>Ga0308169_10004651_pt1 | contig 12749 bp, 10 predicted proteins | sample PhyBR1_2_FD_202139 | JGI IMG/M metagenome (GOLD analysis project Ga0308169, IMG submission 202139) | Phyllosphere microbial communities from UC Gill Tract Community Farm, Albany, California, United States - DLSLSB.R1 | ecosystem: Host-associated > Plants > Phyllosphere > Unclassified | place...
GTCGAAGGCGAGCGACGCATCGCTGAAGGAGATGCTGACCAAGTCGCAGGCGGATATCGAGACGCATACCGACCTGCTCAAGGACCTGATCGCGTCGAACGACGAGAAGGTCTCGAAGGAGCATTGCAAGGGCATGGAAGGCCTCGTCGCCGAAGCCACCAAGCACGTCCTCGAAGAAGGCCCGGAGAAGGGTCCGCTGCTCGATGTGATGATCATCGCGCAGTATCAGCGGATGACGCATTACGGGATCGCCGGGTTCGGCACGGCGACGGCGTACGCCAAGGCGCTGGGTCTCAAGGACGACCACAAGAAGCTCAGCGCTGCCACAAAGGACATCTATGGTGGCGACGAATATATGACGAAGCTCGCCGAGACGACCGTCAACATCGACGCCGAAGACGAATGACTCTCATGGCCCGCCGGCATCGTGTCGGCGGGCAATTGATGCAGGCTTGGCAGAGGACGGAAGCGACGACGATGACGACATATCCCTGGAGCGAACCAGCGACGATCTATCGGAAAGCCGGTCATGACGGACCCGACACGGAACGCGCGATCGTCGCACGCGGCAGCCTGTCGGACTGTGCGGAGATTTTAGAAGACTGGTCCGAGGCCGATCGGGCCGCCGTCGAAATAGAGATCGACGACATGTCGCTGCGATACGGCCCGCAAGAGATCGAGGAGCTACTCGCTTTTCTGCGAGAAGAGGCGAACCACCCGTCCGGCCCGATCTGATCGGGCGTTCATCGGCTGCGATGCAATGCGCATGGGCCGGTTTCTGCGTGCCGCAATCGGCGTTTCACGGATGCCGGCCGCATACTGCGCCGCTCGGTCGCGTGCGCCAAACGCCAAGACCATGCGACGCAGGGCGCCGCCCCCCCACCACCGCGCGCCCACATACGCCAGAAATCCCGCGATCTTGTGGCGCAGGCTGAAGAGATAGAAATAGCGGATGCCCTCGCAGGGCGTGACCGGCGCGGTAAAGTCTTTCGCCACGGCGCGCAGGTCGTTGGCGATGATGGCGCGGATACGGGGGCTGTGCCGGACGTGCTTGGCGTACAACGCGCCATCGCCATAGCTATAGCCGGCGAGCAATTTGATCGCGTCCTTCGGGCATCGCCGGCCATGGTGATGATCGACGACGAAGCGGGGATCGTAGAGCACCGGGATACCCTGCCCCAGTGCGCGGAACAGGAAGTCGGTGTCCTCGGCGGATACAAAGCGCGCACCCGCACCGAACCGGGTATCGAAGGCGCCCACGCGGGCGATCGCATCGGCGGTCATCGCGAGGTTCGCCCCCATCACGAAACCGCCGGGAAAGCCATCTGCCGGCGCGATCATCGGGTGATCCTCGAGCTTGATCGTCACGGGAAGGTCGTCGGGGTCGCCGAGCAGTATCCGTCCGCCGATGATCGCCGGCCCCGTCACTTCGACGAAACACGTCGCGAGCTGGCCAAAATACCCTCGGTGCAGGACGCAATCGTCATCGGTCATCGCGACGATGCGGCCGCTCGTCCGGGCCAGACCCGTATTGCGCGCACGGGCGAGGCCGGGGCGTGGTTCGTGAAGCAGATGGACAGGGAACGATTGTCCTGCGCTCCATGCCGCCAGCCGGTCGGCAGTATCGTCGGTCGAGCCGTTGTCGACGATAACGACTTCGATCGTCACGCCCGGTGCATCATCGATCGCGCGCTCGATCGAGCCGAGTGTCGCAACGAGTTTCGCCGCACGGTTGCGGGTGCACAGCAACAGGCTGATGGCGGTCATGCGGCGGAATCCAGGTACGCGATCGCCACATCGACCGATGCGGCGGTGCGGACGCCGTCACAATGCTTCGTCCAGCAGGCGATATAGGCGGATATCTTGCCGTAATCATTGTCGAGCGCAACGTGGGGGATCCCGAGCAGCGTCGCCAGGATATGCGCGTGGAGCCGGTCGGTGACGATCGTGCGACCGCGCGACAACAGATGCAGGCCGCGCTCCACTCGCGCTGTCGCAGCAAGGTCGAACGCCTGAGCCCTGGTATCACCGCGGGTGTCGGGAAGCACATCGTCGTCCAGCCAATCGAGGATCACCGCACCGGCGACCGCGGTCAGCGCCGAGCGATCCTCCGCGCGCCGTTCGTCGTCGGTGCGCATCAGCATCAGCACGGCGCAGTCGGCAGGACAGCGGCGCGGCTGCGGTCCCAGCGCAAACGCGGAATCGGGCGCAAGATCAGCCGCACAGGCGAGATGGCGCGTGGCGAAATCGAGGCTTTGCCGGTCGCGCACATAAAGGTAGAAATCGGGGTGACCGGCAACGATCGCCGCGAACTTCGCAATCCCGGCGGCATCACGGAAGTGGATCGACTGCGGCAGTTGCACGACCGGTCGGTCGCGGATGGTGCGCAAGATATGCTCGCGGAACGCTTGGTGATGCCCCCAGATATCGCCGAGATTGCCACCGCCGTGCAGGAACAGCACGCCGTCCGGACAGGCACGCCGGAACGCCGCTTCGTCGAAGTCCGCCCAAGTCGAGACATAGTCCGGCCCTCGCCCCGTCACGGCGCGGAGCATCCGCGTCTCGCCAAGCCAGATCGCGCTGTCGCCGACATTGGCGTGATCGGGAAAGTCGACCAGCGCATAGGCCTGCCCGGGTTCGACATGACGGCGATAGAGCAGGTCCAATGCGGACTGCTGTGCCGCGATCGCGGCTGCCATGCTGGTCATGCGGCCACCGGTTGCACCTGCGCGTACAAAGCCTCGCACGCGTCGAGCCAGCGGTCGCGCGTGAACAGGCGTTCGACACGCTGGCGCGGCACGTCGCGCGGGATCGCCATCGCCTCATCGATCGCCTTGGCCAACGCCGCAGCGTCGTTCGCAGGCGCGAACCGCCCGCCCTCGCCGATCACCTCGTACGCGGCGCCGCTGTCGAACGCTGCGACGGGGACGCCGCACGCCATCGCCTCGATCGCGACCAGGCCGAACGGTTCGTCCCAGCACGGCGTGAATAGGAATACCGATGCACGACCCATCTCGGCCGCCAGCGCCGCGCCATCGAGATGCCCGCCATAGCGGATGTCGCCGCCCAGCAGCGGCGCGACCTGCGCGTCCCAATAATCCGGGTCCTCGATCTGCCCGAACAGCGTCAGCGGCACGCCCGCCGTCCGTGCCGCTGCGATCGCCAGATGCGTCCCCTTGTTGGGCGTGATCCGACCGCACCACACCGCGCCGCCGTTACCGGCATCGACGTAGGGCCATGCCGCCACGTCGATACCGTTGTGCAGCACCGACGCCCTGCTCGGCGCACCATCCGGCCACCACGCCGCCATCTGCCGCTGCGACGTGACGGTCAAATGATGGCCCGACGTCGCGCTGGCCTTCACGAACCAGTGGAGCGCGTCATAGGGCGGGACATGCAGCGACGTGACGGTCGGCACCTGCGCAGTGCGGCGCGGTTCGATCGCGAAGCGGTGCAAGCTGTTGTTGTGCACCACGTCGAACCCGCCCGCCGCGATCCGGTCGCACGCCGCGGCATAGCCGGCGTCGAGATGCGCGATCAGCGGCGCGGACCCGCGATGCTCGGCCCAGGGGAAGGTGCGCTCGTAATGCTCGGCCACCACGGCGTCGATCGTGAAGCGCGGATCGCTGTCGCCCGCGGCGAACAGCACCACGTCATGCCCGCGCGCGATCAGCCCCTCGGCGAGATACCAGCTGTGCGATTCCATCCCGCCCATGAACGGCTGCGCGATCCGCTGCCGGACATGCGCCACCAGCGCGATCCTCATGCCGTCCTCATGCCGCGACCCGCGCTTCGAGGGTGCGGATCACGCTGGCGGTGTTGGCATAGGGCTGGTGGCTCTGCTGTCCGGTCAGCGCGAGGTCGTCGGCATCGGGGCGGCGCAGGATCTTGATCGGGCGACCCGGTGCGTGATCGACCAGACCCATCAGCGCGAACGCGTGCAGCCAATGCCCCATGGTGCGATAGCCCCATTTGGTCTCGAACAGCTCGGCGTTGCGCACCACGCTGTCGAGATGATGGACGGGCGGCATGTGGTGCGGATGATATTGGTGATAAGCGAGACCACCCTTGATCCACGCGATCGGGATGCCCGCCTGATCGATCGTCTTGCCGTAATCGGTATCCTCGCCGCCATAGCCGACATAGCGCTCGTCGAACCCGCCGCTGGCGATGAACGTCGCGCGGCGCATGGCGAAGTTCAACGACCAGAAACAGCGATAATCGGTGCAGGTCTCGATGCCGTCGGCCGGTGGCCCCTGCCGGTCGGAATGGCGCACCGCGATCGCGGCGAACGCGTCGTACGACCAATCCCCGCCGGTGCCCTGGCCGGTGGCGCCTCCCGGCAGGTACATGACCTCGCCCATCAGCAGTCCGTCGCGTTCGTCCAGCCGGCGCGCGTAATCGGCGATCAGCGTGGGCGTGGGGATGCAATCCATGTCGAGGAAGACGATCGCGTCGCCGGTCGTCGCGCGCGCTGCCGTATTGCGCGCCGCGGCAAGCGCGAGTTCGGGCGTGGCCATCATCATCTGACGTACCGGAAACGGGACGTCGGGCAGGACGTACGGCTCGGCCTGCAAGACCGCGACGATCAATTCGCAGGGCAATTGCGTCTGGCGGCCAAGCCCGAGGACCAGATTGTACAGATGGTCCGGGCGCCCCCCGGCGAGCGTGACGACGGAAACGGCATTCATAAGGGTCGGGCTCCGGTGAGATCGGGTGAAGGAGTAGCGAGTGCGGCGGGCGTCCATAGTCGGGCCGCCAGCGCCTCGAGCCATGCGGCGGCATCGTCGGCCGGCGTGTCGTCGATCATCGCACGCTGCGCCTGGGGGCGATGCGTCGCCAGCGTCTCGGCCAGCGCGTGGTGCCAGGCATCGGCCGACGACGGCAGATGCGGGCGTACGCAGGCGACCCCGGCCGCGGCCAGCGCGTCGGCCTTGCGGTGCTGTTCGTCGAAATACCGCCATTCCGGAATCGCCAGCCATGGTCGCGCCGCCGCCAGGATCTGTTGGCAAGTGGTATTGCCGGTCGAGGCGATGACGAGGTCGGCGGCCGCGACGTAGTCGGCCGGATTGTCGACCCAGCCACGATGCTCGATATTCGCCGGTTCGGTCGCGTGCCAGTCGCGCTGGACCGGGCCGATCGTGATCCACCGCGCACCCGGTCTTGCCCGCGCCCCGACGCCGAGCGGAGCCTGGCCGAACCCGTCGCCGCCGCCGCCCGCCATCACGAGGATCACCTCCTCGCCGGCTTCGACGCCGATACGTTGGCGCGCGAGTTCGCGCTCCGGGACGCGCGTGTCGACCCCGAGGCCACCGGCGAAACAGGTCTTGGCCAGCATCGCGACGTCCCAGTCGGGCTGGGCGAGATCGGCGTGGCAGGCCGCGAGCAAGCCGGCGGCACCGTCATAGGCGGCGCGGTGCCCCTGGTCGCCCCGGTCGCCATGTTGCAGGATCTTCACGTGCGGCACGCTGCAGATCCGCGCGAGTTGCGCGATCTCGGCGGACACGTCGCAGATCATCAGCGCAGGATTCGCGGCATCGAACCAGCCCGTAATCGTCGCCATCGCCCGTCGTATCCCCGGCCAGCCGAGCGGCGCGCAGTGAAGCGTCGCTGGCGTCGCAATCGCGTCCATCGTCATCGCCTCGCCCCCGGTCGGTTCGAACAGCGACGGGATGGAGACGATCTCGACATGCGCGGGCAGGCTGGGGAAGATATCGTCGCGCGCGCAGAAGATCGTCAGCGGCCGCGATACCGGCAGCGCGTTGGCGATCGCGGCGCAACGCTCGGCATGGCCACGGCCCTGATGATGGACGAAATAGCCGAACGGCTGCATCACGCCGCCACCGCCACCAGCACTGGCACCGCCACGGGATGCGTCAGGCCGAGCAGGTCGAGCCCCTCCATCACGCCCGCTGCATGCCGCGATCGCACCCGGTGCAGACCGGCGCGCGGCGTCAGCATCGCCAGCTCCTCGCTGGCATTGGCGACGACGATCGCATGGCCGCATGCCTCCAGCATGTCCGCATCGTTGCCGCTATCACCCGCCGCGACGCACTGGTCCAGCGACAGGCCGAGCCGCGCGGCATAGGCGGCGATCGCCGCGGCCTTGCCCCCCATCGGTGCGATCACGTCGATCAGCCGGCCATGCGAGAATATCACGCGGGCGTTCAACCCGGCCGTTGCCAGCGTCGTGCGGATCCTTGCGGCATCGACCGCGGTGCCGAAAAAGCTGAGTTTATGCGGCCCCTCGGTGGCCGCCGGCTGCGCTTCGATACCCAAAGGTGCCAGTGCGCGGGCCACCGCCGGACGGTCCCAGTCATGGTCGAGCGCGGCACAATATTCCGGACATGCCTGCCATCTGCCCGCGGCATCCGCGATCATCATGCGCGTGCCGACATCGACGATGTATGCATCGGGTTCGGGCAACCGCCATTGCCGCAATATCGCACGCGCCGCGTCGAACCCCCGGCCGGTCGCGATGACGAAGGGCAATGCACTGTCCGCGCGCCACGTCGCGAACGCGCGCGCGCCGGCCCGGCATCCCGTCAACGTATTGTCGATATCGCACGCCAGCAGTGCCGGCCGGACGGTGCCGAGCGACGCGTAGACCGCGACGCTGGTCCTCGCATACCGCGTCCAGTCATACGCACCGACCCGCGCGATCGCGGCATCGCTCAGCCGCGCGTGCAAGGCGGGATCGCCAATGATCGCCGCGCACGCCTGCCCGATCGCGTGCTCGTCGCGCGGATCGACCAGCAGGCCGTGGCCGATCGTCTCGACGATCTCGCGCGGCCCCCCATTCATCGTCGCGACCACCGGAACGCCGATCGCCGCCGCCTCGATCAGCGTCAGGCCGAACGGCTCGTGCAGCGCCGGATTGACGAACACGCCGCCTCTGGCTGCCAACGCGTAGAGCGCGGAGACATCGTCGGCGTCATGCGCGGACGGCAAGGCGACAAGTCCCCGCAATGCCGGGTCCGCACACAGCGCACGCATCTCGGCCAGCACGCCCTGTTCTTCCGCCGAGCAGGGCCGGTCCTGCTGACCCGCCAGGATCACGAGATTCGCCTGCTCCCGCAAGCCCGGCGTCAGCGCAAAGGCACGGATCAGCGCGGCCAGATTCTTTTTCCAGACCGGTCGCGCGATCGCGAGGATGACCGGCTTGGCCGGGTCGTCCAGCCATGCGCCCAACCGGTCGGCCAGTGTCGTCGCGCGCTGCACCGTAGGGCGTTGCAAAGCAGGTCGCTGCGGCACGCCGGGCGGCAGGCAATGGATGCGGCTCTCGGTCGCCACGCCGTAGGCACGAAGCTGACGGTCGGCCTCGTCGCGCGTGGAGACGATGATGCCGTCTGCCGCGACGATGGCGGCACGTTCGGCATCGATCCGTGCGGCCATGCCCTCGCCTGCGCACCCCTGCGCGCGCTTGTCGATGCCGAGCGCATGCGGGGTGTAGACGAACGGAATGCCAAACCGGCGTTGCACCGCGATGCCGACCGCCGCGGCATCCGCAAAATGCGCGTGGATCACATCGGGCCGCTCCGGGAGACTTTCGATATGCGCGCAGAACGCCTCGGTGAACGCACTGAGATCGGCCGCCAGCGCCTCCTTCTCCAGATAACGACGATCGGTCGTCGCGATCCGATCGATGGTGATCTTGTCCGCTACATATTCGCTGACGAGGCCATGGCGCGCCGACAGTCGCGGGTCGTCGAACAGCCGCGTGACGATCGATACGCGGCGCACGCTCGACAGCGCCGCCTGGGCCAGCGCCGCGTCGATGACATACGCGATATGACCGCCCGTATCGGCGGTGATGCCAAACGCCACCGGTGGCGCATGCAAACACCCCCCTAGGGCGAGATGTATGATGAACAAGAATACCCCACTTCCGTTGGCACCTCCAACGATCGATCGTTTCGATTGGGTCCCGAAGCGTCAGCCAAAGTGCTGCAACATGGGTTGCAAAATACTATGAATTTCCGAGAAAAAGCAGAGAATTTGAAATCTTACTGATTCATATCAATATAATATCGCACTATACTATAGTCGGACAGTTCAGGCCCGGTCTGCCGAATGGTCGATCCGGCGGATCACGATCCCCGTCACCAATGCGGAAAGCAGGCAAAACGCATCCGTTGCATCGGGCGTCGATGCGATCAGCCATCGATCGGAGCAAGACAGCGTGGATGCCGCACGATGGCGTAAGAGGCGCCCCGCAGGAACGAGCGACAGGGACGATCGAGCATGAACAGGATAGGCTTCGGCGGCGGATGCCATTGGTGCACCGAGGGCGTCTTCCAGGCGCTGCGCGGCGTCGTCCAGGTCGATCAGGGCTTCATCCAGTCCGAGGCTCCATCCGACGCCTGGGCCGAAGGCGTCGTCGTGACCTTCGATCCATCGATCATCGGCCTGGAGACACTCGCCGAAGTCCATCTCAGGACGCATTCGGCGAACGGGACCTATTCGCCCGGCGGACGCTATCGCAGCGCGATCTATACCGTCGAGGACAACCAGCACGACGCCGTCGCCCGCGCGATCGACCGGTTCGCCGCCGATTCTGGTGAAGCTGCCCGGACGATGGTGCTGCTGTTGTCCGGCTTCCGGCCATCCGACGCACGCTACCAAAATTACTACCGGACCGATCCCGACCGGCCGTTCTGCCGTCGCTACATCGATCCCAAGCTGGCCTATATCCGACGCCATTTCGCCGATATCGCGGTCCCCGCGCCGGCCACGCCCGACCCATAGGTCGCGCCCCTCACGGCGCAGTCCGAAGCGGACCGCGCCGATCTCTTACGGTTTCAGTCTCTTCGCCGATGGTGCCCCGCCGGCATCGCGATATCTGAGCAATGCTTCGGGCTCGTCGGTCTGGAACATCGTGACGCCGTTCCTGGCGAGTGCGCCCCAGACCGCGTCGGGATCGCGCAGCGCATCGAGGTCACCGCCGGCACCGACGACGAACCCCGTCCACAGCGTGTTCACCCACAAGCGTATCCGCAACGCGGAGGCCTGTCGCGCGATCGGTGCCAGCGATGCGGAGGGGATATAGGGCAGTTCGAACGCGACCGGCTTGATCCGTCCCGCGCCCTGTCGACCGATGACCGAGGGGAGGTCGGCAGCCTGCGGATCGCCGGTGGTCGGGATGACCGCGAACGGTACCCGGTCGTAAGGCGTCATCGACGCGAGCACCGCCGACCCGGCCCCCGCGGTGGTCTTGACGATGACGCGGTCCTGCATGCCGGCGCGCTCGGTCGCAGCGATCACCTCGGGATAGATCATGTCCTTGATATCGAGGTTGAGCACGATCCGGCCCTTCGCCAACGCCAATATCTCGTCCAGCGTCAGTACAGCCTCAGCGGTCGACGCCGCAGTCGGACCGCCCTCATTCTCCTTCAGATGCAGCGCCTTCAGCTCGGCCAGCGTCATCTGCGCAACCTCGCCCCTGCCGTCGGTGGTGCGATCGACGCGGTCGTCGTGCATCATCACGAGATAGCCGTCGCGCGTCTTGCGGACGTCCGTCTCCATGACGTCGACGCCCAGCGCGACGCAATGCTCGAGCGCGGCGCGCGAATTCTCGGGTGCGGTCGGCAAGCGATGGCGGGGCGCAGCCTCATGGCAGCCGCGATGCGCGACGACGACGATGCCGCCGCGGGGATCGCGGATACGCCGCATGATATCGGCGGTATCGGTGGCATGCGCGGGACACAACGCGATGATCATCGCTGCGGCCATGGCCACGGGAGCGCAGAACGCGAACTTCATGATGGAGACCTTGTCGGATCGAGTGGCGCGGTGGCCGTGCGGGCGGGGTTCACCACTGGCGGCTGGCGATGAAGCGGAAGTTCCGTCCGAACAGCGGCCGACCGAAGATCGCCTCGGGCGTACCCTGGCCAAAGCGGTCGCCGGCGGTGTTGCCCTCGGTGAAGCCGTGCGCGTTGGTCACGTTGTCGCCGACGACCTGGAACTGCCAGTCGCCTTTCCCCACCATCGCGCCGACCCCGAAATAGCCATAGGCCGGCAGCGCGGTCGTGTTGAAGAAGTCGGTGTAGCGACGACCGACATAGTCGTAGCGACCATAGAGGCTGATGCTCGCGTCGTGCAGCGCGAAGTCGACACTGGGGCGTATGTTCATGAAGAATTTCGGCTCGCGAATGATCTGCTTGCCGTTCGCGCGGCTGCCGTCGGCGCCGGTGTTGCTGCTGAAATCGAGATATTTGGGATCCTGATAGGTCGCGGCGCCGGCGATCGAGAACGGCCCGAACACGCGCAGCCGACCATCCGCCTCGACGCCCTTGGTTTCGGCGGTACCGATGAAGTTGACGACCTGATCGCTGCGGCCGTTCGCCGGATTGAACGCGGTGAAGCTCGCGTTGAACGGATCGAACTTGGTGTAGAAACCGGTGACGTACAGATACGACCGGCCATAGGATGCCTTGACGCCGAATTCGTATAGCTTGGCCTTGGTCGAGACGATCGTCGGCGTCGGCACGGTCAGCGCGATCGTCGCGTTCGGCGGCACCTCGAGTTGCGACGCTCGGGCATAAGCGCCGAGATGCCCGTTCAGATCGTAATTGACGCCACCGGTCCAGTTGGTCGCGGTCTGCTTGAGACGCAGAGTGCTGATTGCCCCGGTGAAGCTGCGCGTGCTGTCGTCGGCGAGCGTGGCCGCGTTGCCGAGATTGGCCGACGCGGTCACCCGGCCAAAGCCGGTATAGCTGTACCATTCGTGGCGGATGCCGCCATCGACGCTCAGCCGGTCGGTGATGTCCCAGCGATCGGTCCCGTACAGCGCGAGCACCTGCCCGTCGGTCTTGCCGGCGTTGAGCGATGCCGCGTCGTTGATCGCGCCATTGTCGGTGACGAAGCCGAGCACCGCGCCGCTTGCCGAATAGGCAGCGAGATCAAGCGTGCGCGGTTGCGACTTCACCTCGACCAGATAGTTCTGGAATGCCTGGAAGCTGGTGACGCCGTACAGCGAACCGTACAGCCCGACACGGATGTCATGGCTGCCGATCCCGGTCTCGAACTTGCGCGTGACGCTGAGATCGCCCTGCCCCGAATAGAAGTTCGAGGTGACCGAGCGGAACTGCGCGGACATGACCAGCCCCGAATCCGCGCCCGGATCATAGCTCGTCAGGCCGTTGGTGCCTGCCGCGCTGTAGCCCATGCGCGCGACGTTGGCGCCGAACGCGGTCCGGCTCGCGCCCAGGAACCCGGCTGCATAGCGCGCCGCATCGACCGGGTTGGAGGTCGAATAGAATGCATCGAAATCGAGGCGCCCCTTAGTGTAACCGGCCTTGGCGGAGACGTGCCAGTCGTCGAAATCACCTTCGTAATCGACACCGACATTGCCGAACTGGATATGCCGGCCGTTCGACAGATCGCCCTGTCGGGTCTGAATCACGCCGGCTCCGTCGCGATACTTGATGTTCACGTCGCGCAGTGCGGGCGTGTTGATGGTACCGTCGAAATAATCGATATATTTGTCGAGGCTGACCGAAAGATCGCGCGGATCGGCGGTCGGGATCGACAGATAGAAGACGTTGTGATCGTTGGTGTACTGGCCCGACAGCTTGACATAGCCATTGTCGAACTCGTGCTTCAGATTGGCGCGGATCTGGCCGCCGCGATCGCTCGGGAAGCCATTGTCGCGATAGCCCTCGTGCTGGCGGATGAACCCGCCGATCGCATAATAGTCATGATCGCCCAGCGGCCCCGCCTGATAGGCATCCAGCCGATACAGCCCGGTGGTACCGACCGTGGCCTGCACCTTGCCGCGCGGCGTATCGGTGCCGGTCACGGTGATGACGTTGGCGATTGCCGCCGCGGTGCTCGCATAGATCGGCGCGGGACCGCCACGGACAACCTCGATCCGGTCGGTCATCAGGTCGGGACGGTTCATACCGTCGCCCTGGTTGAAGAAGATCCCGTCGAGTTCTTGGTACAGCGGCAGGCCGTCCTGCTGGAAATACAGATAGCCGCGATCGGTCGGGATGCCGCGCACGCGCGTGATGTTCTGCACCTCGCCGCCGGTCGCTTCGGCCTGGATGCCGGGCAGCGTGCCGATCAGGTCGGTCATGCTTTTGGGCGCGAGCTTCTGGATCTCCAGCTGCGAGAGCGTGTTGACCGCGTAGGAGACGTCGAAACGGCGCTGCGCGCGGGCGGATCCGGTCACGACGATGTCGGCCGGATGCTCTTCCTCCGGCGCGGCGGTCCTCGTCGGGGACGTCACGACCGGGTCGCTGGCCTTGGCATCCTGGGCGCAGGCGTTGCCGGACGCGCCGACCATCGCGCACAGCGCCACACTAGTGAAAAAAGCCTGTCGCATCGTCATCATAGTCCCCCCGAATTGCGTCGGAGCGGCCTGTGGGCGGCGGGTGTGACAGTTTTAGTTAGTTACATGGAATTAAATCGGGTCGGTGAATTTTTGGCGGCGTTCGTCATCACGCGCCCGGCGTGGTGATGGCATGGATCGGCACCATCGCGGCCCCGATCACGACCGCGGCACTGCCGATCGGCGAGGCGTGGATCTTCGGCATCGCCGCCCGGTAGCTGGTATCGCGGGCCTCGCCGATCGCCTCGATCCGGGTGGCGAGCGCGCGGAGAATGGGCAGTGGCAGCGCGCCGGAGATGACGACGGCGCCCGGATCGAGCCATGCCGTCCCGCTCAGCACGGCATAGTCGAGCTGGTGTGCGACCCGTTCGATCCACGCGGCGATCAATCCTGCGTGCGACGCCTGGAGCCGGTC
>Ga0308169_10004654_pt1 | contig 12748 bp, 13 predicted proteins | sample PhyBR1_2_FD_202139 | JGI IMG/M metagenome (GOLD analysis project Ga0308169, IMG submission 202139) | Phyllosphere microbial communities from UC Gill Tract Community Farm, Albany, California, United States - DLSLSB.R1 | ecosystem: Host-associated > Plants > Phyllosphere > Unclassified | place...
GCCGAGAGGCTGAACGTGCGTAAGGTGCGTGCGCTCGGAGCAACTCAGCCGCAGGCCGCGGACGGACGACGGTCGACGCCAGAAGGAGAGAGCGGCGGCGTGGCCGAAGCGGGGAAACGCGACGCGCTCCTCCTCCTCCTCATGAGCAGCGAGGCCTCTTGCGGGCTGTACGAGGGCACAGATCTGGGCTCTGTCAGTCTCGCAAAGAGACCAGATCAGAGCGAGCTCCTCCCGGCAGCCATGCGCTCGTGCCCGGTGTGAGCGGGCGAGCGCTGTTGATGGACCCGCATGGAGGGCAGCAGCAGCTCGCAGGGGACGCAGTACTGCTTCACTTGCACCCTGGATCTGCTGCGACGGGCGCAGGGCGACGTTCTTCGCTCGAGCTGGGTCGACGCCGTCGAGGTCGGCGGCGGGAGCGCCTCTCTCCTTCCTTCACCCCCGCTCTCCCTCCTCTTTCTCGCTAGAGGGGCTTGACGACCGGCGGGACCCGGTCAGCAACACCTCAAAAGGCCGTCGACGGTCGTCCAGCGGCGCCGAGCCCGGTTTGCGCCTCGACAACTCGTTCGCCTGGATCAGCTCGCTCAACCTGTGGCGCTCTCGAGTCGCCTCTGCGCTTTGCCTGCTCGCCTAGCCCCAAGGTGCGTGGCAACAGTCCTTCTCAGCCCGCTCCCGCCCTGCCTAAGTGGCAGCTACCGTCGACTTGCGGTGGCGGCGCGCTTCTCCTCCGCGAAAACCGCACTGACCCTCCCTCACGCGCAGACTCGCCACCGCCCCGATCTATCTCGCCCCGATTTTCACTCGCACGATGCCGCCTTCCTCCTCGACTGTCGCCCCGAAGCCGCCCAGCAAGAAGGCGAGCTCCACCTCCGCGCCGACCACGCCGAGCCGGACCAAGGCCTTCTCGAGCAAGCCCTTGAGCGTCACACATGGTCGCCCGAGCGTCGCAGCAGCTTCCACGAGTCGCAGCATCGGGTCTCCGTCTACTGCGCCTCTCGAGGACGCTGCCGACCACTCGCGCTCGTCCGCCGGCGACGACTCGGTCGTCTTCTCGAGCGGCGGCTCGGTCGTCTACCGCCCTCGCAAGTCCGACAGCAGCCTCGCCTCCGACTTCGAGGTCCTCAGCGTCACCGAGAGCATCGCCGCGCTCAAGACCGACCCGTCTGCGCCGTCATCGAGCTCGCCCGGCCAGGTCAAGGTCGACCCTCGCCCGAGCGTCAACTCGCCGCCGGGCTCCAAGGCGCAGACGGCCAGCGCTCCTCGTCCTCGCGACCGCCCAGCCGAGGCGCCCTCTAGCAGGACGAGGACGACCTCGGGCCCGCTCAGTCCGACCGCCGCCGCGTTCGACGCCCAGCACCGCTCGGCCGGCTACGTGCCGTCAAGCCTCGCCATCGCCTTCACCTCGATCCTGCGCTCGGGCAAGAACGTCAACGGCGACCTCACGCTCGCCGCCAAGAGCGCCATGGCGGCGCACGGCCTCAAGGCCATCCCGTCGCTCCACGGCACCTCGCTCCTGCCCTACGCGCGCAACCCTTCGTGCGTCCCTTCCTCTCTCCACTTCCTCCTCCTCTCAACGAGGTTCAAGTTGCTGACTCTATCTTCATGCACGCTCGCAGGGGCTCGGACGCCTTCCGTTTCACGGTCGAGGACGACGAGCACGGCTTCGAGGTCCGTCCCTCGCGCCTCGTCTGCTTCGCTCTGTCTCTCTCGGCGGTCCTGACGATCTTATCTTCGCCCGCAGCCCATCCCCGACAACGAGATCGCCTTCCACGCCAGCCAGCGCAGCGTGCCCCTCCCGCTCCCCGGCAACGCGCGCTACACGCCGGCGGGCCGTCAGGTCCTCGCTCAGCAGCGCCGCGCCGTCTCGGCACCCCTCACCTCGGCGAGCGTCCCGAGCGACGCGTCGCACAAGCTCGAGGGCTCGGCGCGCAGGGTCGTCACGGCGCCCGTGCCGTCCTCGTCGACGTCCGAGGCGAGCGTCCCGAGCATCGGCCCGACCTCCTCGGCGCGCGCTGCGGCCGCCGTCGCCGCCGAGCAGCAGCAGTACCAGCACTCGGTCATCGAGCAGCTGCAGCAGGCGCAGGCGCGCAACGAGTCGATCGCGAGGCAGGCGCAGCTCGCGCAGCAGCTCCAGCAGTTCCAGCTCGCGCAGTCGTACGGCCACGCCGGCGCCTTCCACGTTGCGCACCTCTCGCCCCACGTCGCGACGCAGGCGCCCTCTTCGATCACCCTCGATCCCGTCAGCTCGCCGTACCAACACGCGCCGCAGCCGTTCGCCTACCCGATTTCGGGCCTCGCTCCTTCGAGCGGCTCGGCGACGCCCTACGGCCCGATCCAGGCCCAGCGTCGCTCGAGCATTATCGTCACGCCCGAGGGCCAGATCGCCCTCGTCGACTCGGCGACGCTGCTCCAGCTCGCCGGGCAGCAGGTCTTCTCCGCGCACGAGCCGGTCGCGCCGAGCGGCACGGCGACGGACAGCTTCCCCTCGAGCCGCACGACGAGCTACGGCGCCGTCTTCGAGATGGACTCGGGCGAGGAGCAGCCCCTGAGCGAGGAGGCGCCCGACCCGCACCTCGCGGCGTTCGCGGCGTCGACGAGCAGCAGCCGCCGCCGCCCGAGCCGCGCCGAGCAGCTCGACCGCCGCCGCCGCAAGCACCGCCCGACGCTCAGCGACGCGACCGTCACGGCCCAGTCGTACGTCGAGCAGGGCAGGCGCAAGTCGGCCATGGCGTCGTTCCCGCCGCCGGGCGGCTGGCGCAGGCCGAGCGTCGCGTCGTCGCTCACGCCCGAGCCTCGTCACGCTTCGAGCAGCGTCGCGACGCACTCGAGCACGAGGAGCGCATCGATCTCGGGCGGGCACGCGGCGACGCGCACGTCGCTCAAGCCGAGCGACCCGCAGCCGGCGACCGGCTCGAGCGGGCCTTACCGCCCGCCCATGGTGCGCCGCCGCACCTCGTCGCCGTCGCACTCGGAGCACGACTACCCGGCGACGACGGCGCCGCTGCAGGGCCCGCCGCGCGTGCTGTCGAGCATCGGCAACGTCCAGTCGGCGCCGCCGAGCAAGGTCACCTCGCACCGCGAGCTGCACGCGACGTTCCAGCTGCCGGCCTCGGCGCCCATCGTCCAGGTCGAGCCGCCGACGCCCAAGCCTATGCGCACGACGGGCCGCTCCGTGTCGGTCTTCTCGCCGCGGGCGACGCGCAGCTCGGTCGTGACGGCCAACACCGGCATCTCGATCCACGGCGCGCCGAGCATCAACAGCAGCAGCTCGGACGGCACGGTCACGCCCCGCGGCGACGAGGTTGCTGTGCCGGTCGCCGGCACGAGCAAGAGCAAGGGCTACCACGGCCGCGGCAAGCGTCGCGAGGCGCGCCAGTCCGAGCCGGTCGCCTCCTCGTCGGCGCACGTCTCGCGCGGGTCGTGATTCTTGAACTCTCCCCTCTCCTCTCTATGTATCCCTCTCGCTTTGCACGCACAGTCGCATCCCCTCGCAGCCTTCCCGCAATGTTCTGTCCCTCCCTCGTCGTACCTTTTGTCCCGCTTGGACCCCTCCTCGTCGGTTGTGCTCTCTTTTGGCCGCGCCGCTTGGAACCTCGCTTTATCGCAGTCTCACGCCGAGCACGAGCAGCAGAAAGAGAGAGAGACAGAGACAGGGAAAGAGCCGGAGCGAAAGCAGGGTCCGAGCGTTGCAGAGAGGCTCTACTCGTGCGCCTCGCCCTCCTTCCTCGGCGCGAGCCGGATGCGCAGCGGCAGCCGGTTCCCGCGGTGCTCTTCGCCAACGAGGAGCGGGCGCGTGATCATGACGGCGCGGCCCTCGACCTGCATGTGCTCGTCGCGAAGGCTGAAGTCGAACGAGTCGATCAGGACGGAGAGGATGGCCTTGAACTCGAGGATGGCAAACTGCGCGACGACGTGCAGCTGCGTCAGTCCTGATCGTCGTCACGGTGAGGAGGCAAGAGAGAGCGAAAGAGAGAGGCGCACCTTGTAACCGATGCAGCCCATCGGCCCGGCGAGGAACGACAAGTTGTTGCCCGTCAGCCCGACGCCGCCCTCGATCTTCTTGCCCGTCCCCTCGTCGCTCTCGACCCACCGCTCGGGCCGGAACTCGTGCGCGTCGTCGCCAAAGACGTCCCTCGAGAGACCGACGGCGCGGATCGGGATGAAGATGAACTGGCCTTTCTTGACCGGGATCGACGCGATGGTGCGGCGAGGGTCCGAGGCGGACGGGATGGGCTTTGAGAGCGGGATAAAGTCGTCGTGCGCGGCTTGGCGGATCGTCGAGGTGACGGGCGGCTCGAGGCGGATGCACTCGCGCTGCGAGCGAAGAGGCGCGCACGTCAGGAAGGAGAGCGAGGAAAGGGTGAAAGCAGGAGCGAGACGCACCGTGACGGCGTCGAGGTACGGCAGCGAGTCGAGGACGCGGCTGTCGAGGTCGTCAAGGCCTTCGCTCGAGCTCTCGGCGCGCGCCTTGCGGACCTCGCAGCGGAGCTTGGCCTGGACCTCGGGCGCCTTGGCGAGCATCCACAGCGTCCAGGTCAGGGCGGTGCTCGTCGTCTCGTGCCCGGCGATGAGCATGGTCTGCGTGCGTAGGAGAAAGATGAGCGGCCGAGCTCGGAGAAGAGGACGAGCGAGAGAGAGGGAGACGGACCGTGAGTTGGCCTCGCAGCTCCTGGTCGTTCATGCTCGCCTTGCCCTCGCTCTGAACCGACTTGACTGCGAGCGTGAGAAGAGGAGTCAATTCAGGTCAAGGAGAATACGGAGAAGGAGAGAGAGAGCTGGACGCACGGAGAAGCGCGATGAGGTCCTTCTTGCCGGCGACCGAGTCGAGCCCGTCCTTCTCGACCTCGCCCTTCTTGGCCTGGAGGATCTTCATGCTCTCCGTCTCGACGAACCTGAACGCGTCGCGGAACTGGCGCATGCTCGCGTTCGGGACCCAGTCGGCGAGCGACATGAGCGGGACGTGGCGCATGACGCCGGCGATGAAGCGCTGGACGAGGACGGCGCGAGGGCCGGGCTTGACGGCCGAGGCGCGCGGCGAAAACATGGACGAGAAGACGCGCCCGAAGGCGTTGTGCTGCAGCGAGAGCGAGTTGAACTCGTAGCCGAAGCCGGCTGCGCGCAAGGAGGACGGCTCGAGTCAGCACTGCGGGCTCAAGCTCGAGCTGCCGCAGCGGCGAGTGGAGGGAGAAGAGTGAGAGGAGGACGCACCCTCGCCGATGATGTCGAGCGTGACCCGGTTCATCCACTTCATGACGTCCTGCACCGTCTCCTCGTCGCCGTCCTTCCTCGCCCCCTCGTACGCCGCCCGCTGCGCCTCATCCTTCCACGCCGAGCGGTCGGTCGCGCTTGTGCGCACGAGCTCGCCGAGGATGTCGCGCAGGTGGTTGGCGTGCTTGAAGAAGACGGGGACGAGGTTGCGCATGTGGGCCGGGGCGAAGGCCGGGTTCATGACGCGGCGGTGCCGGCGGTGGTCGTCACCTGTGCGTCCGGCCGAGGCGCAAAAGCAGCATCAGCTCGAGGTCTTGCGAGGGAGGCGAGATACGAGGAGAGAGCTCGACAGCACGACGCACCGTCGACGAAGAGGACGCCCTTGCCCAAGATCATGGCGAGCGCCGAGCGCGCCTCCTCGGGCCTCGGGTACTCGTAGGCGTGCGTGACGAGGACATGGTTGAGCGCGGCCGGGTCGAAGATGAGGAGGCGCTGTTTCTGCGGGCGGCGGGCGACAGGGTCAGCTCTCCGTGCGCGGCGAGGGCGAGGAGGGGGAGAGGATCAGGACGCACGCCGAAGAAGGCCCGAAACTTGACAGCGTCGCCATGCTCCTTCTGCCACGCGATGTGCGCCTCGCCCGGTGCGCCGCCAAAGATGCGCGCGAGGTTGCCGAAGACGAGGTGGTCGCTCCTCGGTCCGGGGAGGTCGCGCAGGCTCGAGACGAGGGGGCGCACGAAGCAGCAGGCGAGGAGGTAGGTGGGGATGCTCAGGAGGGCGAGCACAACGGAAAGTCTGCGGGAGGGGAGGAGGTTAGCGGGGTTCGAGGGACGAGGAGCTGATGAGGACGGGGAGCTCACCCTGCCGTCTTGAAGGGGTGCTGCCAGCTCAAAGCGACGATGGCGGTGATGCTATCCATCGCACAGTTGACATCGCGGAAGCAAGAGCCGCCCGGCGCGAGCTGAGACGAAGACGGAGAAGGTGGACCTCCCTTTGTCCCGCCGCGCCTCCTTGTTCCTCCTCGCTGCTCGCCTCTCGCTTTCTTCTGCCCGGCGCGTTCGTGCAGCAGATAGAACGTAGTAGGTACAACGAAGACAGCGCGAGAAAAAGCTACACGAGCCCGTCGCCTCGGCTCACTCGAGCTCCTCCTCGTCGCGCTTGGCGACACGGATCCGGAGCGGCATCTTGTTGCCGTGCTCCTCCTCGCCGACGAGGATCGGGCGCGTGACGATGACGCTGCGCCGCTCGACGACCGTCTCGGTGTCGCGCAGGTCAAACTCGAACTCGTCGACGAGGACCGAGAGGATGGCCTTGAACTCGAGGAGGGCAAACTGCGCGCGGCGAGTACGAGAGCGTCAGGTCCTGCTGCGCCCGTCGTCCAGAGCGAGAGAGAGAGGAAGGAGAGCGCACCTTGTACCCGATGCAGCTCCTCGGGCCGGCGAGGAACGTCAAGATCGAGCTCGCGACGCCGACGTTGCCCTCGATCTTCCTGCCCGTCCCCTCGTCGCTCTCGATCCACCGCTCGGGCCTGAACTCGTCGGCGTCGCCAAAGACGCGCTTCGACTTGTTGACGGCCGTGATCGGGACAAAGATGACCTGGCCCTTCTTGACCGACACGTGCGAGAGCATCTTGCCCGGCTCGGTCGCCGAGGGGACGGGCGTCGAGAGCGGGATGAGGTCGTCGCGCGAGGCGTGGCGGATCGTGGCCGTGACGGGCGACTCGAGGCGGAGGAGCTCGCGCTGTAGAGGGAAAGTGGGTCGGCGTCAGCTCGAGGACGAGGAGACGGGCTCGAGCGGGCGCGAGAGAGAGAGGGACGAGGACGCACAGTGACAGCGTCAAGGTACGGCAGCGCGTCGAGGTCGCGGTGGTCGAGCTCGTCGCGGCCGTCCTGGGCGGCCCTGGCCCTGCCCTCGCGCACCTCGCGGCGGAGCTTGTCCTGGATCTTGGTGTCGGTCGCGAGGCGGAACAGGGCCCAGCCGAGCGCGGTCGAGGTCGTCTCGTGGCCGGCGAGGAGGAAGGTCTGCGTTGCGCGAGGAGCAGGGATGAGCGAGATGCGCAGGACGAGGATGAGGAGGGAGGAGAGGGAGAGGACGCACGGTGAGCTGGCCGCGCAACTCCTCGGTCGTCATGCTCGACTTGCCCTCGCTCTCGACCGACTTGACTGCGAGCGCATGAGTAGGGGAGAGAGTCAGGAAGGGAGTACGAGGCGAGGGAAGGAGGAGAAGAGAGAGAGTGGGACGAACGCAGCAGCGCAATCAAGTCCTTGCTCCCCCTCGTGCTCTCGAGCCCGTCCTTCTCGACGACGTCGCCCATCTTGGCCTGGATGATCTTCTCGCTCTCGGTCTGCACGACGCGGAACCCCTCGCGCACCTTGCGCACGCGCTCGTTCGGGATCCAGTCGGCCATGCGCAGGACGGGGAGCGCGCGGATGAGGCGCCCGATCCACTGCTGCCGCAGCATCTGGCCGGCCGTCGGCCGCTTGGCGCCGGCACGGGGCGAGAACATGGTCGAGAAGGCGCGCCCGAGCGAGTTGCCGCTCTGCGAGATCGCGTCGAACGAGTAGCCGAAGCCGGCTGCGGGCGGGGTGCGAGGGAGCGCGAGTCAGCGGCAGGCTCCTCGATAGGCTCGACAGGCGCACAGAGGGGAGGAAGAGGGAGACGCACCGTCGCCGATGATGTCGAGCGTGACCCTGCCCAGCCACTTGGCGATGTCGAACACGACCTCGCCGTCCGGGTGGTCCTGCTCCCACTCGCCGCGCTGCGTCTCGTCGCGCCACGCCGTCTCGTCGACCTCGCCCGCCTCGATCGCCGTCTTGAGCGCGTCGCGCAGGTGGTGCGAGTGCTCGAAGAAGACGGGGACGAGCTCGCGCAGGTGGGCGGGGCCGAACGAGGGCGCCATGATGCGGCGCTGGCGCCGGTGGTCATCGCCCTCGGCGAAGAGGATGCCCTTGCCGAGGATCATGGCGAGGTCGCCGCGCACCTCGTCGGGCTTGGGGTACTCGTACGAGCGCGTGACGAGCACGTGCGTGAGGGCGGCCGGGTCGAAGAGGAGGAGCCGAGTCGTCTGCGCGGCGAGAGGGAGGGGCGTCAGTCATGCACGCTTGCCCCTGCTATCCACGAGCCGCTGCCTCGTCCAGCGCCGTGTCGCGACCCCGAGCACGAACGCGCGACCGGCGGAGGATGTGGGGGTGGCATCGAGGAGGAGGAAGAGCGGCCGACGCACCCCGAAGAAGCCTGCATACTGCACAGCGCCGCCGAACTGCTCATGCCACTCGCAGTGCGGCACGCCGGGCGGGTCGCTGAGGATCTTGGGGACCTGGCCGTACCAGAACGAGCCGCGACCGGGTCCGGGCAGCTCGCGGAGCGAGGTCGTGCGCGGGCGGACGAGGGTGACGGTGAGAGTGTAGAGGAAGGTGCCGAGGGCGGCGAGGACGAGCGAGGCGCTGCATGGCGAGGGCGAGGCGAGGGAGGCGTCGTCAGCGAGCTGCGAGGCGGTGCGGCCGATGAGGAGGGGACGCAGACGCACAGTGCTGCCTGGACCGGGTGGGCGTAGCTCCACGAGCTCGCTGCGGTGAGGGAGTCCATCTCTGCTGGTGCTCGAGTCGGTACGAGCAGCGAGAGGGCGAGGGGGCGAAGGCGAGGCGACGCCGACCTCGTCCTCGCCGTTCGCCCGCGAGCCCGAGGGGCCACGCGTCGCTCGTCTCGGCAGCAGCTTTCCTTTCAGTTCCAGCAGTCATAAGAGCTACGCAGCGACTCACTCTCGAAGTGCTGCAGCCGGCGCAACTCTCGCAGCTCTCGCAGAAGCTCGCACGGCTCGGCTCGACGACTTGTGCTTCTCATTTGCAGCTGCGGCCCTTTGCAGACGGCCTTTACAGCTCGGCGACGTGCACCGCTTAGTTGATCTTGAGAAGCTCGACCTCTGCGGGCGCAGGGAGAAGGTCAGCTGCGACAAAGGACGAGGGAGAACGGGAGGGAAGAGGACGGACCGAAGATGAGGGTCGAGTTGGCCGGGATGACGGGCGGGAAGCCGCGCTCGCCGTAGGCGTAGTCGGGCGTGCAGATGAGCTTGGCCTTCTGGCCGAGCGAGAGCTGCGGGACGCCCTCGTCCCAGCCTGCGAGCGAGAGGAGGGGGTCAGCCCGTCGTCCCCCTCGACGCCGAGCTCGACGTCGCAGAATGGGCCGAGCAGAGAGGGGACGCACCCTTGATGACACGGCCGACGCCGATCGCGGTCTGGAAGCTGTAGCGGGCGGGCAGGAGTCAGGACGCGCCGAATCGCTCCTGGAGGGTCGGGGAGGGACGCACGGCGTGCCACGGTCGCGCGACGAGTCGAACTTGCTACCGTTACTCTGCAGTGTCCCGACGTAGTGCATCTTCGAATTGGCGTTAGGACGTGCTCGAGAGTACGGGGAGATGAGAGGGCCACGAGAAGAGGACAGCGAGGTCGGGAGAGCCGAAAGCCGTCAACTCACGGAGACGTTGTCGCCCTTCTTGGGGAACTGCAAGATGGCACACACAGGGTCAGCGTTGTGAGCGCACAGAGTAGAACAGCGAGCTGGACGCACGTTCTTGCCGTCGCCGGGCGAGATGGTCTCGACAGTCACACTGCGAGCGGGCGAGGACGAGGACGGGGTCAGCGGGCTGCACGAATCCACGAGCCGCGTCCTACAAGTCTTAGGCACGCTCGAGCGCAGCCAAGCGACCGAGCGAGCTGCCGTGGCCGAGGAAAGCGGTCGCAGGGTGCGAGGTGACGATGAAAGAGCGGAGCGGCTCACCCCATGTTGCGTGCGGTAGAGGAGAAGGTTCTGCGGGCGAGGTGGGCCGAGTTGGAGGTGAGCACGCGGGAGAACATGCGAGCTGGGCGGCAGGAGGTGCGCACGAGGTTGGGAGAGAGGTGGGAGGAGGAGGAGGAGGAGAGTCGGCACCCGCGGAGAAGGCGACGGAGTCCGCGCCCGCAGCCACGGCTCCTCTCGGCCGCATCGCTGCTCCTGCTCCAGCTTGGCAGCTACCTAGCCTTCCGACTCGAGCCCGCACATGGCCCCGACCGCCGCGCCCGACCGCTCCCTCTCGCCCGCCTCGTCCTCGGCCTCTCGCCGCACGCCTCAGCCCGTCGTCGCACCCAAGAAGGGCGCCGCTCCACCATCCAAGCCGCAGAACCTCTTCACCAAGTGCGTCCACGGCCCTCTACCGTCCGACAACCCGCCCCATCGAGCCAGCAGCCGGCACTCCGCCTCGCCGCCTCGGAACCTCGAGCTCGCAGAGAGCTGACCCTCGCTCGACCGCTCGACCGCAGCGACGGCTCGTTCCTGTCCAAGTTCAAGAAGCCGCTCAGCCCGGAGGAGCAGGAGAAGCAGGACCGTGAGGCGGCCATTGCTCGGTGCGTCGTCCCCCTCCTCATCCTCGTCCTCGTCCACCCCCACTTGCCGCTCTGTCGGCTGCACTTGATCCTCCCTCGCAGCCTCGACATCGCCGACCGCCTCTCTGAACATGTGCGCTGACCCTCTAGCCTTTCTCCCTCCCCTCTCGTCGCGCTGACCCTCCTCCTCGTACGCTTCTTCGACCGCGCAGCAAGAAGGCCCTCGACGAGCGCATGTGCGTTCTCTTCTGCCTCTTCAGCCCGCCCGAGCACGCACAAGCTGACACTCGACTCGTGCGCGCAGAAAGAACCGCGGCAAGCGGCCACTGCCCGCCGCCGAGGCCGCCGACTCGTCCTCGAGCAAGAAGCCCAAAGCGTGCGTCCTCCTCTTCGCTCTCTGCCCCTCTCGACGCTTTCGACTCGCTGACCATCTCACTCCCGCCCGCAGGAACGACGCCGAGCTGACGGCGTACCAAGCCGAGGTCAGGCGGCTGAGCGAGCGCGAGCTGAAGGACGACGGCGCGATGCGGCCGATGCTCAAGTGAGCACGCTCTCCTTTCTTTCTCTGTCTCTCTCGCACGTCGCAATGCAGTCCCTCTTGTTGTTCTCTCGATTCGGCCGCGCGCGAAAGCGAGAGAGAAGAGAGAGCCCAATCTCGCCGGTTGCACGACCCGGCGCCCGCCTCGCTCGTCCTCGTCCGTCTAGACACACAGCGAGAGCTTTACGCGGCAAAGTCGTCCTTCTCGGCCTTGATGACGAGGCCCGAGAGGTCGGCCTGCGACCCGACCTCAATGCCGTTGGGCGAGGCCTGGTCAAAGGTGCTGCGCGCGGTGGTCGTCGAGCGTCAGCGAGTCGCCCATGCTCAGAGAGCGAGAGAGCGAGGGAGAGGAAGTGGACGCACCCGAGGTACCGCATCCTCCTCACCCGGGGCCGCTCGGCCTCCTGGAACAGCAGCTTGTCGTCGGCAGCCTGCTTGGCCAGCTCGAGGTGCCGGTCGTTGCGCGCCTTGAACTTGTCGGCGTCCGGGCTCAGGTTGTGCTCGATGTAGCGCGTCACCCAGGGGAGCTTCTGCTCGGCGAGGTGCTCGACCTGGTCGGCGAGGTCGTCGGGCGCGGCGCGGAGGTAGATGGCGAGGGCGAGGGCCGCGAGCGAGAGACGGCGCCAGAAGGGGGCGTTGAAGCCTGTGGGCGGGGTGCAGAGGTCAGCTCGTGTGCTCTAGTGAGAGCTGGGAGGGCAGGGACGCACCCTCTTGCGGGTAGTGCTCGGCGGGGGCGGCGTGCGAGTCGTGGGCGGCCGTCGTCGAGGCGAGGCGGGCGACCGGGCGGGCAAAGGCGGCGGGGCGCACGGCGGGGCGCGCAGAGCGGGCGAGGAGCGACAGGGCTGTCCGCTGCATGGCTGGCGTGAGCTGTGGAGGGTGGTGCGAGAGCGAGGCCGACTCCCCCTCCTCCTCCTCCTCACGAGGCTCGCTCGCCTCTGACTGGCTCGCCGACCGACTTCATCTCTCTCGCTCGCTCGCTCGAGTCGCTGCGTCCACGAGCCGGCTTCTTTGCAAGCTCTAGTACCTCTCGGCCCCTATCCTCCCGGTGCCCCCGCACCAGGCGGCAGCACCATCCCGACCGCGCCCTTAACATCGACCGCGCGCGCCCCGCTCGCGCTTCCTCCCCCTGCCCCTCCCCTCGCGCCACCGCCGCCGCCGCCGCCCGCCACCCGGCTCTTGGCGTCGAGGAGGCTCGTGAGGCGCGCGATGCTCGTCACGCCGGGCGGGTTGCGCACGGCCGCGTCGGCGCTCGGGAGGCAGATGTCCGGGTGGTCGAGCATGACCAGGAGCGCGGCGGCCATGTTGGCTGCGTACAGGGTGCAACGTACTTGTCAGCTCAGTTCGAGCGAGTGCGCACCGGCGAGAAAGGAGAGAGAGAGAGAGGGAGAGGGAGAGGGACGCACGCCCGAGAGGAGTCCTCGTCTGCTCGAGCCGCGCACAGATGGCCTGGACGCACGAGCGCAGCTGCGCCACCTCGTCGCCCTCGAACACGCCGCGCAGTTGGCGGATGGCGAGCTCGCGCAGGAACGTGCGCCCGGCGACGCCCCAGCAAAAGGTGAGGAAGGGCGGGATCTGGCGAGGGTGGAACGATGCGCCTGCACGAGGTGGCGAAGAAGGCGTCAGCGTTGGTCGTCGCCGTGCCGCATCCCCTCGT
>Ga0308169_10004656_pt1 | contig 12746 bp, 16 predicted proteins | sample PhyBR1_2_FD_202139 | JGI IMG/M metagenome (GOLD analysis project Ga0308169, IMG submission 202139) | Phyllosphere microbial communities from UC Gill Tract Community Farm, Albany, California, United States - DLSLSB.R1 | ecosystem: Host-associated > Plants > Phyllosphere > Unclassified | place...
ATCACGAAGATATGGACCTGTCTAATGAGTTCAAGGTTCTTGGCTTGCCTGACGCACTTTCCAAATCATCACAATTTGCTAATCACTGCGGATTGCAATTAGAGCGGTATATCCAAGGTAAGAATTTCGATCCTCTTGCGGTTTGCAGCGCGGTACGCCGACGAGTTGAAGCGCTTGGCTACGAACTAATTGATCCAGAGTTTCGAGAGGAGTTTTTATTAACTCGTAAAACCGTTGCTAAGCTGGAGTTCGTCCAGTCTAAAGGCGTAGCAATTCCGGAGATATACTTCCTGTTGGCGGTTATATACAACGACGCAATGCATCTTAGGGACAATCAGGATAACTTTTCAGCGTTGGGATCGAAACTCGGCAACCTTACAATCAAGCATATGATCGCGACCTTACCGGTAGCAGCGGCTCATTGATAGGAGTGTATCGACACAGATATCAGTTTTTTTAGCTGGTGATCTTTGCTTCTCTCCACTCCTCGTCAGGGCGAATCGCATCAGTACGGTATATCCCTTCTGGCAGGTTACAGCTCCCAGGTCAATGTCCGCTTATGGCCGATTGCAGCCGTCGCGGAAGATTAAATTAACAGAGTCATAGGTATCGAACAGCAAGTGCTCTGCCTACTTCGTTCCCCCAGGGCGGCGCGGCTTCAGCGCCACGCGGTTGCGGGAGGTGTGGACGGGTGGTTCTTTCTGGTGGTGAGGGGCTGCAGGATTTGTCGTTCAGTTGGAAATGCATCGTTCGATAGCGGCGGCATGTCATCTACGGAGTTCTCAAATGAGCGCGCTCCGTGGCGAGGGAGCTTGCTCCCGCTAGGCTCTGTAGGAGCTGGCGAAGGCTCGGGCCGCGTTCGGACGATCTCTTGATCTTTTGCTCCAGCTCAATGGGCGGTGAAAAGATCGCAGCCTCGCTCCGCTCGTCAGCTCCTACAGGCCCTGCGGGAGTAAGCTCCCTCGCCACGGGGTGATGGGTGCGGCGACTATCGTGGGGCGACGTCAACCTTGCGGAACGTAGTGTCCGGGCGGCTGCGGTGAGTTGAAGCTTTTTGTCGCGCTTGCTCGCGATGAGATCTGTTCAATCGTCAGCAATTTTGGGGGCAGTCAATGCCTCCAACGCAGCCTTGCGCTCATCAGCCGGCAATCGGCCGAGCTTTTCAACTGCGTTATAAAACGCAACCCAATCCCCGCCCTCCCGCTTGAACAACGCCGCAAACGCCGGCACCCATTGGTCATACAGGCCGAACGGCAATAGCCGGGCGTTGTTCAGTGGCGCATAGACCCAGGCGTCGTAGCGCTTGTCACCCGCCCATTGGCTGTCGCGCATTCGCTCGTAGTCGCTGCGCAGGCGTTCGAATTCAGCGGCCTTGCGCTGGCGCATCTGCTCGGCCGGCAGGGGTTGGGCGTAGAGGGTTTCCAGGCGTTGGCGGGTGTCGAGGATCAGTTGGATGAACTGGTCGCGCTGGCGCAATGGGTTGCCATTGTCTGGCGCCAGCCCGCGATGGGCGCGCCATTGGCGGGTGCCTTCCTGTTCGACGAAGGTGGCGAAGGATTCGTTGAACGCCGTGTCGTCCTTCACGTAGAACCGCTGGTGCGCCAGTTCATGGAAGATCAGCGTCGCCAGGCGCTCGTCGCCCCAGTGCAGCATCGAACTCAGGATCGGGTCGTTGAACCAGCCCAGCGTCGAGTAGGCCTCTACGCCGCCAATCGACACGTCCATGCCCTGCAAGCGCTGCAACGCGGCCTCGCCTCGGGCGGCGTCCTGGCTGTAATAGCCGCGATACGCCACGCAACCGGCGATGGGGAAACAGTGGTTTTGCGGGGCCAGGGAGAATTCCGGGGTGGCGAAGACGTTCCAGACGACAAAGGGGCGGCCGATGTCCGCGTACAGGCGATAGCTGTTGTTATCAGGCAGGTGCAGGTGTGCGCTGGCGAACGCCCGGGCCTCGCGTGCCTGGCTCAAGTGCGCGCGCAGTTTTGGATCGCGGGCGGGGTCGGCGATGACGCGGTCGATCGGCTCGCGGGCTTGCAGCAGCCGCAGTTGTCCGCTGGCGAGTTGGCCGTAATAGCCAACGCTTGCACAACCGTTGAGTAACAAAAGCAGGAAGGCTGGAAACAAAATCCGGAAAACACGGTCGAGTAACCGATGGCGTGAACGCTGCCTGATCAATTTGGAATCATCCTGGGAAGTCTGCCCCAAGACTATCTCGCCTGCCCGGAGCTTCGCTATGCGCGTGTTGATGCTGACAAGTGGCCTGTTGCTGCTGACCGGTTGTGCCGGTTTGCCGGATCCCGATCCTTCTCAAGCGTGGATCGACCTCGGTAACCATCAGGACACCGCGTTGCAAGCCGTGGAAGTCGATGACAAAGCCTCTATCGACCGGCGTTATTTTGAAGTGCAACCCGGCAGCCATGAGCTGACGGTGCGTTATCAATTTGCGGTGGAGCCCGGCAACATCGGGCCGAATGCCGAGCCGCTGTGGCGTGATTGCCGGTTGAATGTGAAGTTCAAGGACTTCAACGCGGGCCAGCGCTACCAGTTACAGGCCGGCAGCATCGGTTTCCGTCCGTGGGCCAAGCTTTACGACCAGCAGCGCAAAGTGGTGGGCCAGGGCACGCCGGCGGGCTGCCAGCAAAGCTGATCGGCGCTATGCTCGGCGCCTGACTTCAGGATATTCGCCATGCGCCTACCTACCCTGTTATTGGCTCTTGTGACGTTGAGCGGATGCGCAACGAGCCCACTGCCCCCGATTGACCCGAACATGGCTTGGGTCGATTTCGCCACCCCCATACCGGGCGGCAAGTTGCTGATGGCTGAACGGCTGGATGGCAAGCGCCTGCAGGATGGACGTTTCTTCCAGGTCTCGCCGGGTAGCCACGAATTGGAGGTGCGCTTCGACTTCGAGGTGCCCGGCGGGGGCGGCGGGCTGGGCATGATGAGCGAACCGAAAGAGCGGCTCTGCTATTTGGTCATTCGCTACGAGCACTTCGAAGCCGGCCAGCGTTATCGCCTGGAAGCTCGCAACCTGGCGTATTCCCCAAGCGCCCGGCTTTATAACGCCAAGCGTGAAATCGTGGCCGAGGATCGACAGGCCAATTGCCTGATGTAGCGCTGCCTAGCGGTCGTTCTTCTGATAGATGATTTTCTTGGTGCCGTAGTCGCAACTGCCCACCACCATGTTCTGGTCGTGGACTTCGTCATTGGTGACGATTTCCAAAGTGTAGGACGATACGTTGTTGGCCTGGATCTTCGCTTCGATCTCGGCTTTCAGTTCTTCGCAGTCCTTGGGTGCGGCGAGGGCCGATGTGGTCAATACGCAACCGATGACTGCCAGGGCAAACCGTTTCATGCTCGAACTCCTCGATACAGCGCGCACTGCCGGTGCGCTGAAACTGCAGACTTGCATTCGATCACAATTGCCTTCGGGTAAATAGATCGCGAATCAAAGAGGACCGTAGCCTTCCAGAGGCTACGGTCTTCTCGGTCCGTCAACTCACCAGCGTCGCCTCCAGGGTGATCTTGGCGTTGAGCACCTTGGAAACCGGGCAACCTTCCTTGGCCTTGTTGCTCAGCTCTTCGAATTGCTGTTGGCTGGCGCCGGGGATCTTGGCCTTGAGGATCAGCTTGATTGCGGTGATTGCAAAGCCGCCATCGACCTGGTCCAGGGTCACTTCGGCGTTGGTGTCGATGCTGTCAGCCTTTAGCCCGGCGTCGCCGAGGATCATCGAAAACGCCATGGAGAAGCAGCCCGCATGGGCCGCGCCGATCAATTCTTCCGGGTTGGTGCCCTTGCCGCCTTCAAAACGGGCCTTGAAACCATAGGGCGCTTCGCGCAACACGCCGGTTTCCGTGGAGATGGAGCCGATGCCGGTCTTCAGGTCACCTTCCCAGTGAGCCGATGCTTTCTTGACGATAGCCATGTGTGCCTCCTCATGATCCGGCGCGAGGGTTCGCGCCTGGGTATTTTTCAGTGCCAGGATTGTGAGGATAGACCGGTGGGTAAAGTTCACCCGGACGATTAGTCGACTAATTTAGTAGGAAATTTCTTCGCTACTATTGAAACTCGGGTATATGCCCACATTCATAGGACACACCTAGAGAAACGGCAGGCTTTCGCCCATAGGAAAGCTCGTACGCCGTTGGAGATGCCGGCCCATGAAACAGCTGTCCGAAGTAAAGTTTTCAACCCTCGACCTTGTGCCCGTTCGCGCCGATGGCAATGCCGCCCAGTCCTTGCGCAACTCCCTGGATCTGGCGCAGCACGTGGAAAAGTATGGCTACACCCGTTTCTGGGTGGCCGAACACCACAACATGGACGGCATCGCCAGTTCCGCGACGGCGGTGTTGCTCGGCTATCTGGCCGGGGGCACGTCGACCATCCGCGTCGGCTCCGGCGGGGTCATGCTGCCGAACCACGCGCCGTTGGTGATCGCCGAACAGTTCGGCACGTTGGAAAGCCTGTTTCCGGGCCGGATCGACCTCGGGTTGGGCAGGGCGCCTGGTTCGGACCAGATGACTGCCCGTGCCCTTCGTCGCGAGCGCTCCGGCAGCGCCGATGACTTCCCTGATGACGTGGCCGAACTGATGCGTTATCTCGGCCCGCGAACCCCGGACCAACGCATCATCGCCATGCCCGGCACGGGAACGAATGTACCGGTGTGGCTGTTGGGTTCGAGCCTGTTCAGTGCGCAACTGGCGGGAGAACGCGGTTTGCCCTACGCATTCGCCTCCCATTTCGCACCGCGCTTCATGCATGAGGCGATTCGTATCTATCGCAACCACTTCAAGCCGTCGGCGGTACTGGACAAGCCTTACGTCATGCTTGGCGTACCGCTGGTCGCGGCGGATACCGACGAACAGGCCGATTACCTGGCAACGTCGGTGTACCAGCGGATCCTGGCGTTGATGCGCGGCCAGAGCCTGGTGCAGCGCCCGCCCGTGGAAACCATGAACGGCCTGTGGCTGCCCCATGAGAAAGAAGCCGTGGGCGACTTCCTCGGCCTGGCCATGATTGGCAGCCCGCAGAAAATCCGCGCCAAGTTGGAGGTGTTGATCGAGCAGACCCAGGCCGATGAGCTGATTTTCACCAGCGACCTGTATGAACACGCTGACCGCCTGCACTCGTATGAACTGCTGGCGCAGGTCATGAAAGGCTGAGGCGCGGCCATAAAAAAAGCCGACGCGGTGCGTCGGCTTTGATATTCAGCGCTTATTTCTTGTAGACGATTTCCTTCGAACCGCCCTCACAGGTGCCGACGACTTTTCGGTCAGCCGCTGCGCCTTTATCGACAATTTCCAACGAATAGCCCGACACACCTTTGGCATCAAGCTTCGCCGCGATTTCGCTTTTCAGCTCCTCGCACGGCTTGCCGGCCGCAAACGCAGTACCCGCAAGGCTCAGCAAACCCAGGGCCACCATCCACTTCTTCATCGCTCGCACTCCTTGGTCGGATCAAATAGAGAGGTATCGCAAAGGCGCGATGCAGCAACCATAGCGCATCGCCATTCCCTATGGCACTCCGCCAGTGTGCAAGTTCAAAGCGCTCAGCTATTGGCGATCCGGAATCCGACCTTGATGGTGACCTGGAAGTGCGCAGCCCGACCGTTTTCGATGTGGCCACGGGTCTCGGTGACTTCAAACCATTCCAGGTGCTTGAGGCTTTTGCTGGCCTCGGCCAAGGCGTTGTTGATGGCGTCTTCGATACTGGTGGGAGACGAGCCGACCAGCTCGACTTTCTTGTACGTGTGGTGATCACTCATGACGTTCTCCTTGGTTGTCTTAAACAGCCTAGCAGCGATTTTTCGCCTTACATGTGGCGCCGTTTACGCTTGGAAAGTTCAGATTTACTGCACTTTCCCAAACGGTCGCAGTCCCAATCCACACACGCTACTCAACCACTGCAGGAGAGAGCCACCATGGCCAGCACTTCGTTACGCAAAGCCTCGTTGCAAAGCATGGAAGCGGAGATCGAGAGTCTGCTCAAGTCGTTGGAAAGCCTGAAGGACGACGCGTCGGACGAGTCGCGTAGGACTCTCAAGTCGCTCAAGGCAAACGCCGAAAATGCGCTGAAACATTCCCGGCATCTGCTCAGCGATGCGTATGAAGAGGTGAAGGTGAAAACCCGTGAAACCGGGATCGCCACGCGCGACTACGCTCAGGAACACCCTTGGACCACCGCCGGCGTTGCTGTTGGCGCGCTGGGTCTGTTGGCCGCTTACTTGTTGTGCAAGCGCGGTGACTAGTTCGGTGGGTTCAGCTCTTGCCTGAGCCATTGCGCCAATTGCCGAGCGCGCCCGTCCGCGGCGCGCTTGGGCAGCCATAACGCCAGCCGCGCCGAGGTTTCACTGAAACCCCACGGCGCGACCAGGCGACCGGCTCGAAGGTCCTCGGCCACTAGCGGCTCGGGGGCGATTGCCACGCCGAGCCCGGCCACGGCCGCTTCCAGTAAATAATATAAATGCTCGAAACCTTGCCCGAACTTCAGCGCCTGGGGTTCAAGGGCGTTTTGCCGTGCCCAGGTCGGCCAGGCCTGGGGGCGCGAGGTGGTGTGCAGGAGCGGCTCGCCCAGCAGCTCGCTGGCGGGAGCCTCTCGCAAACGGTCAAATTCGGCGTAGCGCGGGCTCATCACCGGGCCGATCCGCTCGCTGGTCAGTTCGTACACTTGCATGTCGGCCGGCCAGGGCGGTTCGGCGAATACCAGCAGGGCATCCAGACCAGGGCGTCTCGGGTCGAGGTCGCCTTCGCCGGCTGAGAGGTGCAGGCGCAGGTCCGGCAGATCGGCATTCAACCTGCCGAGTCGAGGAATGAACCAACGCGCCAACAAGCTTCCCGAACAGCCCAGCACGAACGGGGCGTCCGCCGTGCTTTGCGTCAGTTCGGCGCAAACGGTGCGCAGGCGCTCGAACGCTTCGGTGCTGGCGTCGCGCAGACGCGCGCCTGCATCTGTGAGTTTCAGGCCTCGCCCCTCCTTGCTGAACAAGCTGACACCCAAGTGCTCTTCCAGCGCCTTCAATTGACGACTGACGGCGCCGTGGGTGACGTTGAGCTGTTCTGCCGCCTGGCTTACGCTGTTCAGGCGGGCAGTGGCTTCGAAGGCACGCAAGGCGTTGAGAGGGGGCAGGTCGCGGCTCATGGTATCTGTGAGTTTTCCTGACAGGTTGCGGCGATCTTATCGGTTTTCAGTACGGGATGTCAGGGGTAGAGTGGCCTCATTGTCTTTCTACGCATTTGCCTGGAGCGCCCGATGACCCAGCCTACGACCCCCTTCAACCTGCGCAGCGGTCCTGATGCCAACGGCCTGTTTGGCGCGTTCGGCGGCCGCTATGTCGCGGAAACGCTGATGCCGCTTATCCTTGATCTGGCCCGTGAATACGAAGTGGCGAAGGAAGATCCTGCGTTCAATGAGGAATTGGCCTACTTCCAACGGGATTATGTCGGTCGTCCCAGCCCGCTGTATTTCGCCGAGCGCCTGACTGAATACTGTGGCGGCGCAAAGATCTATCTCAAGCGCGAAGAGCTGAACCACACCGGCGCGCACAAGATCAACAACTGCATCGGCCAGATCCTGCTGGCGCGGCGCATGGGCAAGAAACGCATCATCGCCGAGACCGGCGCCGGCATGCACGGGGTGGCGACAGCCACTGTGGCGGCTCGTTTCGGCCTGGACTGCGTTATCTACATGGGCACCACCGACATCGAACGCCAGCAGGCCAACGTGTTTCGCATGAAGCTGCTCGGTGCCGAAGTCATCCCGGTGGTCGCCGGTACCGGCACCCTCAAGGATGCGATGAACGAGGCGCTGCGCGACTGGGTGACCAATGTCGACAGTACGTTCTACCTGATCGGCACCGTCGCCGGGCCGCACCCTTACCCAGCGATGGTCCGCGACTTCCAGGCCGTGATCGGCAAGGAAACCCGCGATCAGTTGCAAGCCCAGGAAGGTCGGCTGCCGGACAGCCTGGTGGCGTGCATCGGTGGCGGCTCCAACGCCATGGGCCTGTTCCATCCGTTCCTGGATGACAAGAGCGTCGAAATCATTGGCGTCGAAGCGGCGGGCTACGGCATCGAGACCGGCAAGCACGCGGCGAGCCTGAACGGCGGCGTCCCAGGCGTATTGCACGGTAACCGCACCTTCCTGTTGCAGGATGAAGACGGCCAGATCATCGACGCCCATTCGATCTCCGCCGGCCTCGATTACCCCGGCATCGGCCCTGAACATGCGTGGTTGCATGACATTGGCCGCGTCCAATACACCTCGGTCACCGACGCGGAAGCGTTGGAAGCGTTCCACAAATGCTGCCGCCTGGAAGGGATTATTCCTGCCTTGGAAAGCGCCCATGCCTTGGCCGAAGTTTTCAAGCGCGCGCCAAACCTGCCCAAGGATCACCTGATGGTGGTCAACCTGTCTGGTCGTGGCGATAAAGACATGCAAACCGTGATGCACCACATGGAACAGTCCCAGCAGGAGAAACACTGATGAGCCGCCTGCAAACCCGTTTTGCTGAACTCAAGGAACAGAACCGTGCCGCCCTGGTGACGTTTGTCACGGCTGGCGATCCGGACTACGACACCTCGCTGGCGATCCTAAAGGGCTTGCCTGGCGCTGGCGCTGATGTCATCGAGTTGGGCATGCCGTTCACCGACCCAATGGCCGACGGCCCAGCGATCCAGTTGGCGAACATCCGCGCCCTGGGGGCCCAGCAGAACCTGGCGAAAACCCTGCAGATGGTTCGTGAGTTCCGCAAGGACAATACCGAGACTCCGCTGGTGCTGATGGGTTACTTCAACCCGATCCACCGTTATGGCGTGCAGCGTTTCATCGGCGAAGCGTTGGATTGCGGCGTGGATGGCCTGATCGTCGTGGACATGCCGCCCGAGCACAACAGCGAACTGTGCGAACCGGCCCAGGCAGCCGGCCTGGACTTTATCCGCCTGACCACACCCACCACGGATGATGTGCGTCTGCCCACTGTGCTCAACGGCAGTTCCGGCTTCGTATACTACGTGTCGGTAGCAGGTGTGACCGGCGCCGGCGCCGCGACGCTGGAACATGTGGAGGAAGCTGTTGCGCGTCTGCGTCGACATACCGATTTGCCGATCAGTATCGGTTTCGGTATCCGCACGCCGGAGCAGGCGGCGGCTATTGCGCGGTTGGCTGACGGGGTCGTGGTCGGCTCTGCGCTGATCGACCATATCGCCAGCGCCGATACGTCGGAACAAGCGATCGATGGGGTGCTGAGCTTATGTGCCGCTCTGGCTGATGGGGTGCGCAAGGCGCGTCTCAGCTGATACCCGATTCGGCTTTCAGCAACGAAAAAGGGGTTCGGAATTTGCTTCCGAGCCCCTTTTTTTATTGCTTGAAGATGCGGCGGTCAGGGCAACTCCAAGCCGCCTCCAGCCTTGTGCAGCTTGCGCAAATGTTCGCCGATTTCTTTCACATTGGCCTCGCTCGCGGCAATTTCAGCGGCGCGGCTCGGCTCAAGCAGGGCGCGGACTTCCTTATCCAGGTCGCCGGTCAGCGTTTGAAGCTGTTTCTGGCGCAGACTGCTTTCCGATTCCAGCCGCTGCCATTCGCTGGGCTGTGGCAAGCCATAACCAGTACTGCCCAGCAGTTCGGCCGGACGGCTCAGGAAGCCGCTGTTGGCGAGGATCTGTTGCAACGTCGCGTTAGCTCGCTCCATGCCGCCGTTCTGAAGTTCACGGGCTCCGAGATAGCGCTGCTTGACTTCATCCTGGGCCAGCAGCAACTGACGACGAAAACTGGCCTGTTCCAGCAGAAGCAGTGCCGCACTGGTGCGCAGATCGGCTTGCTCAAACCAGACGCGGCGCTCGGCGGCGTCCAGCGCCAGCCAGTCTTCGACGGTTTGTTGCCGGATGGGCAGACGTTTTTTCAAGACGTCGAACATGGCCTGGTAGCGCTCGCGGAACGAGTCGAAACGGTAACCCAGGCGCAAGGCCTCCTTGGGATCATCCAGCACGCTCGTGTCGGCCAGGCCACGGCCCTTGAGCACTTCCAGCAGGCCGTTGGGCATGATGCTGTCCAGGCCCTTGAGTTGTTCATTATTACTGCCGCTGCGCAGTAACTTCAGGCTCTCCACTGCGCAATTGTTGGACAGGAAGTAATAGTTGCCGTCATAGCTCCAATGCATTTCGGCAGCATGCTCGACCGTTTCCTCGATCTCGGTGCGCGACAGCTTGAGGGGCACCGACGCCAGGCTGCGCAGTTCGGTCTTGGTGTACTCGTCGATCACCTGGGCCAGTGGCAGCACGAACAGGCGCGACGGGTATTTGCCTACCAGGCCATCCCAACTCGACAGTTGCACATCCCCTACGAAGGCGCGGTACGACAGCACCAAATGTTGGTCCAGGTCCAATCGGCAGTCCGGCCCGCGCGGTCGGCCCGGCGCACAGATCACCAGCCGGAGCATGCTGTGGCCCCAACGGCTGACCCAGTTCTGATTGGCTTCGGCCAACAAGTAGTCGATGGCATAGACGCGTTCCGGATCCACCTTGCCGAGAGGCGTCCTGGCGAAATCGTTGCCGGCGTTGAGAAACGCGAACGACTTGGCGCAGGAGTCCTTGGCTGCGGGCGCCCAACCGAAATGTTCCTGGTAATAGCGATACAGGGCGGGGCGCCGGCAGGCATAGCTCGGGTCCAGGAGGAAGTACTCCATGTTGACCGCGACGAATTCCTTGGGGCTGCTCGTCTCGTAGAGGTCCGGGCTGCGGGCGACCTGGCGGTTGTGCTGCTCTCGCTCACCGCGACGGCCGACGTATTGCGGCCAGCCCGCGAGATCAAGCAGGCGCGGATCGTCGCTGAGCGTGAAGCGACGGCCATTCTGGCCCCGGCACTCATCCGGCAGGCCTATCAACCCGGCACTGTCGTTGCGTCGGGTACAGCGTTGGATCAGTGCGCGCTCGGCACTGGGCCATAGGCGCGAGCGGTCATAGATATGGGTCAGTTCGTGCAGGACGGTCGCAAGCATTTCTCGCCGTACCGTGCCGTGGGGACGCTGGGTCTTTTGCGTGGCAGCGCTGCCGTCGGTGAGGCTGTCCAGCAGGTTTCGGTTGAGGTCCAGTTGCGACACCAGCGAAGCCTGGCCATAGGCATTGGCGGGCATCTGGTCGGTCCAGCCGACGTCGATGCGCCGGTCCAGTCGTTCGATGAAGCGCGGCGGCAACGCCTGCATGGCTTCATCGAGCAACGCCTGGCTGGCCTGCTGTTGCGCCGGGCTCAGCCCGTCGCCATTGAGGTGTAGCTGCAGGCCGGCCTGGGCATTGCTGCCCACGAGCAGCATGACCCCGGCCGTCAGCCAGGCGGCGAGCCGCCTCACAATGCGAGGATGGCTTCGGCGAGAACCTGGTCGCTGGCGTCACGGGCTTCCGGTACCCGGGTACGCAAAGTGTCGAAAGCCGCTTCGAGATGAGCACCACGAATTTCGCCATTGCTGGCGACGAAGCTGGCCGCGTCGTCGTGGGCTTCGCGGACGATTTTCGAATCACGGATGGAAGTAGTGGTGTCGGATGTGAAATCGATCGTGCGCTGGGAGGCGCGAACGATGATGTTACTGGTGGCTACCAGGGTGTGTGCCTGGGCCACATCGGCCAACACCAGCAGGCCTAGGGCGGCAGCAATCAGCGGGCTACGCATGGAACGACTCCGGAAAATAAGGATAACTATTGGACGAGAATTGCTTGTGCCAGTTCAAGGTCGCTGACGTGAAGTTTTGGTTGGGTCCGGCGCAGGTAATCCAAGGCCGACTCCAACTGTGCACCTCGCAACTGTCCGTCACTGGCAACAAATGCCGCAGCGTCATCGCGAGCGGCGGCGACCAGTTTATTGTCGAAGGGCGCGGAGGTCACCAGGCTTGTGGCATAGCCGCTGGCTACCAACTGCTGGGTGGACACGTCGAAAGCGTGGGCCGGAACAGTCCAGCAAGAAGCGACACAGAACGAGACGAACAGATGTTGGTAAAAACGCATGGGACTCGACGGTTGATGGCGAGCCTGAAGGCTAGCGCAAACCGGCGTGCCAGAGCCAGCGTTGAAACATCGGAGCACCTTTTGGTGCCCGATGTTTCATGTTCCATCAAATGACCAGAATGGCCTGGGCCAGTTGGGCATCGGTAGCGTTGAGCTGCGGCGCCTGCTGGCGGATGTAATCGAGGGCGCTTTCCAACTTCACGCCGCGAATCACGCCGTTGCTGGCGACGAAGCTTGCCGCGTCGTCTCGGGCGGCCTGGACGATCTTGTTGTCTCGCAGCGATGAGGTGGCATCGGAAGTCGCGTCGGACGTGGCCTTGAGTGCGCCTACGATGGAGTCAGTGGTGACGATGAAGCTGCTGGCGTTGGAATGGGCGGCTACGGCCAACAGGGCTGCTGCGCTGAGCAGGCGAAGACGGATCATGATGAGACTCCTTGGTATGGGGTAATGCAAATGCGTGTAGCAGGAAGGGGAGGCTGGCTCGCTTCGCCACGTTCGCCTCGATATTAGGACAGAACACGCTTCGCTGGCAGCTTTGCAATGTTCTTTGGCGTGTGGTGCTTCAACGTCAAGAATTGTACTGGTCGATTTTAAAAATATAAAAACTGTTTATGTCCCGCAAATCAGGACCCTGAAACGACAAAACCCGCCGTGGTTTCCCACGACGGGTCTTGTTTGTTCAATTCAGTGCTGGCGGTGGACCCGGTGGGTCAGGGCCAGCGACGCTGAGTTAGCGCCAGAACGGCTTGCTCAGCT
>Ga0308169_10004659_pt1 | contig 12737 bp, 9 predicted proteins | sample PhyBR1_2_FD_202139 | JGI IMG/M metagenome (GOLD analysis project Ga0308169, IMG submission 202139) | Phyllosphere microbial communities from UC Gill Tract Community Farm, Albany, California, United States - DLSLSB.R1 | ecosystem: Host-associated > Plants > Phyllosphere > Unclassified | place...
ACCTGTGCTTCGCCGCGCTGCTGATGGCCGGCCTGGACGGCATCCAGAACAAGATCCACCCGGGCGAAGCCGCGACCAAGGACCTGTACCACCTGCCGCCGGAAGAAGACAAGCTGATCCCGACGGTGTGCGCCTCGCTGGAAGAAGCGCTGGAAGCCCTGGACAAGGACCGCGAGTTCCTGACCCGCGGCGGCGTGTTCAGCGACAGCATGATCGACGCCTACCTCGAGCTGAAGATGAACGAAGTCCAGCGTCTGCGCATGACCCCGCACCCGGCCGAATTCGACATGTACTACTCGTCGTAACAGGATGGCATCGTGCGGACGAAAGTGTATCCGCACGGTAACAAAAACGCGGGGAAAGCCAGCCGGCCTCCTCGCGTTTTTTATTGGATACGGTATAGTCGGAAACTTCCCCACACTGCGCTGAGTGATGCAAAAGACAAGGAACAGTTTCCTGATGGCCTTGATGCTGGCTGCCGGGCTGGCCCATCCGGCTGCCCATGCCGATTCCACCGTCTACAAATGCGTCGACAAGAGCGGCCATGTCGAGTTCACGGACGCCAACAAGGCGGGCTGCAAGCCGCTCGACCTGCCGGGCTACATGCCGGCGCCGCGCGCGCCCACGCCGGCCGCGAATTCGGCTGTCAATATGCGCCAGGGCGCAGGGCGTCCGGCCGCGAGCCCTGCGCCGGGCCCGGCCAACTTTCCGCGCGTGGACAGCTATACCCAGCGCGAACGCGACGCCGATCGCCGCGAGATCCTGGGCGACGAGCTGCGCGCCGAGGAACAGAAGCTGGCCAATCTGAAGCGCGACTTCAACAACGGCGAGCCTGAACGCCAGGGGAACGAAAAGAACTATGCCAAGTACCAGGAGCGCGTGGCGCAAATGCGCGACGACATCAGCCGCAGCGAAAAGAACATCGAGGCGCTCAGGCGCGAAATCGGTAGTATTCATTGAAGCCCTCGCGGGCGTGACGCAATGAACGCCAGCCCGTCCGCGCAGCAGCGCTTCGCCGGCCTCGACATGCTGGCGTCGAGCGTGCTGGTCATCGATGGCGGCGGCATCGTGCGCTACGCCAATCCTGCCGCCGAACACCTGCTCGAAGCCTCGGTCAAGTCGCTCTCGCGCCAGAAGCTGACAAGCCTGTTCACCAATGGCGATGAGCTGGGCGCGCTGTGCGAACAGGCGATCGGCCACCAGTACGCCGACCTGCGCCAGGACCTGACCCTGCAGCGCCCGGGACGCGAACCGCTGCACGTGCACAGCATCGTCAGCGCGGCCGGCGAGGCCGAGGTGGTGGTCGAGCTGCGCGAGAACGTGCAGCAACTCAAGCTCGACCGCGAAGAGCGCCTCCTCGACCAGAGCCAGGCCAACAAGGAACTGATCCGCAACCTCGCGCACGAAATCAAGAACCCGCTGGGCGGCATCCGCGGCGCGGCGCAGCTGCTCGAGCTCGAGCTGCCGGACGCGCACCTGAACGCGCTGCGCGAATACACGCAGGTGATCATCAAGGAAGCCGACCGCCTGCAGACCCTGGTCGACCGCCTGCTGGCGCCGCACCGCCGTCCGCACATCGTCGGCGACGTCAATATCCACGAAGTCTGCGAGCGCGTGCGCAGCCTGGTGCTGGCCGAGTTCCCGGCCGGCCTGGCCATCCGGCGCGACTACGACGCCTCGATTCCCGAGTTCAGGGGCGACAAGGAGCAGCTGATCCAGGCCGTGCTGAACATCGTGCACAACGCCGCCCAGGCCCTGCGCGCGCGCATCGCGCAGGGCGACGCCCAGATCGTCCTGCGCACCCGGGTGGCGCGCCAGATCACCCTGGCCAAGGTCCGTTACGGGCTGGCATTAGACTTGCATATCATCGACAATGGACCGGGCATCGCGCCCGAGATCCGCGACCGCATCTTCTATCCGCTCGTGTCCGGGCGTGAAGGCGGCAGCGGCCTCGGGCTGACGCTGGCGCAGACCTTCGTGCAGCAGCACATGGGCCTGATCGAGTGCGAAAGCCGGCCTGGACTCACGGATTTCCGGATCCTGATCCCCTTGCCATGAACCTTCGCGAAGCACGAAACACATGAAACCAATCTGGATTGTCGACGACGATGCATCGATCCGCTGGGTGCTGGAAAAAGCCCTGGCGCGCGAGAACCTCGCAACCCGGAGCTTTGCCAGCGGACGCGAGGCGCTGGCCGCGTTCGAGACGGAGTCGCCGCAGGTGCTGGTCTCGGACATCCGCATGCCGGGCGAATCCGGCCTCGATCTGCTGGCGGCCGTCAAGGACAAGCATCCCGGCCTGCCGGTCATCGTCATCACCGCTTTCTCCGACCTCGATTCGGCGGTCGCCTCCTTCCAGGGCGGCGCCTTCGAATACCTGGCCAAGCCCTTCGACATCGACAAGGCGGTGGCCCTGATCCGGCGCGCGCTGGAAGAAAGCCTGCGCGACGCGAGCGTCGACATCGCACCCACCGAGACTCCGGAAATCCTGGGCCAGGCGCCCGCCATGCAGGAAGTGTTCCGCGCGATCGGCCGCCTGTCGCAGTCGAACGTGACGGTGCTGATCACGGGCGAATCGGGCACCGGCAAGGAGCTGGTGGCGCGCGCCCTGCACAAACACAGCCCGCGCGCGGCGCAGCCCTTCATCGCGCTGAACACGGCGGCGATCCCGAAGGACCTGCTCGAATCCGAGCTGTTCGGCCACGAGCGCGGCGCCTTCACCGGCGCCCAGGCGATGCGGCGCGGCCGCTTCGAGCAGGCCGAAAACGGCACGCTGTTCCTGGACGAGATCGGCGACATGCCGTTCGACTTGCAGACCCGCTTGTTGCGCGTGCTGTCCGACGGCCATTTCTATCGCGTGGGCGGGCACCAGCCGGTCAAGGCCAACGTGCGCGTGATCGCGGCGACCCACCAGAACCTCGAGCAGCGCGTGCGCGACGGGCTGTTTCGCGAAGACCTGTATCACCGCCTGAACGTGATCCGCCTGCGCTTGCCGTCGCTGCGCGAGCGGCGCGAGGACATCCCCATTCTGGTGCGCCACTTCCTGGTGCAGAGCGCACATCAATTGGGCGTGGAGCCGAAGCGCCTGTCCGAAGAAGCACAGCGCTTCCTGTCCGGCCTGGAGTTGCCGGGCAACGTGCGCCAGCTGGAAAACCTGTGCAACTGGATCACCGTGATGGCGCCGGGCCAGACCGTCGAGGTCAAGGACCTGCCGCGCGACCTGACCCAGGCCCCGCCGGCGGGCGGCAGCGGGGCGGCGGCCGCGCCGATGGTCGCGGTGCCGGCGCCGTCGGCCGGACCGCAGCACGCTGTCGCGGAGGCGGGCGCATCGTCCGCCGTCCAGGCGGCCGACGGCTGGATCGGTCTCCTGGAACTGCAGGCCGCGCGCATGCTGTCCGACGGCCAGGTCGAGGTGATGGACGTGCTGGGGCGCCAGTTCGAATCGGCCCTGATCCGCACCGCCCTCAAGCACACCCACGGGCGCAAGAACGATGCGGCGATCCGGCTGGGTATCGGGCGCAACACCATCACGCGCAAGATCGCGGAACTCGGGATCGACGGGGCAAAAGAGGAATAAGGTCCGGGGGAGGATTTAGGTCAGGGGACCTAAATCCGCAGGCCCTACGGTGATGCAACATTCTTGCTTCCTGGTGTAAGCTATCCGCATGTTAATCAACTGCGTCGCCTACCAGGAAGGCAAGAAACTGTCCGACATCCCGGTCGAGGACATCAGCGACTACCTGTGCAAGCCCGGCTGCTTCGTCTGGGTCGCGCTGCGCGACGCCACCGACGCCGAGATGGCGCAGATGAAGGAGGAATTCAACCTCCACGAGCTGGCGGTCGAGGACGCGGCGCGCGGCCACCAGCGCCCCAAGATCGAGGAATACGGCGACTGCCTGTTCACCGTCGTGCACACCGTCGACCTCGAAGGCGACGAGCTGGTGGGCGGCGAGGTGGCGATCTTCGCCGGTTCGAACTATGTGCTGTCGGTGCGCAGGGACACCCAGAAGGGCTTCCTGGGCGTACGCGCGCGCGCGGAACGCGAGCCGCACCTGCTCAAAATGGGCTCGGCCTTCGTCATGTACGCGCTGATGGACGCCGTGGTCGACCGCTACTTCCCGGTGGTCGACATGCTCGAGTCCGAACTCGAAACCATCGAGGACCGCATCTTCACCCATGGCGCCCAGCGCCACAACGTCGAACGCCTGTACCAGTTGAAGCGAAAGGCCCTGGTGCTGCGCCACGCCGTGATGCCGCTGCTCGAAGCGGTGGGAGGCCTGACCAGCGGACGCGTGCCGCAGCTGGTGGAGGGCACCCAGGATTACTTCCGCGACGTGCAGGACCACCTGTCCCGCATCGCCGGGCGCCTCGATGCGATCCGCGACACGATCTCCACCGCGATCCAGGTGAACCTGTCGATGGTCTCGATCGACGAGAGCGAGGTCAACAAGAAACTCGCGGCCTGGGCCGCCATCTTTGCCGTCTTCACCGCCTTCGCCGGGGTGTGGGGCATGAATTTCAAGATGATGCCCGAGCTGGAGTGGCGCTGGGGCTATCCGGCAGCGCTCGCCGTCATGGTCGCTGTCGCCTTATACATGTATCGCCGGTTCAAGAAAGCCGGCTGGCTGTGAGCGTGCCGTCATGACAGACGCGTGTTGTCGTTACAATCGGTGAGATTTGCTCGAAGAAATACTCACCAATTCTCATTTTCGCAAGCACTACATTGTTTCAAAATGTAATTGTTGCGCAGAATCGTCATTTTTCTACCGTAAATATTGACCAATTGCAAGGCGCAACGCATCATGCGTTCCCCGTATTGGGTCAATGCCAACAGCGACCCGGACGTCCTGGATTAACTCTTAAGTTTGGATTCGCAATGCTGAAGGAAACAATCATCTCGCGTTCCGTACGCGCGATCGTTGCCGGCGGCATGGTGGCAGGCGCTGGCCTGTACGCTCATGCTGCGATGGCACAAGACACGCAACAACCGATCGCCCGCGTCGAAGTGACCGGTTCGTCGATCAAGCGCGCCGACGTCGAAGGCTCGCTGCCGGTTCAGATGGTCACCCGTGACGACATCAAGCGCACCGGCGCCACCAATACCGCCGAGCTGCTCACCACCCTGAGCGCCAACTCTTCGGTCGGCGCGGTCAACCAGGCCGAAGGCGCTGGCCTGTCGACCTACGGCGAAGCGACCGCCAGCCTGCGCGGCCTGGGCGCCAGCAAGACGCTGGTGATGGTCAACGGCCGCCGTCTCGGCAACTACGCGACCGACGGCACCGCGGTCGATGTCAACTCGATCCCGCTGGCCTCGATCGACCACGTCGAAGTGCTGAAGGACGGCGCCTCGGGCGTGTATGGTTCCGACGCGATCGGCGGCGTGATCAACTTCATCACCAGGAACAACTACCAGGGCGTGGAGCTGAACGGCTACACCAGCGTCAGCCGCGGCGGCGGCGGCCAGACCCACAAGGCCAGCATCCTGGCCGGCTTCGGCGATTTCGACGAAGACCGCTACAACTTCACCGTCTCGGCCGACGTCAGCCGCGACGACGCCATCTTCGGCCGCCAGCGCGACTACGCGAAGAACGGCTGGCGCGATGACGGCTTCCGCGACTCCAGCGCGACCCCGAGCGGCGCCGTGACCACCTTCCTCCCGGTCACCACCCCGAACGCCATGGGCGTGATCCCGAATGCGCTGACCTCGACCGGCAAGGGCCTGGGTAACCCGCTGTCGCCGGGCAACTGCGGCGCCAACGGCAGCCGCTTCGACCCCAACTTCGGCACCTGCCGCTACGACAGCTCGCCGGTCCTGAACCTGATCCCGGCAGCCAAGCGCGCCAACGTGGGCGGCAGCTTCCGCTTCAAGCTGAACGACAACAACGAGTTCTTCGCCGAAGGCTTCGTCTCGCGCAACGAGACCACCCAGCAGGCGCAGCCTTCGCCGTACAGCAACAGCTTCCTGGCGACCGACCCGGCTTTCGCACAGAAGAACATCTACCCGTCGATCGTCGTCCAGCCGAACAGCCCGTACTACCCGTCGGCCTGGCTGGCAGCCAACCATCCGGAAGTCAACGGCCAGCCGATCAGCGTCAGCTACCGCGCATTCGACGCCGGCGACCGCAAATCGCGCGACACCGCGATCGCCTCGCACTTCGTGATGGGCTTCAAGGGCAACGTCAAGGGCTATGACTACGACGTCGCCTACACCCACAACTCGAGCGACGTGACCGAGCGCACCATGCAGGGCTACCAGAATTCGAGCCAATTGGTCAGCCTGCTGAGCAACAACAACGCGTTCAATCCGTGGACCCAGTACCAGTCGCCGGCCCTGGCTTCGCAGATCTACGGCACCAACTACAACGGTCCGATCATCAATGCGGTGCTGCGCAACGACGCGCTGAACGCCAAGATCTCGGGAGACCTGTTCAAGCTGCCGGCCGGCACCGTGAGCTTCGCGGTCGGCGCCTCGCTGCTGGACGAAAACCTGTCGGTCAACCCGAGCCAGGCTTACCAGTCCGGCGACATCTCGGGCTACGGCGGCGCCCAGCTGCCGCTGTCGGCATCGCGCAACTCGTCGGCCGTGTTCGCCGAGACCATCATCCCGATCATCAAGCATCTGGAAGCCGACGTGGCAGTCCGCACCGACCGCTACCCGAACGCCACCGCGACCAACCCGAAGGTCAGCTTCCGCTACCAGCCGTTCTCGCAACTGCTGCTGCGCGCTTCGTACGGCAAGGGCTTCCGCGAGCCGTCGCTGCCTGAGCTGAACACCCAGCAGACCTTGGGCACCACCAGCACCTTCACCGACCCGGTCACCAAGCGTAGCGACCAGTTCAACATGACCTATGGCGGCAACCCGAACCTGAAGCCGGAGAAATCCGAGCAGACTTCGTTCGGCTTCGTGGTCGACCCGGTCAAGGGCATGTCGATCGCCATCGACTGGTGGAAGATCAACGTGAACAACCTGGTCACCTCGGTGGCGCCGCAGTTCACCGTCGCCCAGGCTGCGGCAGGCAATCCGCAGTACACCGGCCTGGTCACCCGCGATGCGCTGGGTAACATCACCAACATCGTCGGCACCAACATCAACGCCGGCGGCGTGAAGACCCAGGGCATCGACATCGACGCACGCTGGAACTTCCTGAAGAGCGCGACTTACGGCAACTTCAACCTGCGCCTGAATGGCACCTACACCTCGAAGTACGACCTGACGCTGCCGGACGGCACCGTGCAGAAGAGCGTGGCCGCTACCGTCGATGGCAACGGCGACGTGCTGAGCGCGGTTTCCACCGGCATCATCTTCCGCTGGAAGGATCAGCTGACCCTGGACTGGAAGCGCAAGGAATGGGGTGCTTCGCTGACCAACAACTTCCAGTCGGGCTACTACGACAACTACCGCTACGATGGCGTCGGCGGTCCGCAGCACGTGGGCGCGTTCTCGACCTGGGATGCGCAGGCCAGCTACAGCGGCATCAAGAACCTGACCCTGACCGCAGGCGTCAAGAACCTGTTCAACCGCAAGCCGACCGACGTGATCACCGCGGGTTATTACTTCCAGACGGGTTACGATCCGACCTGGTACGACCCGCACGGCCAGACCGGCTACGTGAGCGCGAACTACAAGTTCTAACGCAATCCGCACCGGGCGCCCGCCCGGTCGGACACGAACCGCCGCGCAACCCGCGGCGGTTTTTTTTCGTCCCTGCGCCTGGCAGGACTTCAGGCCGCCGGCTGCAGGCCGAAGCCGATCGCCATGCGGTTCCAGGCGTTGATCGCGGTGATCGCCAGCGTCAGGTCGACCATTTCCTTGTCGCTGAACTGTTCCTTCAGGGCGGCGTAGTCGTGCCCGAGCTCGGGCTGCTGGGACAGCCGGGTCAGGGCTTCGGTCCAGGCCAGCGCGGCCCGTTCGCGCGCCGAGAAGAAGGGCGTTTCGCGCCAGACCACGACCGCGTACAGGCGCCGTTCGCTCTCGCCGGCCTTGCGCGCATCGCTGGTGTGCATGTCGACGCAGAAACCGCAGCCGTTGATCTGGGACGCGCGCAGCTTGACGTTCGAGTTCGATTACGCCGAGGTCGCGGCCATGGTCGGCAAGACGGAGGCGGCTTGCCGCAAGATTGTGCAGCGAGCGCGCGAGCGGGTGCGCGCAGTAGGGGCCAACGGCAGGCCGCGTTTCGCGGTGCGGCGCGAAGCCCACCTCGAGCTGCTGGGGCGCTTCATCGAGGCCGCACGCGCGCAGGATCCCCAGCAGGTATTGGCGCTCTTGACCGAGGACGCCACCTACGCCGGCGACGGCGGCGGCAAGGCCAAGACCACGGTGCGCACCGTGGCCGGCGCGCAGCGCGTGGCGCGCCTGGTGGTGGGCATCGAGCGCAAATGGACGGATGCGGGGCGCCACCAGATCGTCAACGTCAACGGCGAACCCGGCTTGCTGACCTGGCGCGACGGCGCGCCCGATTCGGTCACCTCGTTCGACGTGCGCGACGGCCGCATCGCCGCGATCTATGTGGTGCGCAATCCCGACAAGCTGGGCATGCTTCAGGGCGCCAAGCCGTAGCGCTCGTATGGTTACTTATGGGCCGTGAAGATCTTTTTGGGGCACATCGCATGCACGCCCACATTGCCGTCCACTAGCTGGGTGATCTCCATGTCGACCGCGGTGCTGGCCAGCATGTAGGCGTCGTCGCGGCTCAGGTGCTTTTGCTCGACCAGGAAGGCGATCATGTCGCGCAGCGCCATCGTGGTCGCTTCCTTCAGGTCTTTCGAGAAGCCCATCGAGATGTAGTGGGTGGGCGTCTCGGCGCGCGGCCACACCAGGTGGCGGTCCTTGTGCACCACGAAGCGGAAGGTGCCGCTCAGGTAGGTCTCGAGCGCGGTGATGTCGACTTCGCCGTTGCCCTGGGCCGCGTGGCCGTCGCCGGCCTCGAACAGCGCGCCTTTGGCGGCGACCGGAATGTACAGCGTGGTGCCGGCCACCAGCTCCTTGTTGTCCATGTTCCCGGCGTGGACGAAAGGCGGGGCGCTGTCGATCTTGCCGCCCGCGGGCGCCACGCCCATGCTGCCGAAGAAGGGATGCAGCGGAATCTCGATGCCCGGCGCGAACCGGGCCACCATCTTTTCACGATCGAGCGGCACCACCTTGTAGCGGCCGTACGGATACTCCATCGGCAGGAAGCCCGAGCCGACGCCGAACACGTTGCAGGCGAAGGGCGCGTCGATGTCGACCTTCAGGATCTGCACCTCGAGCACGTCGCCCGGCTCGGCCTCCGCGATCGCCACCGGGCCGGTCAGGATGTGGCCGCCCGGGCCCTTGTCCGTGACGTCCTTGTAGATCGGCGCGGTGTAGGCGGGGATGTCCTCGGGCTTCACGCCATTGGCGATCATGCGCTCGGGCGAGCCGCAGGTCGACAGCGCCTGCATGCGCACGGTGTCGCCGGAGTGGACCGAGAGGACCGGCTTGGCCTGGCCCGAGTAGTAGCCCCAGGCCACGGTCGCGGGCGTGGCGGGCAGCGTGAACTCGGCCGCGCGCGCGCAGGCGCAGGCGAGCAGGGAGAACGTAATGACGGGAGCGAGGCCGAAGCGCATCTGGATCCTTTGCGAAGACGTTGATCATTTCAGTCTACGCATGAGGCGGCATCCTGTCCATCGCGCGGCGCGCCAACGAAAAACGCCCGGCGCGAGGCCGGGCGTGAGGGACGGGAGGACCCGTCAGGCTGGCGCCAGCGCCCGTTGCCGGGCGCGGACAGGCAGCTTAGAAGGTGTAGCTGGCGCGGACGTAGTAGGTACGGCCGGTCGGATCGTAGTAACGCGGGTCGTAACCAGCCTGGAAGGTCGAGCTCTGGAACGACAGCGGCGGATCACGGTCGAACAGGTTACGCACACCTGCGGTCAGGCCCAGGCCCTTGCGCGGTGCGTACGCCACGTAGGTGTCGAAGGTGGTGTACGACGGCACGCGGTAGCCGGCCGGTTCGTTGGTGACGTTCTCGTTGATCTGGTCGACGTAACCGGTCTTGTAGTGAGCGGTCAGGCCAGCCGACATACGATCCTTGTTCCACACCAGGTTGGTGGTGTTCTGCCAACGGAAGATCGGACCGGTGCCTTCAGGCGCGTAGATACCGATGTTCTGGTTCCACGTGCCGCCGGCTTCGTTCTGGAACTGGTACTTGTGGATCCAGGTCGCGTTCGAAGCCAGCGTGAAGTTGCCGATGGCGCCAGCGCGGAAGCGGTAGTTCAGCGACAGGTCGGCGCCGTTGGTGATCGTGCCGCCCAGGTTCTGGGTACGGTCGTCGATGTAGCCGCAGGTGACCGGGTTCGGGCACTGCGAACCGTCGATCGACAGATCGCCGGACGCGTTGCGGTGGTACAGCGGCGCGTACTTGGCCGGGTTGGCGAAGATGAAGTCCTGGCTCAGGTTGCCGATCGTGTTGCGCAGGCTGATCGCCCACAGGTCGACGCCGACGCTCAGGTCCTTCATCGGCTCGAGGACCACGCCGATGGTGGCGTTCTTCGACTTCTCCGGCTGCAGGTTCGTGTTACCACCCAGCAGGGCCTGGAACTGCTGGCTGCAGTTCGCCGATGCCGACTTGCCAGGGAGCGGATTGCCGCCCGGGCAGTTGATCGGGTCGTTGTAGGTGTTGCCGGTGTTGGTGATGGTCTGCGCCGAGTTGACCTCATACAGGGACGGTGCACGGAAACCTCTCGAGTACGAACCGCGGAACAGCACGCTCTCAACCGGCTGGAAGCGGAACGAAACCTTCGGGTTGGTGCTGGTGCCGAAGTCGCTGTACTTGTCGTAGCGGGCCGAAATGGTCACGTCCAGCGACTTGATGATCGGGACGTTCAGTTCGCCGTAGGCCGCATAGGTGTGACGGGTACCGGTGTTCAGCGTCGCCGGGTCGATACCGGTCGAAGCGATGACCTTCTGCGCGAAGTCCGGGTTGGCGGCTTGCGTGAACTTGTCGTAGCCTGCTTGCGCGCCCAGCGCCAGGCCAGCGCCGCGGCCGGCGTGGAGCCAGTCGCCCAGCTCACGGCTGGCGTGGAAGTCGAGGCCAGTCGACTGGCCGCGTGCGTGCATGACTTCGCCTTCCAGGCCGGCCGAATTGATCAGCGCGGTGCCGGCGGCGGTCTGGTCGCCGAACGGGTTGATGATGCCGTTCAGGACACCGGCGGTGATGATGTCGCCATTGCTGTAGCCGATCAGGCGTTCCTTCACGCGGTTCTCGTTCCAGGTGGCGGCGGTGTTGTAGTCCCAACCGGCGATGTTGCCTTGCAGGGACACGACCAGGCGCTGCTGGTTGTTGGTGTTCTTGTCCTGGCGGGCGCCATTCGGCAGGTCGCGCCAGCGCAGGTGGATGAAGCCTGGCTGCACGCCGGCCGGCATGAAGGATTCGGTGTAGGTCGGGCTCAGGGCCGGGTTCGTCGGGTAGAACGGGTTCGGTGCGCCGCTCGGCAGCAGGCGGTTCATGTACAGGCCGCCGTACGGGACCGGGGCGATCTGGGTCGCCACCACGCTCTGGCTGGTCAGGTACTCGACGCCCAGCTCATGGCCGCCCGGCAGGGCGAAGGTGCCACGGAACAGGCCGGAGTCACGGGTCGAGCGCGGGACGTAGTCGACGAACGACGAGGTCGTCATCGTGCAGGCGCCCTTGCCGTTCGAAATCGTGTCGAGGCCGCTGGCGCACGAAGGCGCCGCCGGGTTGTAGCTGGCGCCGCCCTGGTAGTAGTTGGCAGGGAGGGTCGAGCTCGACAGGCCGCCGGTGAAGCGGGTGTTGAACGGGCGCTCGGTGCCGCTGATGTGGTTCTGTTCCTGGTGGTCATACACGGCCGAGAAGTTCCAGCCTTTGGCCTCCAGGTCGCCGAAGCCCAGGGCCACGTTGGCGTTGTAGCCGCGGCCGCCCGGGTGTTGCGGCGAGTCCATGCCGGCGGTGATGACGCCGCCCTGGAAGTCCTTCTTGGTGATGAAGTTGATCACACCGCCCACGGCGTCCGAGCCGTACAGCGCGGATGCGCCGTCGCGCAGCACTTCGATGCGCTCGAGCGCGGCGAACGGGATCATGTTCAGGTCAGGCGCCGAGCTGTCGTAGGCGTTGTTCGCCAGGCGACGGCCGTTCAGCAGCACCAGGGTCTTGTTCGCGCCGATGCCGCGCAGGTCGGCGAACGAAGCGCCGCCGGTGCTGGAGCCGACCGCCTGGCTGGAGGTGGTCTGGGCTTGCGACACCGACAGGTTGGCCATCACTTGTTCGATGGTGGTGATGCCTTCGCGCTTCAGGTCTTCTGCGCGAATCACGGTGACGGGCACCGCGGTTTCACCATCGATGCGTTTGATCGCCGAACCGGTAATTTCGACACGCGCGACCGGAGCTTGTTGTTGCTCCTGGGTCTGGGCCATTGCGTGGGCGGATAAGCCCAGGCCGGCCGCGATTGCGGTCCCCGAGAATACGAGGCGCAGTGACCTCGCGATAGTTTTTTCAGTAAACATCTCTGTCCTTCTATAGGTTGAACTTCGTGGAAATAGGTTTCTCTTAATATTTCCAGACCGCTAAGATACACTTACCCGATTTCAGATACCAAAAAAAATCTATCGTACTGACGTAGAAAACAGACAGTATTTACGTTGAGAATTGTAAGTAAATGAAAACGGTTTGCCAAAAGCAATGCATTTAGACATATGTATGTTTTTTTGAACATAAAGTCATTACCGCCCTGACACAGAAAATGTGACAGCGGGAGCAAGGAAA
>Ga0308169_10004660_pt1 | contig 12736 bp, 21 predicted proteins | sample PhyBR1_2_FD_202139 | JGI IMG/M metagenome (GOLD analysis project Ga0308169, IMG submission 202139) | Phyllosphere microbial communities from UC Gill Tract Community Farm, Albany, California, United States - DLSLSB.R1 | ecosystem: Host-associated > Plants > Phyllosphere > Unclassified | place...
CGTTTCCAAGGTTGAACGCGCCGAGGAGGCATCTTCGAATGCCTGTCGAATCCGGCGCACCCATAGTGTCACATTGAATGACTGTGAAAGGACGTGGCTAACACGACAGGCAAGCACGTCTGTTGTTGCCCGAGCCGCTCGCCGCGAACAAGGGTGAAAAGATCGTCGGATCGCTGCTCTTCAAGGTGCGTCCGTCGTCCGACGCATCCACGAACATCGCTGACGCCCAGGTCAATGACGCCCGATCATACGACATCACTTTACACCTGACCATCGACCGGCCGGGCCCAAGTCACAACCCCAATCCGTTGGACCGCACGGCGACGTACAACCTTGCGCAACAGGTGTTCAAGTGAGTTCGGGATCAGATCGAGGTAAAACGTCCGGTGGGCTGACGGTAGCTATTCGTACAACCCCGACCAAGCGGGCGGTATCGCCGGTCTCTAAGCTGTCCGGGATGGAGGTGACGACATTTACGAAACCACACGAAAAAGCGACGAGAGGACCGAGGGACCGGGGTTGTTGGGGCACACCTGCTGAGGATTCATGGACATGTCACCACAGCGAGTGCCAGTGCTACGGACGAGTCCAGCATCTTTATCGAAGCCTCCAAATCAAGGCGAGGTATCATATATCAGCATCTACATATGCCACTCCTAACGTCCTAACCTCGTGAGGGTATCGTCATCGCTGCAATTACGCTCCACCCCATCCCATTTTGTCTTGACTTGCACATACAGACCGATCCAGGAATTCCACTTCACGTCACTCGACATGATACAACGTCTGCATCCTCTCCTCTGGCCCTTGATCGGCGTCACTTAGCCCCATACTTTCGGCGAAGATCGGCAAATCACCGAACTGGACAATAGGAAGCTGGGGCGTGACAGCGCTGCGCTCGAACGTCCGCGTCGTGCTTGCTCGCCAAGCCCTACCGAAGGAGGCAGAGCCGGTGTCGTCGTCGAACGTCGACGTTGAGCCGGTCAGAGAGATGGCTGCCGAGGGGGGCACCGAGGAGCACGCGGAGTCTGTCCGAAGATGGTATGCGTTGAGTGATCGATCGTACACATCCGAGTCATGTGGACGAAGGGGCGTTGCGGACGCGGCAGCCTTTGGTGTCTCGCCGTACGGGTCTCCCGGTCCCGTTGTGGGAAGGGTGGAAAAGGTGGAGATGGATGAGTTTGGGGAGAAGCGGGACTGAGGGCGATGCCGGGCGAGATGGGCGGGTTGGACAAGGCGGAACAAATCGTATACCTCTTCGTCGACCCACAAGCTCGGCGTAATCGCGTCAGGGGATAGCAATAGCTCCGGGGCACCTTTCCGGGAGGGGGACGGCTGACGATGTGCTGCAAATGATCTGGGGGCGGCCAAGATGGAGGATGAAGGAGAGGGTTGTGGAGGAGCCACCGTACCGGCATGATCGGGGTCGGCTGTCTGGGTTACTTTGGCGGTGGCTGAAGGCAGAGACCTTGGGGTAGAAACAACTAGGGGTGGCGCAAAGAATGAGACCTCGGTGGAAGGACTCGAGTACAAGGAGGAAGTCGATGTCGTGAACGCAAGGGAAGCCTGGGAAGGCTTTGCACGAACATTCTTCGAGTCGGTCGCGGAGGACGCGCTCGCCGGCGAGTCCTGTGCGGTTTCGGCGGGCGTAGGTGTCGAGCCTAAAGTGGACCTCTTCGGCAGAGTCAGTCGTCTTCCAAGGTCGTACGAGGCTACAGGTGTAGCCGTATCATAGTCCGAGAAGCGACTGGCGGAGGGGACAGGTGATGTGACTAGGCTCGGCGTCGAAGGTGCGGCTGACCAACCTCGAGCGCCGGGTGAGCTTGCAGCTGTCGAGCGGAGTTCGAGCACAATGGACGGGCCTGCTCCATTGCGCTCCGTCGGAAGGATACGGTCGCGCACATCCCTGTTCTCCGCGTTGGCAGTCCTCGTCCATTCTGTCGTTGGACGGCCATCCTCCGATGGCGGAACTCTCTCACTGGGCCCGCTCGATTCATGTGCGGCGGACACAGACGGTGTAACAGGTGCGTTGTCACAGTCGAGCCCGTTCGAGGTCGGTTTGAGGCTCTGTCGAGTGCTGCGGGGAACCTTTGGGTCGCGTTTCGATGTCTTCGACTTGCCAGCAACGCCAGACACACGTGATACGCCAGAGATCGTGGAATGGCGCTTGCCGAAGCGGGGGCGGGAAAAGTTGAAGCCGGACTTGCCTCGTCCAGCGAATGGTAGCGGTTCTGCCGGGGTGACATCTGTTGCGTCCGCGGCGGTCATTGGCTTGCTGGAGAAGAAGGCGGAGATGGCGGACAAGCGAGAGGCCGGTCTGGTGGATATGCCCCTGGAGTGCAGATCCAGGGTGAGCCGCAGCCTCTTGACCATTCCGGCGGGGGACGAAGCGTCCAGCGAGGTCGGGGACAGGGACGAGGCTTGGCCAGGTGCTTTCTCTGCGTGGGTGCTCTTGTCGGCTTCCAGATCCCGGAAGCGCCTCTCCCAATAGTCTAGCTTTCCGATGGACATGGACGCCGACCTGGGGCGGAACCGCCTGTTTCGACGGCAGTAGGCGATGAGGAAGCAAAGAACGATTGAGCCGACGACGGCGCCAACTACCGCCCCAGCTATGACTGGACCTGTGGGGCTTCTGGAGGACAAAGGGGAAGGCGAAGAGGAAGGTGCAGAAGGGTTCGAAAACGTGGCCGGGGACGGCATCGTACCGGGCGACGCTGCTTGTGAAGCCGACGCAGAAGGTTCGTTGGAGTCGTTGAAAGCAGCCGATACGGCTGTGTCTGCGGTATTTACCAGGGCGGACGTGGCTGAGGTCGAGGACATGGAGAGTAAGCCGGATGCACCTGCACTCGTGAGGTGACCGTGGTCGCTGAAAATGGCATCCGAGGGTGAAGACGTTGTTGCCGTACCGATCGCACCTGTGACCTGCGCTGTCGCTCCAGGGTCCATGTCGCTCGTCTCCCCGATCGTCGACGCGTCTGCGGTCGCTGTCTCTTTGGATTCCCGCGTACCAGATGCCGAGCAGGGGTAGTACAAGGTCTGTTGCGGCACCACGTTCGTGACCAACCCTGCGCGCGTCTCGGTCGAGTAGATCGTCGTGGTCACTGTCGGCGTGATCGTCACGAGAGAAGTGGCCACTCCCGGGCGGCAGTCAGCGCCGAGGGAGTCACAAACCGTGGAGGTGAGGGTCTGAAGAGAGATCGCGGCCTCGCCCAGGTATGTCGTCGTTGTTGTATGAGTGATTGTGCGGACGGACGGGACCTGCGTGGTACCGTACAGCGTCACAGACGGGACAAGTACACACGTCATGGCGGAGGGATGGACGAAGCTAGAACGAATGTGAATGAGAGGGGAATCTCAGGCCAAGTCTGCCACTGATGGGCCGGGAGGCGACATTGAGCTGCCGGTGTCACAGCAGCGGACAACGACGGCGGAGGTGTTTTGAGCGATGAAGTGGGAACCAGTTAGGGAAGCGGTCAATTGTGAGGGTGACGATACAGCCTGCCTTGCTGGAGCGCGACACTGTCCCCACAGCTGACGGAGGACAATGGCTCCGTTGCGCATCAGGACCGTTCCCACATCTTCCTGAGACGTATCCTTTGCGGCTACTCATTCACGCCTTTCGCGGTCAGCATCAAAGGTATGCCCCTGCGATCGGAGCCCCCTTGGAGAGCCGTAAAGGACTGTCTCTTTCGCCATCTCTTCTGCCACCATGCATTTGGCCAGACAGGCAGGCGGGTACCCATTCCGTTCGCATCCGAGACCCTAGGCGCATCAATTAGTGTTATGGGTTGGCAGTAAGCCGAGGACGGGTGTCGTGCATGTGACTGAGCTTGTGGGATCTTCGTTCCTCACCTACGCCATTGGGACGTCTCAAGTGTCGTCCGAATAGGTGGACGGCCCGACCATGCGTGGCTCGATATAAGCCTCTGGGTGGAGTCCGGGATGCCACCGCCTACGCTTTGGGGTAGAGTCAGCTGCCAGCTGGCTCGCGCAGGGCTTTGTTGAATAATATTCGTCCGGCGGGGGTGAACGGGACCGCGTGGTTGAGCTGGGCTCATCGCCGACAGTGTTTGCACTCGTTCTCTTCCTCGTGTCGTTCGTACTAGCGTGGTGAGTCGACGAGAAGCGAGGGATCGCGATGATCAGGCGAGAGGCGTTGGGAAAGCTTGACAGCTGCCAGGAGGACGTAGTTGGCCGTGGCGTCCATCGCCAGCTGTAGGGCCACCCCGGCCGGACCGGAGCACGCCTATGTCTTGACGTTTTGACCTCATGCAACCACCGCTCATACTATTACCGACGGCACCGTTCTCGACTCGTCTTAGCAAACACTGTTACCCAATACATACAAGGTTGGAAACTCCAGCTCTATGTGCTGAACGCTGATGCCATGCAATTCCACCACCGCGACCGTCGCACGCGCCCCGTCACGACCCTCAATCTTATGCGTGCACAGGCATGGACACGGTACCCCTCGTCGAGTCGACGTCATCCACCTTCCATGAGCTGGTAACCGTTTTGTTCTGGAGGTAGAAGTGCAGTCCCTGCGGGCCGTCTGTGGATTAGTCTCTACCGTCTTCAATTGTTTGCGTCTGGCCGAACTCACAGAATGGCACGTCTCCCCTGAACGACCCCTTGTTTCCAGACCAGCTGAACGTCGGGACGGGGACGGGGATGGGAACGTTGACGCCGATCTGTCCAGGCTCGACGTTGTGGGTGAAGTATCGCGCCGCGGCGCCGGAAGACGTGTAGATGGAAGCGCCGTTTCCGTAAGGGTTGGCGTTGATGATCTGGATGGCTTCGTCGACCGTTTCCGCCTCAATGACGTAGAGAGCGGGGCCAAAAAGCTCCGTTCTGGCTGTCAGTACCGCATGTGGGGCACAGCCTGAATGGCTCAAAAGACGCGTGACGGGAGCGTAACGCTAGTCCGAGTCTACTCACTTGTATCCAACGTTCTCCTTTTTGCCCCTCAGCACGGTCGGTCCGACCCAGTTGCCCTTCGGCAGTCCGCTCACTTCCACCTTTCGTCCATCCAGCAGTACCTCGGCGCCCTCCTCGATTGATTGCGTGATGAGGCCGGTGATTCGCTCCTTGGCAGCTGGAGAGATGACCGGGCCGCTGGACGTCAGCAGGAGCCCCACGGTTTCTGCAGCATCGCGTACACATCGGTCGACTTGTCGAACCCGCTTCCGACCCTCAGGTCCTGAGCCCTTCGCACGAGCTCGGGGATCCACTCCTTGGCCTGGCCGACGGTGATGACTTGCATCAGTGCGAGCGCTGTATCCGTTTAAGAAGGTGACTTACGGACAGACAAAGCCATGCATCGCTGCCCAGCTGCTCCGGCGAACGCGCCGACGATACCGTTGAGCGCGTCGTTCTGGTTGGCGTCCGGTAGAAGAACCTATGATAAGCCAGTGATCAATATGATACTGCATCGAAAGGGCGTGTGTGGGGAAGGATGGTCGGAGCCATTGAGGCGATGCGTTCGGTCGAACCCCGGCACTCACACAGTGATTTTTGGCCGCCATGTTGCTCTGCACACGTTTGCCCTGCTCCGTACCCCGCCTGTGGATGTACTTCCCGGCATTGTCGCCTCCGACAAATGAGATCGCCTTAATCTCTGGCGCGTCGAGGATGCCGTTGACGGTGTCGTGTGCTCCGTGGACGATGTTGAGCACACCGTCCGGCACGCCGGCCTCCTGTGCGAGCTCGGCAAGGATCATCGACGCCCCGGGCGTGCGCTCAGAGGGTTTCAAGACCAGGGTGTTTCCGGTTGCGATGGAAGTGGGGAGCGACCACAGCGGGACTGGGGTTAGCGAACGATGCTTTGTGAGGGAGGCGACGGTCATAGGCGGGTCAACGCCACTCACTCATGGCGGGGAAGTTGAAGGGACAGATGGCGGCGGTGACTCCCAATGGCAGCCTGATGCTGGTGGTGTCCATGTCTTTGGCAACCTCGACGTGTTCTCCCTTCAACAGCGTCGGGATGGCGGTAGCAGTGTCGACGACTTGGAGTCCTCGGAACACATCTCCCATTGCATCGGCGTGGGTCTTGCCCTGCTCGAGCGTGATGTTGGCGGCGATCTCGGACTGGTACTGGCGGATGAGAGCTTGGTATCTGGGGGTCAGCGATGCTCATCCTTGGTATGTGAAGAAAGAGCATCGTCGGCCGCACTCACTTGAACAATATGTTCTGCCTGGAGAACAGCGAGGTCTGCTTCCACGTCTTCCAGGCGTCCTGCGCAACTTCGAACGCCTCACGGAGCTCCGCGGGTGTTGTCTGCGGCGTGCGCGTGACGAGCTCCTGCGTGGCCTGCACGTCAGAGAGGTCTTGGGAGCGTCCCCGACAAGCTCAGGCCGACTCACGGGGTTGTAGACGTCATAGTGCGTGGTCGCTTTGCTGGCAACGAATTGACCGCCGATAAAGTTCTTGACGGGGGTGCCGTTGACTGACGTTCCCTTCCATGCTCGGGTGTTGAGCTTGGAGTAGGCGTCGAGCGACGCCGAGGAGGATGACGAGGCGTATGTGCGGCGGGCAAGGGTGGCCGTGTTGCGCGGAAGGCGGACAGACATGGTGCGGCGAGGTGGGTTTGTTGTTGAAACGTGAACGAGAGGACTGATACTGGAGAAAAGACCACGAGATGGATATGCCGCTTGTCTTTATATTCGCTTCGAGGTGGTCTGATTGTGGATGGTGAGAGTGAGTGCGAGACAAGCTCGACGCAGACGTTCGAGGCGAGATGGGGTTTGGTACAACAGGGGGATGACGGGTGAGGACAGAGTGGGTTGAGCAGCTGGTCAATTAGCCGAGAAACGGCAAACCTCGGCTACACCGCCCAACAGCGGTCATAAGCGAGATCGCCTCCCGGCCCGCGTCAGCCAGCAGCCAGCCCACCAACGGATCTTCCGCCTTACATACATCCTCGGATCAACAGCCGGAGGCTGCGCTTGCCTGTGAGGTGTGTGCCTTGCATCCTCACCAAATCACGGGTGAGAAGCGCTTGTGCTCATGCATCCAAAAGACAGCAGAGTCATGGTTGATGGCTAAAAGGCGGCGGCGCTCACCGCAGGTCGGCCATCTCCGAGCCGTTCCCCAAACTCAGAGCGGGATCAAATACAGCCACGTGGCTGTTCACCGGCTAACTACCGTCGCTTACACCCGCGTTTCCAAGCTGGGTCGACGTTCGTTTGGGGGGGTTGTATTGTATCCTCCTTGTTGTCCTCATCGTGGGTCTCATCATCGCCAGTGCTCGTTCTCTTCGATCCACACACCGGGACACGATCCCGCCCAGTATCATTTGCGACGCCCTTCCGCCCTGTCGCATCTCGCACCGTCCAAGATGCCACAATACTTCCCACTAGCCACACCACGGCTCACGCCAGAAATCCTCTTATCGCGTCTGATCAGAATGACCGCGAAGACATCAGGCCTGTCTGCGGTTTTCATGCTCGCCCAATACTCCTCTCCCCTTGTCGTAGGACTCCTGCTCGCTCTCGCACGTATACGAGCTCGCTATGCTGTTGGCGGAGGCAGGTCATTGCGCAATATGGCGCAAGGATGGGGCAACGTCTCGGCTGGCGCCGCTGAAGCGCGGGTCGTGATGCGCACAGCCGGTGAGTTCCTTCAGGCAGCTTGCACATGGTCACCGAGCTCACGGATAGGTCTTCTTCCCATCATTCAGTGGCTGCTGGCCCTCCATCCCGACCCAGTCGCGTCGATACGGTCGTTGTTCAAGGTCCGATCTTTGTCGGCGCTTACCTCGTCGGCCAAGTTGATCCCCACAATACAGGCGCTGTCGCTGGGAGTGTACTACCCGGCGGAACATGTGTGGTACCTCGCGAGCAAGGGCTTCTTGGGACTCAGCCCCGCTGCCACCAGCAAGGCGGCGACGGTCTTGATCCAGGGTTGGGCGTAAGTGCAGCTCGATCTCGCGCGTCAGAGGAGGACTAAGCTGACGAACAGTGTGTACGTCGTCGTTGAGATGTACAAGATCGCGGCCGGGTATTCGGCTCTGCGCCAACGGACAATTCAGCTCCGACATACGAAACCAAAGGTCGACGTGGAGGCGGCGGAGGGGTACGAACTGCAGGACGAAAGGGCGACCGGCGAAGGTGCTGTGGACAAGACGGTGGATGTCGGGGCGGACGCGGCTGATACGCTCAAGAATGACTGGGAGGACTGGGCGTTGAATGCTGCGGTTTACGCGTGAGTCTTCTAGCTCCCGGCGTACCTCTGTCAGGCGCTGTGCCCTCCGCTAAGACCAGCGGGTATGTCCCCCTCACCGCTCATTGGGTCACGCCGGGAGGATTAGGACCGATGAAGAACAAATGGGTGCAAGCCGGCCTCGGCACATTGACGGGAGTGGCATCTGTTCTGACGCAATGGAAGGCGTCGGTGGCATAGTCGATCGTAGACGGAGGATGTATCGGGCAAAGGCGATTTACGCCCAGGACGCATGTCCAGTAGGGACGGGATCGCGAACAGCGCCCGCAGGCACTCGCTCGTTTCGGTCGGTTGACCTAGTCGGCTGCGAAAAGGGGTGGTACTGGGTCCTCTGAGACTTCTGTTCGTATGTAGGCGCTTTTGGGACAATCTGCACGCTGCAACTGGCCATCTCAACACTGGGAGGTGTTTCGGGGTCATACTTGCGAGCAGGCTATCGGCTAGCGCCGCCGACGTCCCGACCCGTCACCGTTGTCTGGCTGTGTTCGACGCATTTGTTGTTGTCGACGTCGACCTTTTGCATCTTTCCGCTCGACATATCCCGCATCATGTCACGCCTACCAGACGAAGAGCGTGCGCTCACCGCGGCCGAGTCGTACGAGTACGCTTCAGACGAAGACGACGGCCACACGGGGGATCAACCCCCTTCCAACGCGACATCCGCCAGATCCATCCCCTCTCGCCCCGGCCAGACCTTCGCCGCTCGGTCACATTACCACCTGTCGACGCCAGAACAGCTCAAGGGTGTCGCCAACCGGATCATATTCAGCCGATACTATGTCATCTTCTACTTTGTGATGATGTGCCTGAGTCTAGGGACGGTGGTGTTGAGCTTGGTCGCTACCCGTGAGTGCTGTGCTCCCTACCATTATTGCGAATCTTCCAATCTTTGCTATATGCACCAATGCGGCGCCCGCAAGCCATATGCTGACTCTAGACCGGAGACAGTGCCCTCCGGTCGTCTGGCACATACTCGAGGTGATCGTCAACGCGATGATGGTCCTGGAGATCACGACGAGGTGGATAGCGTATGGCAAGGTGCGTGTTCATCGTCCTCCCGGACACCCTTGCACCTCTCAATGCTGGTCTGCGAAGAACGGCTTGTCGCTGACGGCAGAAATACCCCATGACCCCGCTCAACATCCTCGACCTCCTGCTCGTCCTGTTCTGCTCCGTCACGCTCTTCTTGGTCTTCCGCTCGCCGTGCGCAGAGGGAACACGGCGTGAGTCTGCTGCACTCTGCCCAATTGTCAGGAACCTGCTCACTCTGTAGAGGAGGAGATCCTTGACACGATTCTGCTTGTCATCCGTAACGCCGTGCAGTTCCTTCGGTTAGGCAACATCTTGCGCCGGTGAGTCACGAAGCCGCCGCACGAGCATATCTTCCGGGAGATGTTTCTTCCTTTCATGAATTCTCGTGTGGGTTCACCAGACTTACATGCGCAGGTCTGGCCATTCGCTCCTTAATCCCCCCAAACCCATTGACCTATCCAACGCCCGTACCGCCTCTCTGGCCCTCAACCTCGATCTCGACCTCGACGACGAAGAAGCCGTGGCGGAACGGCACCTTACGGGCGAGTCGAGGCGGACTCTTGTCGGCAGAGGCGGTCGAGCAGGCTATGAACCGATCTTCCAGGATGACGACGGGGACGAGGTCGCCGCTGGGAGTGGAAATGGAGGCGGACGACGGTCTGGTCAGACGAGCGGTCGAGGTACTCCGCAGAGCGGTTCCGGACCGCTGAGGAAGCCGTTGGATGTCGGCGCGAACAAGGGGAGAGATCAGATTGGAGCCGAGGATGAAGACATGTGGGACAGGCTGGGATGAGGAGCGGTCAGGGATGGATACGGGAACATTCACGTCATTTGCGTTGCGATATGCATTCGGTCAGTACGTCGTCGGGATACCTTGGTCTACTGATGTCGTCGCTCCCACGGCTGCCTGGCTGCACGTGCTTGGACCCCACCATCGTTATCTCGCCGACCCGTCTATCTGCGTCTCCGCTGTACGTTGCCTGCGGCTCCCGCTCGTCTAGTCGACCCCGACCTCGATCTGACCCCTGTCCTCGGCACTGAGCTTTCGATGCTCCGCCCCACTCTTTCCATAGCCGCCTTCCGCAGCCTTGTCATCTCCTCGATCTCTCCGTTGACGAGGTCCGATACGCTCCCTCGCTTGTTCGAGCGGTAGATCTGCGAGGTGACCAGCCACGAAACAAGGATCGTCATACCTCCCCACAACAGTCTGGATGATCAGTCAAGCTCCAAAAGCGGCACATGATCGTAGAAGGCGGGCCGTTGGGTGGTGGAGGTGAAGCGGAAACACAGCACATCCCTCGCTATTCAAACCGAAGCTAACGGCGGGGAGGCCGAGAGGCGAGATCGCCATGGACCGGCGCCCTCCAGCCCTGTTCCCCGGAGCCTCAGCCGGGCTAGTGCTACAGGGACAGTATACCAAGCCTGGCCAGCACTCACATGTCGTACGCGCTCCCTTCTTCCGCATCCACACTCTCCTTCCAGAACACCGTCCCAGCCAACAATCCACCTCCGCAAACCATTGCGCCCCACCACATGACCCGCTCAAATGCGTTCTTCATCCTCACCTCGTCGACCAAAACCGACCGCTCGGGCGACGGCAGAGCTTCCCACTTGTCTTCTGACAGACCATTTTCGTATTGCGCTTTCCGCTCGAGTCGGCGGGCTTGATCTTCCGATGGTCGTTGCTCCTGATTGAAGAAGCAGTAGAGCAGGGCACGGTGAGGAGGAGTGTAGGACCCGGAGGAACAGGATGCGGAGAGGTAAAGGTAGAGGAGAAAGAGTAGGGTGAGGATGCCTAAGACTGAAAGACAGAGGAGCAGGGTGGACAGGACTATGGTGGGGAGGTAGGAGGGTGCGGGCACATCGAGAGTGTAGAAGGGCTGCACGGTGCAGGTCCCGCTGCACGTCAGTGACTGGGCATGTGGTGAAAGGGCAAAGCAGCTTGAACAGCTATCCTGCGCATGATCATCTGAGCTCACCTTTGACAATACCCCAGGCCCCCCAAGTCGTATCCTCCCACGGAGCAGAATGTCCAAGAGTCGATCACCCCCGTCCCGCCCGCACTGACCATGCCCCCTCCCGCAGCGATGGCAACGATATACACCGACCGCCTTCGCAACCATTACCAGAATCGTGAACGGACTATGCTCGTGCAACACCCCTGGCAGCCTGTGCATGCCCCACAGGAACAGCATTCCGGCCAGGATGCGTAGGGATGAGCGCTTGCCCCGCTGCGTGTTTGATCCCTCCCCTGTGTGCCTCTTTCAGCGGCGTCGATGTCCGGCGCCTTCGGGCCCGGTCGTGAGTGTCGGCGACTCCCCGGAGGAGAAGACTCTCTGGGTCTAGACCTAGGCGAAGAAGCGCGTTGACGAGGTCTTGACGCCGCAGTAGGTCGTGAAGCTGGTCTGTCCTCATCCTCGCTCTCAGCCGCGCCCGGTTCGACGGGGTCGGGGCGCCCCGACTCGGTGCGAGCTCTGGCTGCTGCGGCGTGGCTGTCCCCGTCGATATCCTCTGTGAAGCGCGTGCGCCTCCTCGTGGGGGGTGTGGGCCGCCTGCCCTCTTCCGCGTCGACCACTTGCGCTCCGCCGGACGTCTTTGCCTTGCGACTCGACACGTTGTTGGGCCTGGCGTCCTTCTGTTGGTCCCTGATGGATGAGACGTCGCTGGAACTCGCTCTGCTACCATCGCTGGAGTCGGAGTCTGTGTCGCTTCTCGGGCTCTTGACGACACCAGTCTTTGTCGGAGGTCCTGGAGACGTCGGGGCCGTGGGCTTCTGCTGTCTTGTTGCACCGCCTGCGACTCCTGATTTGGGCACAGCGGGACCAGTCTGCTGTTTGCTCTCCCGCCCGCTCTCCGAAGTTGACTCGTACTCGGTTGATCCACTCTCCTCACTTTCCGTATCAGTCTCCGTATCCGTCTCGTCATCCGTGTTCGTCTCTTCCTCTGAGCCGTCTCGTCGGGATGCAGAGTGTGGTTCCAAGTCGGGCTGTCTGCGGGGCTGCGAGCTCCCGTGACTGCTGGCCGCCATTGTCACTCGATCGACGCTCGAACGGAAATCCGTCAACGTGTTGGGGGCTTTTCGGGGATAGAATGCTTGGACACCTCACTCTGGCTAACAGTATACGGTCGCCGTCGTGTCGGCCTTGAACGGTGGAGTGCATACGACTGTGACAGGTTTCTGGGACTGCGAGGTGTCCTTTGAGCAGTCCCCTGGAGGAGAAAGGATGATGGCAAGTGACAAGCGATCCCCTGCCGACAAGACCACACCCGGGACATGGGCGCGCGGGGCTCAGGCAACGCACTTGTAGCTCCTGGGAGCCAAGAGTCTGTTGAGCTCGACAGGCAGCCATCGTCGCCTCGACAGGAAGTGTGGCGGCGAGCAGACAAGCCGTACGCGCCTCAAAGCTGCTTCGGAACCGCTCCACACATCCCGCCTTTGCAATATCTGGCGTCGGGGAAATACACGGCGCTTGGCTTGGCAAA
>Ga0308169_10004662_pt1 | contig 12733 bp, 16 predicted proteins | sample PhyBR1_2_FD_202139 | JGI IMG/M metagenome (GOLD analysis project Ga0308169, IMG submission 202139) | Phyllosphere microbial communities from UC Gill Tract Community Farm, Albany, California, United States - DLSLSB.R1 | ecosystem: Host-associated > Plants > Phyllosphere > Unclassified | place...
TGACGCACTTATGGGCCGGGATGCAAAGGAAACCGCTGGACAACGGTCGGACGGCGAACCCGCTTCCTGCTCATCGCGATCCCGCAGCCGACGATGCCGACGACCAGGATGACGAAGTTGGGCCGTCCACTTTTCCCGTCAGCTTCAATCCGCCGGAAGGAAAGGCAGCTGAGTCGGTAAAAGGGGAGGAGCAGTCGGGTACCGCGGACGCCGTGTCCGCTTTCCCCGATCTCGCGGAGCTGCGGCAGCAGATCGAGATGGACGAGTTCGACCGCTTCGAGCGGACGGGCGAGCTCGCTGGCGGAGCATTAGGCCGACTGGACATGCTTGATGAGCTGCTTGGAGCTACGCCGGGCGACGAGGAGTATGCTCGGCTGGATGAGTGGCTGGACGAGGATGACGAGAATGGCAATGACGGGTTCGCCCCGCTCGAAGCGGGCGAGGCGGACGGCGAGGGATCGGACAAGGAGCACAGCGTGTCTCGAGGTGGCCCAACGGGGCACACAGAAAACGCATCAAGACGAGGGAAGGAGTGGCAACCAGCCGAGGCCGGCAACGAGACATTCGACGACGACTTCGATGACTTTGCAGCATTCCAATCAGCTCCGCGGGTGGGCGGCGGCAGCAAAGCGAGAGACACAGCCTTGACGATGGACCCTACTCCCCTGTTGTACCACTTACAGTCTGTGCGGACGGAGCTGGCGGGTTTGAGCGAGGAGGAAAGACGCACACGCGCAGCGAAAGAGGTCGCGAGGGTGATGCGAGATCTGGGGTTCGAGGATGCCGATGGAGATCTCTTTGCGGACGAGGACGGAGACGACGCAGAGCTGCGGGTATAGCTGTAGGGGCGATCGCTCCTCGACCATGGCAACGTCGAGAGGGGAAAGGGGAAGATGAAGATGCAGATCATTCATGACATGAGTAGATGATGTATAATACATACGCTTTGCGTAGGGCAGGCCGGTCTCAGCTGCCTTCTTGCCGTCCTGCCCTGCAGGTCGTATTTTCATGATGCACTCCCCCATTGTCTGCCACGTCCACGCACAGCGACACGCCGACTACTGAGCATCCGGCTTGGTCATGTCCCGCACGCCCCGCTCACTGCTGGTCAGCTACATTATAGAAAGAGGGGCCACACGCACCTAAAGCTCAACATCCCACCTTCCTGCATCAACTCAACTACCTCCTCCGCCTCAGCGACCTTCATCTTCCCCAACACCTTGTTCACGTCCTCCAGGTTCTCCGTCAGCAGCGCAGCCTTCAACTCCGGCTTGAATCCTTCAAAGATTTCCCATTTGCGCTGCAGGAATGCCCTGACCTGCTCGATGTCGAGGTCCTCCGCACCCTCCCCTTCCACTCGCAATTCGGCTGGTGGTGGGCCGTCGGGGAGGTTGAAAGCGATGGTCATATTTGGGTCGGTAGCCACAAGCTGGATCTGCTCGCGCTCTTGTTGCGATTCTTCCTGGATGAGCTCTTTGGTCCGGCTCTCGATTCGGCCGTAGGTTTGAGCGAGGTCTTGGTTGAACATGGTGATGGATTTGGGGTTTTGCGCGATCATTCTGCAGTCAGCCACACAGGCCGGAGAGACGGTAGAGATCGAGCGCGAGCTTGAAAGTGCTGTCCGTTGGTCGAAAGTGATCCTACTCACTTCTGGAAGAACAGCCCCACGCCGTCTTTGCCCAGCTGCCGACAGTAGTTGACAAGGAGAGACTGGTGCACACATCGCTTCGCCAACGCCTTGTCACCTCGACGCTCCGCATCAAACGCCTCGGCGAGTAACGAGTCGTGCGTTGCGTTTGTCAAGACCGAAGAATCGCGCTGGATGAACTCATACGACTTGCGGAAGTCTCCAAGCGGGATGTTGGCGAATTGCCGGGCCGAAGCTGTCAGCGGTCCGAATTCCTCTTCCTCGTCGTCCGTCTCTTCTGCCTGCTGGGTCGGGGGCTTCAAGCTGGAAGACTGCGTAGTGAGTCCGTGTTCACCAGCTTGCAAATACGCAACTTACGCTCGCGCCCGGGTTCAGGACCTCGATCGTCTCCGTCTTCTCCTTTTGCTTAGTCTTCGTCTTCGGCTTGTCGTCCAGCGGCGAGGGTTTCGGCGCAGCCACACTTGTCGCGCTCCAGCCCTCCTTGATGCCCTCGCTCGTGATCTTCTTCTTCTGCTCCGCCTCCTCCTGTTCGATCTCTTTCTTCACGTCCGCGTCCCGCCTATCCAGTTCTGCCAGATGCCACTCCAGCCTGCTTTCCAGCGCATGCTGCAGCGCTTGCACCTTGTTGTCAGGCACGACGCCTTCCGCCCAGGAAGGCAGGGGTGTCTTGTCGTCGACCTTCTTCCCGTCCACTTTGACCTCCCAGCCGGATGCGACAGCTCCATCCACCATGTACGTTCCCTCTTTGAACACGTCTCCGAGAAGCTGCCCGAGCATCATGTCATAAGTCGGCTGATTGGGAGCGCCAGTCGCCGGCTTCTCGTCGGACGGAGATTCCTTCACACGACGCTGGACGGCGCGGTAGTGATCCAGCCCCTTTGAGCGGGTGCCGTCGAGGACAGATTGTATTCGGGGTCGAAGAACGGCGTTGAGCGCAATTTCGGAATGGAGCTTTGCGATATGCAGCTTTCGTTGCTCTCGCTTCTCGTGGATATCCCGCTGCTTCCAGCTGCATGTGAGCTTCGGTAAAGTGCACATGTGCGTGTCAGCTCACCGGATCATGCTCTTCTTGTCGACATTAGGATGCTCCTCGATGTCGGAGTCATCCGATAGCTGCTGGTCAGCGCGGCTGCGGCTGGACAGGGGGACGAGCTTACCTCGAGGTTATCCCACTTGGAGTAGTTGAGAGGCATTGTAGTCGGTTCTGCTGGATGAGTGTAGACGACAAGGTCTGATATGATGTTGCGGAGTGCCCAAGCTTCGAAGAATCTAGAATCCTCGTACAGCACGAATCCATCACGACCGGCTCCCGGTCCAACGCGTTCGACCGGGGCAGGTCCTTTGCCTCTCCACGTGGATTTGATCCCGCTGCATCCTCGGTGGACCCCGATCAGCATGACGCATGCATGCATGCACAGCTGCGACAACGCTGAGCCGAGCCGACCTTTGAGCTTGACGGCCGTCTCACATACTTGGACGTCACATCTACCACCATGTCCATCTCATTCAACGCACCCGATCTGCAGCCGACGTACCAGGCCATCATCGATGGTTCGGCGGATTACGATTGGGCTTTGTTCAACCAGACCGCCAATGAGTTGAAGGTTCAAGCTACCGGTTCGGGACTGGAAGAGCTCGAAGAGGAGTTTATGGATGGCAGGTGAGCTGTCGAGACATGAGCACATGTGCATGGGAGCTGAGGATTAGGATTCAATATGCTTTTGCCAGAGTGAAAGATCCGAGTGTAAGTCGTCCGTGTCATGGGATCGAGTGGACGTGAACTGGGATGATTCGGCGCTCGGCAACTAACGCCCAGAGCACGCTGGACAAGTTCGTTCTGATCGCATGGTGCGGCGAAGGTGTCCCAGAGTCTCGCAAGGGGCTGTTCCGTACGTGTCATGCGGAGAAATCTGAGGGGCGTGCCGCTGAACTCTAGACACGCACATGTCGCAGGTGTCGTCCAAGTTCCTCAATGGAGCGCACTTGGTCATCCAGGCTCGGTCAGAAGTGAGTCGGGTGTCTTGAGCAATGACTATTGTCTCACGATTCAGCTCGATGTTACACCATCGCATATCCACAAGCGGATCCAAGAGTCGTCCGGATCCAAGTACTCGTCCTCTGCCGCCGCGCCTGCGCGCCCCTCGGCCCCCACTTCCGTGTCGAAGCCCACTCCGAGCTTCAGGCCCAGTCAAGGTCTCGGCGGCGCCCAGGGCAAAGTGGGCCGATCTTCGTCTGCATCGCTAGTGCTCAATAGCTGACAGACAGCCAGCGACTATCAACACACCTTCGTCGACCTTTGCCCGCCCTGCCCCCTCCGCGCCCGCCCCTCCCCCTCGCGCCATCACGCCACCTCGAGAGCCATCTCCCCCCCCCCCTCCCCCTCCTGCAGCGCCGCTGGTCTCCGCTCGACCGACCATCGCGTCGGCCAGCTCGCCGGCCCCGTCAGATAACAAACCCGCGTACGAAGACCGAATAGCCCCTGTTGGGACAGCATACGAGCCCGTCAAACTCTCGACGCCGGGCAAGCTCGCCAACAGGTGGAACCCGTCTGCACAGAAGGATGATGCAGATGACGTCCCGGCCGGAGGAGCGAGTATCAAGGACCGCATGGCTGCCTTCTCGGGGGGTGCGGGCGGAGGGGGCGCCACGGTGCAATCGAATGTCCCGCAGCCGAGTGGGAAGAAGCTCACTTGGTCGGAGCGCCAGGCGGCGGCGAAGAAGCAGAGGGAAGACGAGGAGGCGGCCTCGAAAGCGGCTTCTGCGAACGGTGAGCTGCGTTGTTAACAGCTCCCTCCTTCCCTTTCCTCCGCCGATCCATCTTTCCCGCCTGCAGATGATCTTGCTGCCGCGGCTTCTGGCCTCGTGACATATCGTCCCTGTTCAGTGCCTTTAATATGTGAGCGCTGACAGCAGTCGCCTCTGGTCGACCAGCTCCCTCTTCCAGGTTCACGGCCCCCTCTGCATCCGCAGCAGCAGCAGCACCAGCTCTGGCAGTCGCCGAAGACCTCGAGGAAGACCACGAATCCGAAGCAGCAGCAGCACCTCCTCCACCTCCAGCGCCACCTGCTCCTCCTGCACCGGCAGCCCCATCTGCCCCTGCACCACCACCGATGCCAGCTCGTGGGGCGGTACCTCCCCGTGCTCCGTCGCCCGACTCGGAGGAAGAGAAGCAAGACGATGACGATTGGGATGATGCGCCTCCCGCTCCTCCGGCTCAGCCATTCCGGCCCGAGCCGGTCAAGGACGATGATGGTGGTGCATTCGCGCCGCCCCCGCCACCACCGCCGCCTCCTCCCCCTCCTCCCGCCGCCTCCGACCCGGTCAGTCAAGAGTTTCGGATGGGGGCAATCGCTGACAGATAGCAAATCGAGGAGCTTCAGCGACTGAAGCAGGATCTCACTCTGGAGGAGGCTCCGCAGGCGGGTGCGCCACCGCCAGTTCCACTCGCTACGAGACCGGGAGCTGCTCAGCCCGAGCCGCCCGCGGGGATCCGCGCAAAGGCCGTGTATGAGTATGAGGTGAGTTAGGGACTATTTGATTGGGACAAAGCTGATATTCAGGCGGCAGAAGATGTGAGTGGAGCCCGAGCCCTTTCTGAATCGGCCGTCTTCGGTATCGCCCCTTTCATCCTTTCACGACTCTTTCATCCTCATCCCTGGCGTCAAGTGTACCGATCCACAGGCCAAAACTGACGTGGCAGAACGAGATTTCGTTTGCCGAGGATGAGGTCATCACTCAGATCGAAAAGATTGATGATGGTAAGTGCCAAGCACCCCATCCCATAGAGTTTGAAAAGGCTGATATCAGGCTGGTGGTCCGGTACGAACGCTTCCGGCCAAGCCGGTCTTTTCCCCTCGAACTACGTCGAGGAGATCGAGGAAGAGGCCGCTGAGCCCGCTGACGCAGCGCCGCCTCCTCCGCCACCCCCGCCCCCAGCACCGCCAGCACCGCCTGCGCCGCCCGCTGCGGCAGCGGCCGCGCGAGCTGTTGAGGAGGAGGATGAGGGCGAGATCATGATTGCGCAATACGAGTGGGTAAAATGCTCCTGAATTTGAGTCTACGCTGATGTACAGCTACGATGCGGCGGAGGACAATGAGATCTCGTTCAAGGAGGGAGACCGGATCACCGAGATCGAAAAGCCTGATGCTGATTGGTGGCAGGGCAAGGCTGCGAATGGGCAGGTCGGGCTGTTCCCGGGTGAGCATCCCAGGCTTGCGGCGTGAATCAGCTAATGCTCAGCCGCCTATGTCGTGACCCCCGATCAGTATGAGCCGTCGTAGCTGGGACTTGTAGGAAGCGATATGATAGAATTCGAAGGAATAGCCATGACATGAACATGAAAGAGCTCAGGATGTCACTGCGGCTGGGAGATTTCCAGGGCCCGTCTTCTCGAGCTGAAAGTCTTGCATTGTACTCTGGACGCTATACTGCGAGACATCATCACCGGCCGCCTCGTGATGTCTGTTGTTGTGGCTGTCCTTCGCGTCGTCACCGCCGCACCGCGTCTCAAACGGCACGCAGCCTCTAATCGAGCTGGTACACCCTTGCAGCGTTGCCGCCGAGAATGCCATCTACAGCCTCTTGGCCCTCTCCTATCTCGGTGACGACCTTGCGTAGGACGCCGTACCACCTATCCGGGCTAATTGGCTGCGAGAGCGACGTGTCGCTCAGCGTAGCACGCGCAAGGTCTGGCAATGGCAAGGCGGATGAGGAGCCGAAGATGAGGCGGTGTGTGCCGAATGTTTCTATGGCAGGTGAGACTGGCGTGAGCGCGGTCGTTGATGCTAAGACAGGTGCTGGAGCATCCTGCGGAGCGGAGGCCTGGAATGGCAAGAAAGAGAACACAGTCGACCCGACACGCACCATACATTCTCAACACCCGCTCCACCTCCTTCGCATCCTCCCACCACGCACTCTGGCCCTGCTTCTGTAGTGCCTGCGTGTCCACCACCGGCGGCAAGGCCTTCAGGAACACATTCGCATGCAAGGAAAGCTCCGCGAGGCGGCCGAGATGGTAGTTGTACGCTTCACTCTGGATGAGCGCGCCGGACGGTACTGTCAGCGGCGGGGGCAGGATCCCAGCTGGATGTCAGCGCACATCTCGCCGCCCTCAGACCCCTCCGGGGACGACCAAACGGGGAATGATGACACGAGAAGAGGCGAGACGAGACGTACAGACGACGATACGGCCGCCCTGCCCCGCCGTACTCTGGTGCGGCACATCGCCCTCGAGACCACCTGCGGCGGATCCACTCCCCCACGTCCCGTCCAAAGCGTTCACGGCCTCTTCGAGCAGATCCCACTCCTTGTCCGTCATGGGCCACGTGGACGGGACGATGATGTCCACAGTGCCTTTGGCGATGTTGGTGATACTTGGCGGAGTCGCCAACGTGAGGTTGAGGATCGTCGGGTGGATGGAGAACGGCTTGACTCCGCTGGGATATCAGCCCAAGTCCTCTGTGTCCTCGCCCATGCGACCCTCCTCGACCTACAGCACAGCGGGGGCGGGCTCCGCGCTCACGTCCGTCTTGACCTGGACGGCGCTTTTCACTGGCGGTCGGGGATAGCTGTCGGGCAGACCGCCCAGGATGGGCTCGGCATTGTCCGTGGGCCTGTCCGGAAACGAGTGGGCGTCGATGATGTATGCTGGGTGGAGGGAGGAAGGGGATGGGGCAAGCGGTGCGGATCCTGCCGGTCAGAGTGCCCCTATGAGTCGATCTTGGAGCTAGCGAAAGGAGGGCGCCATGCGGATGGATGCCAGATTCGGTCAAGTCGGGGCATGACCGGACGGACACGAGTGGGACGTACCGGGTGCGAGCGGTCCGTCTGCCGTAAACAGGCTCCTGTCGAGCGCGGGCGGTTTTCGAGGAGGCATTGTGGAAGACGCTAGAGGTGGGAATGCACTCGCGATGAGTGGAGCGAAGACGGACAAGACTGTTGTGTACAAAGGAATGAACCGTTTCGTTCAACGATGAACGGTCCCGCTTTGCTTGTTGCATCATCATCTTCACCCGCTGCGGCCCTGATCGAAAACCCATCTCTCAACCGGATTCCCCCCGTGCCTAGCCGACGTGTTTCAGGTTTCACTCATATCCCATTCGTGCAGGCTTGCAACATCTGAAGCGAACGTCACTCAACCACAGGCTCACGAGCCTCATTGTACGCATGCATGAACTACACAGCGGTCGTTTCTTTTCAATGTCTTGACTAAATCATTGAATCAGTGGGACCCCTCGAGCAGTCCCCGCCGTTCATCGTCAGTGCCTTTCTCCACTCGGCCGCCCCAACACCGCAAACCGCGGATTCCCCGCCACACTCTCTTCGCTGCGTCGTCTCGCCAGCGGTAGAAGACGGGCTTGCGCGAGTCAAGACGGTCTGGTCGGATGCGGTGGTTGTTGTCCACAAGGGTGGAGAGGGCAAATACAAGCGCGAAGAGGACGCAAAGGGCAGATGACGCGGAGATCACTGCTAGTCAGGGGAACGTGGAATGCCCGTCATAGCCTCAGACGCACTGAAGAGGATGATCACTGCAGTCAGTGAAGCACCAATCACGATCAAAAGTCGACTTACTTTGAAGTCGTGCCGCTTGCTCCACGCTTTTACCGCCCACGATTGCACCTGCGATGAGCTTATTTCGAGTTATCCCCTCGTACGCACCCGTCATCATCCCCGGGATGCTTATCAAGCCGATCACACTGGCATAAGCTGCCTGTTACACCGACAAGACGTGCACCAACCTGAGCTGGTTCACGGTCGGAAGCAAAGCGAGCTTGAGCGCATCGACCGCGACGGGCTTGCACGCCTCGAAACGGGTCGCCCCCATCGCGAGGTAGGTCTCGATCTTGTCCTTGTTCTCCGCAAACTCCTTCTGGACCGTGTTCGTTCCCACACCGATTGCGGAGATGGCGTTGCCGAGAATCATGCCGAGAATGGGCACTGGTGTCAGCGCCGTCGCAACTGTTATGACGGGTCGTGACATCAAGGAATGACGACGGGCATGGTTTCTTGACAGCCATCATTCCCCGCATTGCCCGCCTACGCCGTGACCGAGCTTGAGAAGGTGCCAGTCGCTTTCACGTACCGTATTGATCAGGTTGCCAGAATGGGTGCTGCGCCATGGCGAAGTTTGTTCCGAGCACGGAGATAGGGATAGACCCACAGAGCATCGCCGCAAGGATCAACGGAAACTGACATCAATGGACGAAATTGGCTTTCGGACCGTGCCCGACGGACCATGTTGTTGAAGCGCCTCTTAGCCTTGTTGTACGTCGCTTCGAAAGCGCCAAGCACGTTCAGCAATACTGAGCGTGAGTTACCGGTCCAGATTGGGATCCAGGAGCTCACGAGCGATACCGACCACACCCCATACGTTGTTGCTGGCAAACACCTTGTCCAGGATCAGACCCATCACGGTCAGCTGCAAGACGCATCGCACGGCCGCGACCAGCAGGGATCCGCCAATGCCGAGATTGAGGGCGAAGGAGAGGACCGCATCGAAGATGATGAACAGAAGGCCGATGCCGACGTTGAGCCATGAGAGGTTTGATGAGCTCGCTCCGAGTGTCATGGTTTGCTAGGATAGTCGTGGTGCGAGCGAGGAAGGGGCGAGACGGCGATGGAAATGTGCGAGCTCACCACTCACCCAATCTCAATCGCTCAAATGACGTGCCTGGTGTGAACGTCTCCGGCGGAAAGGGAACCGGCCACGTGTCGAGCGGCAAGACGCTTAAGACGGGGGTCGGTGCGTCACCAAGGGCCGAGCGGGTTTCAAAACACACCACAATAATCATCACTCGATCCAGTCGTCTGTCCCTATCTCTGTCCTGCCCAGCCCTCGCATGCTCGCGTCTCCCCCAGCTTTCTTCAAGCGTGAGAGGCGCATAGGAGCGCCTGATCATTACCGTCAAGACCGACAGAAAGCACTGTGGCAAGTCTTGTGACAACTCTCAGCCCACACACACTTTCTGCTCGAAGCCACACAACCGCGCGAATCACGCCGCAGGCTTTTCGACGCCCGCCCAGCCTTCGGGCGCCAACCGGCTGTATGCCCCCTCCACCAACACCCCGTCATATACCGCCCACGACCCCCCATCGACATACCGCCTCTGCGACCTCTAACCCCGCTCCCACCGCTGGAACGTCCCGAGCGTTGCTGGGCGAGCTGGAGGAGTTGAGAGATAATCTCGACGCTAGGGTTGAGCAGTTGTCAAGAGCTGTTGTGCGGCTTCAAGTCCGTGCTAGAGAGATCGAGAGAGCTCTGCGGGCGTCTACTCTGGACTTGAGCCGACTGTCTTCGCGGGTGAGTTGTACGAGTTGTATGCCACAAGCCGTATGCCGAGGACGAAGCTCACGCGCAGGACGTCACGACAGGCCCGGCCATCAACTTTGCAGTACCATCACGAACAATCCTCAGTGAAACCATGGCCGCACGAGGGCTCAACCACCCTGCATCAGACCTGGCTGGTCGTGGTCGACCTTCAGATCCCTCCGTCGCCGTCCTCGCCGGGCCGGACAACTCCCGGCCCATATCGCAAGAACGACTGGACGAGATTCTCGAATTCGCCATGGCGGGCGCGACCGTCGTCAGGCCGGCGTCTAGGCGCGTTCCCGATCTCTCAACTGATTCGCTTCGAGGATATGTTCCCATCCCTATCATCGCCAACGATCCCGCGCGGACGAACACCGTCGAGCGAGACGTATACACGTCGGACGAATTCGACTTGTACTTCGGCGGTGAAGCCGTACGAGACCGGGAGGGGCCCGCTTGGGGAGAGGCTGGTTCTGCGTCAGAGACTACCAGCCCACGCAGCTTTCCGGTGCTGGGTAGCGATATTCCCCGCTCCACGCGTTATGACATATTGATGGGGAACGCCTTCCTCGATTATTTCGGGCTTCCACCGCAACGCGTTACGGCGATGCCCGCCGGTTCCGTCCAACAATTCTCGGACGGACGGCCTGTACCAGGTCCTGCTAGGTCGGCGATCCCGGTGCCACGCCACGTCGAGCGGGATGCACATCGAGTTCGTCATCCTGTTCGGATCTCGCGACGGGGCTTGACACCGACGAACTTGGTCGAAAGCGGAAAGACAAAACCTATCATCGTCAAGTCGCAGCCGCTTTCACCGTCGACGACGATCACGCCGGACGATCACATCCGAGAGGATATCGCCCCCCTGCAGCTTCAGACCACTGCACACGGCGAGCGAACTACTGCGCCAGCACCAGCTAACAATGCATCCCGCTGGGCTCCGCGGGAGTCATCGTGGGCCGCCTGGAGCCGCATTACCCGAGAACTGGACCAAAGATCGGCCTCCGTCCGTGACTCTGAGCCCAGAACAGGTACTCGAGTCCAGTCTGGCCTGACCTTACGTGGGCAAGAGGTTGCAGCACGGGAGACAGGCGCGGTTTCATCAGTCCTGAACGACATCCCATACGATATGGACGATTTCGAACGGGACTATTACCTAGACTTCGAAAACGATCTCGGCACGATGGTCGTCGCGCCCGGAACGGGCTTTGCGATGCCCGATACCGGATCGGCTATCGATTTGCCGGTGCTGGGGCAGCGTCGGGGAATGCTGCCTGTGGGCCGAACGGTGGCGGAGGTGATCAATATGATCAGGAGGGAAGAGGGCGAGAGGATGCGCGCTCTAGCCAGCGATATTGTCCGACATCGCCCGCCAAATCCTAGTGCCCTCTCGCGCGAGCTCAGTGCTGGTAACACGAACGGTGGACAGCCTGTCACGACCGAGCCTACCGATGACGGCACTCGCACGCCCAGAGCCGGGCGCACGGTGGACGACTCCGCCTCGCTCGATGCTGCCGCGACCCGCACCGCCGCCTTGCCTGCTCATCGATTCACGTATGTGAGGCCCGATGAGAGGCTACGTCTCGACCGACAAGAGCGCGCGGAGGACCTCGAAGCACGCCCACGAGCTGCAGGACCGGATCCAGCCGCGGCCGACCCCGCTCTGCACCAAGAACCCCGCCCCCTTCGTACGACCGCCTCGCCGCCCGCTGCTGATCGCGAGTTGAGCAGCTCGTCAGCCGGCACATCGGCAGAGATGAGAGAACGCGAAGGACGGACTTTGGCGGCACAGGTGCAAATCGACATCACGCGCGAGAGAGCGAGAAACATGGCGAGGGCTGCCGCTGCGGCCAGTGAGCGAGAGGCACGGGAGCAACGGCTGCAGATGTTGCGGGACCTTTTCCGCCAAACGCCCGAGTCCGATACTGACTTTGACATAGACGCAATCGTGGCAGAAGAAAACCAAGACATAGACCAGAGCGGAGGGGGACTGATGGAGCGCGCCCTGGGCGTTGCTAGCGCCAGTACCGGGTTGGGGCGGGCGGCAGTCGATTCGACGCTTGCGATTTCCGCTCAACGCACGCCGAACGAGGTTGATCTGACCCAAATCAGTCGTGCCATTGACTCGGGGCAAAGCGAGCCAAGGCTGGCAGATTCGGGCGAGGCGGGCGGTATCGACGCCGAAGTTGCCGTTTTCGACGATGAAGGCGAGGCGCCCGGTGGACACGCAGGAGGAGCAACACGAGCGGGACAAGGCACGTCTGCGGCATCCCAGCGGGCTCTGGAGGAAGGTTAGCTCCAGCATACTCCGCTCACGTCGAAGCTGACACGCAGTGCTGCGAGGATCAAGTGCGGTCTCCGCACAGCTGGACTGTGACATGGAGCCGATTCTTGGTATCTGGCCGATGCCGATTGGCCGACGAACGCCCAGGCCGTACGTGAGCCTGTTGGACCTGTAGGCCGCTTCACGCTTGCCATCACACCGGAGCGAGAAGCGAGGATGGGGAGCGATGTTGACAGCGCGTCAGGGATGCGGGCGAGAGACACTTTATTATAAGATACCATCCAATGACTGACGATGTTGATGGCGAATGATTCTTCATGATCTCTTTATCCTATCTTTTTTGTATACGTTCATCATGCACATTGTGCGGACATACCATTACTTCCATCCGGCAAAACGAATCTAAGAGTGATCTATACTGGCGTGTGATTGCAGAGTCAGGGCCTAATGCTCAGCCTCGATCATGGCGTAGGTCGGGGCATCGAGCTTCTC
>Ga0308169_10004664_pt1 | contig 12725 bp, 22 predicted proteins | sample PhyBR1_2_FD_202139 | JGI IMG/M metagenome (GOLD analysis project Ga0308169, IMG submission 202139) | Phyllosphere microbial communities from UC Gill Tract Community Farm, Albany, California, United States - DLSLSB.R1 | ecosystem: Host-associated > Plants > Phyllosphere > Unclassified | place...
GAACAAGAAACCCGCGATCTGATACCCGGCTGGCAGGGTCTCCTGCAGGTGTATGGCGGCTTCTACCTTGCTGTCATATTCGCTTTGCTCTTTCAGATCAACTTGCATGCCTATGTCTCGGCCCGGATCAACTACGAGGTGAGTCCCCAGGTTCACAAGCAAGCCTGAGCTGATCCCAGTTCGTCATGGAGCTATCGAAGCCGACACTCGACTACCGGTCCTTTGCTGAAGTGCGTGAAGACTGGTGACGCAGAAGCCGGCAGCTCACCACCAGATCCCGGCGTTCCTGTTCCTCACGCTGTCGTACTGCTTCTTCTTCACCTTTTACCGCGTCTCGCCGAGAAACGTCGATCCAGCGACGTGAGCTGCAACGGTCGACGCAATGGGAACAAACTCACACCCAGGTGGCCCCTAGCCTGGCTGATATTCGTCATTGTGTTCTTCCTGAACCCACTCCGCATGCTCAGACGTAACTCGCGCTTCTGGCTGCTGAAAGTGCTGTTCCACGTGGCCACACCCGGTTTCAGCAGAGTTGACGTACGCTACCTCTCAGCCAGGGATGCTTGAGCTCACAGCAGTTCATTACCTTCTTCATCGCCGATGAGCTCAACAGGTCGGTGCCTCCAGCCGCACTGCTAGTCCGGGTAATTGACGGGACAGTTTGACGTATACGTTCCAGAACTTCTACTTCATCGGCTGCACCTGTGAGCGGCTGTTTCGCCTCGTGTCCCCAACTAACTTGCCAGACGCGCATCATTGGCCCAGCAACATCTACACGGTCTGCCCATCGGGTAAATCATGGCCGTACGCGGTGCTTCTGTGTGTGCCTCCTTTCATCCGTCTCGTGCAGTGTGTCAAGCGATATCACACCTCGAAGCTGGGCATCCACCTCATCAACGTGAGTACGGCGCAAAGGGGCCGGTCTCGTCGAGGAGCTCATGGCAGGCCGGAAAGTATTTGAGCTCGATCTCGCAATATGTCCTCTTTGTGATTTGGCGGGCAAGGGGTGAGTGACGTTCTTGATAGGACATGGGCGGCGACTGACGCTCAGGCCGGCCTTTCTCTGACGCTTCTTTCGTCGTATGGGTTCTTATCGCCACGGCAAGCTCTGTATACACGAGCGTCTGGGTGAGTGGCTCGCAGTTAGCTGCGTATATGTGGCTAAAGCAGCAGGACCTCGTCATCGACTGGAGTCTATTCAGGCCCAACGCCAAGCTGCTTCGCCGGGACAAGGGGTACTCCAGCACATTCGTCAGTGGCCGTGCGGTCTCGGTCCAGCCCCTGCTGACGTCAGGTGTACTACTTTGCCATGATCACGAACGTCCTCATCCGCTTCGTGTGGGTGTGGTATCTCCCAGTCCGCCATACGCATGCCAACACCCGATCGTTCATCTTCGCCTTTGCCGAGATGCTCCGCCGATGGCAGTGGAATTTCTGCAAGTCGCCTCCACGCCATCGTACCGCACAGCTGACGGCAGTCCGAGTCGAGACTGAACATCTGGGTAACGCCGATGCCTACCGCGTAAGCCCCTTCGCACCGGGAGGCCGATCGATCGATCGCGCTGACGTTGCAGGTAACGAGGGAGATTCCTCTGCCGTATCGCCGCGTCGAAAATGATTCAGACGAGGATGACAAGTTCGAAACGAAGGAGCAGTCCAAGGGGGTCTCGTCGCGCTGGAAGAAGATCAAGTTGGAGCTGATCGGAAAGTCGAAGGGCCGGGGACCGGACGAGGTGAATGCAGGACCGAGGGGACATGAGCGGCAGAGAGAGTATGAAGCGAGGAGACCGGGCGATACGGACGAGGATCCATTACGGGACGAGGGGAGTGGACTCGTGTAAGCGTCTGTTGTGGAGCCGCGGAACATCAGACGCATAGATTATCATCGCGGGCACAGGGAATATGGTACCGGGGTATCAGCATCGCATAGTACATCGCAACACACGACGTGACATGACAAACTCACGGTGAAAACATTAGGTTACAACGTGCACCGCCCCGTTCCTGGCGATATCACACCGTGGCCATACACACAGACCGCTTCAGACACGTTGAGACGTCGCTGCATCGGATCTACACGTTGGGCATGGTGCATACATTGCTTGATACACTTTGCTCGGGCGCCATTCGCGCTTGAGCCTGTGGGACGCCCGCGTGACCTCCTCGCTGTCGTGTCCACTACCAGAAGTCGTCCTCTCCGCCCGCGGCAGCCTTCTTTCCCCCTCCAGCAGTCGCCTGCCTCTGATAAAACTCGCTGACCTGTTCCGCTGTCGTCGCCTCGTCGGCATTTTTGTCCTCGCGGACCTGGATGAACCTCGGGAACCGCAACGAAATACCTCTCGAGTCGACCTGGCCATCAGCGACGGCCCCCCTCTCTGCGCCAAGCCACCGCCGCCAAGGGGCAGTCACACACTCACCAGGCCATGCGCCGCAGTATACACCGGACTCAGACTCAGGTCCGCCGTCAATACCTCCCAAACGACCTTGGGCTCAAACCACACATCCGGCTTCGCCCCGCCCACTTCGAGGTCACTCCGGTGCGTCTCGATCTCGAGCGGCTTGAGTGACTCGTAGAACATCGCGAGCACCTCGTCAGAGAATCCCGTGCCGATCTTGCATATCGTCTGGAAATTCTCGGAGTCGGGGTCATAGCATGCAAGGAGGAAGGCGCCGTACACGTTCGTACGCTTTCCTTTGCCGTGGTACGCGCCGACGACCACCAGGTCGAGCGAGTCGCCCACGCCGCTGAGGTAGTCCTTCTTCAGCTGCCATTAGCGATCGGATTGGCGGGATAGTCTGATCAGCTTGCCTTGAGCCAGTTCATGGACCGCCGACTGGGCTCGTAAGTCGACGAATCGGTCGTCAACATCTTGACCATCAAACCCTCGCAGCCGTCTTTGACACTCTCTTCGAGGAACGTCTGGATCTCATCGGTGGATGAGCCGTCCGAGGACTTAGCAAAGTCGAACTCGCCCTCAACTTTCTGGAAGTTGTCTTGCAAAAGCTGTCGACGCTCCTTCAGCTGTTTCGTCAACAGGCTCTGACCGTCAGCGACCCGTCTTGGCGTGGTTTTACGGATGATAGCGCACCTCGCCGTTCAGATACAGGAGGTCGAAGGCGAAAAGGTGGACCCGGACAGTGATCTCCTCCGCCTTGACGTCCTTCCTCTTCCGCCTCGAGAGGTCCTGGAAGGGCAAGAGCTTCTTCGTCTCCAGGTCAAAGGCCACAGCTTCGGCGTCGATGACAAAGCTCTTGACTCCCTCTTTGATACACTGTCATCAGGCTCTGCTGCCAGCGACTGGGGCGCCCACTCACCCGTGGTATTTGCTCCACTAGGTCGGGATACTTTGCGCTCATATTTTCCGAGTTCCGACTGAACACTGCGATCTCTCCGCCCTCCATCATGTGCACCTGCGCTCGCTCGCCATCGTACTTGTATTCACACGTGAACTCCTTGCCTTCGAATCGGTCCAACACCTCGGTAATGGCCTTTGTCGGTTTTGCCAGCATGGGCTTGAGCGGGACACCTGCATATCAGCTAGGAACACAACTGGGAGGGGCGAAGCTTACCAGGCGTAAGCTTGCAGTTCTCGCGCAGTCCCTCGACTCCGCCTTTGAGTAGAGCGGGGACGACCAGGTCGTAGTTTGGCAACTCGCTGCGCTATAAGTTATCTCTTCAGGTGTCCTCCAACGCGCGGCACGCACCTGTACACGGCTTTGACGATCTCCGCGCCCTGTTCCAGCTTTGCGGCAAGCTGGTCAGGGGGTAACCGTTTCTCGCCTATAATCAGTCGACTGCGACGAAGCGAGAAGCACTGCACCAACCTATGTTCTTCAGCACTATAGCGTGCGCCAAAGCAACAACCAGGGTCTTGTCCGCCAGACCTATCCGCAGCTTGCCTTCCAGCGACCTGACGACAAACTTCGCTTCGTTTCCCTGACACGCCGCCAACAGCTTCTTGATGATCCCGACCTTCTTCGTTTGAGACTGATCCGTCAGCTCAGAGACTCACGCCAGCGGCTGGAGGAGACTCACGGCATTCCCGCTGGCTTTGGCGATATCTGTAAGATCCTTGAACACCCCCGGGACTGTCAGCGGCTTTGGCTTGAACATCGTAGGCTGGTTATTCCGGGACAGCTGCCATGAGCCGCCGCGAAGGAATTCAGCAGCCTGACGCACCATGGCGACTTTGCCCAGGTCTCCCTCTTTCCGCAAGTCTTCCTTGATCTTCGTTGTTGCCCTTCCTGTCGACTCCGCTATAGCCTTCACCAGTAACATCTCCCCGATACCAAGCTCGATGCCCATGTAGTCGGGACATAGCTAATATCAGCGGAGATAGGTCATACACGACAGCGCGCTTACTCGATTGATGCATAGATAGACCACTTTGAGCAGATTCGAGTCCTTGATGCTCGTTGCGGTGTCTCGCTTCGCGACGACGAGTAGGAACTGCGTCAAGAGGTTGAGGATCTCTAATCGTTTGGTGGTCGCTTCAATCTTCTCAAAAGTCGACACGAGTGCGGCATAAGGAACACTGACATCAACGGCAGTCCGCATCGGAAGGCCGAGACCCACGGCTCGCCCTCTTTCCACCCTTTGTCTGCGACTGGGACAGACTTGTAGTCCTTGGTGAAGATGGAAGCGCTATCGTCAGCTATAGCTCCAACAAGGACTGCCCAGCTCACAGCTTGACAGCCGCCTCCTCCTCTTGCTCATCCTCAGCCTCATCATCCAGCTCTTCCTCGCCCTCGTAATCTCCGTCCTTCTCCGGGGAGTCACGGTCGTCATGATCTGCCTCGGCTTCCGGCTGCTTCTCCTTCTTCACGGGTTTGGCGAAGATGGAGGCAATCGGCTTATCATCCTTCTTGCTCTTTGACGGGCCGGCTTTAGGCGCAGAGCCATCACTGTTCTCGTCCTTCTTTATCACAGCCTCCTTGCCGAACGATTTTGGCTTCGTTTCGTTCGAGCTCGGTTTGGCGCTTTTGGTGGATTTCGAGGGAGAAGCAAAGATGGAGGCGATTTTCGACTCGGTTTTGGGCTTCTTAGCAGGAGGCGATGGATCTGAGAAGTCAACGGGAGAGGCGAAGAAGCCGCTCGGATTCCCACCTCTGTCCTTGGTCGCGCTGGACTTCATCTCAACATCGCCATGTCCGTTCGTCGCCTCCTCCTCATCGTCTGAATCGACGATCCGCTTCTTCTTGCTGATCTTCGGCTTGCTCTGCGCCTTCATGGAGCCCTCTGAGTCTACAGTCAGCACGTAGCAAGTGCTTCCCTTTCCATCTCTCGACAGCTGTCAGGGCGGAAAATGTGTCGACGTACCGCTCATTGTTATCGCACGGTCAATAAACCGAAAATCAATATCCGAACGCTCATGATCGCGGAGGACGGGGGGTGCGGGTTGACGCGTCTGGCTGCACGCGTCATCCCATCTGATCGGACATCGCCGCCGGCAACATTAAAGGGTACACCCCAACAATGTTAGAGGTCATCCTCTTGGACCGGATTCGTGTCGTCCTGCACACATCCCTTTGCGTCAGAAATCTCCTCATCCTTCACAGCTCTCATTGTTCGACCAGGCGAGGAGCAGCGTTACATAGCGCTTATAGCTTGAACATTCGGGAGTCGATCGGTCCCATCATCGCTTCATTCTCCCCATCAGCATCACCGCCAAAGTTTGGCTCGCATCAGCATCACCACCCCGTCGCATCATGGACCGCTCCTCACATCAGTCACTGCGTCCCGAGCGCATCGCCAATTCGCCCTATCGTCGCCCTGTCGCCAATGGGATGAAGAAGTCCTCCTCCTTCGCCAGCATACGATCGATACTTTCTTACCCCCTCAATCTCTTCCGCAACCCCTCGCAAGAACTCAGCTTACCGACGACCACGTCGGATCTGCCCGTCCAGGTGGAGGCGAACTCGGAGTCTGGGTCGGAGGACGAGTGGAACGGCCAGCCGCCCACAAGTGCTGACGGGATGGACGTATTCGATGCTGCCGCAAGCGCAGGACGAACGGGCCCAGAATTTGAAGCGCGGACAGCTCAATGGAGAGCGAAGGGGGAGGTTCCTGGTGGACGAAGAGATCTGGCGCGGCGGAGCCTGGAGGTGGGTCGATGCTCCTCCGCTCGCGGGAGCTCAGATTCTAACAACAGGGAATACCCGCCAACGCATCTAGCTCCGTCGGTCCTTCTGCCTCCCTCACTCGCTCAGAAACCACCTCTGCTCTGCCCGTCGCTCTGACGACACCTGGACCGAGCAGCTCTGCCCGCACGCAGGTCAACAAGAATAAACGACCGCTCCAATCAGATACACCCCCATCGACATTCACGGCGCCCACTCCTTCATTCCTCCCTCACACTGCTAACACCGGCAAATCCGCCTCGGCCACGGCATTGCAAGCGATCTTCGCAAACAAAGACAGCGCCGCCGACTTCACCGAAGAGGACCTGCGACTCATCGAGATTCTGCAGAAATCGCTCAAAGCTGAGGCGCAACACGCGCGGACAGGGGAGGTCTCGTCCACGCCAAGCACGCCCAAGTATGGCGGGTGGAGTGCCGGGACGCCCAGGGCTTCGGCGGCTGTGCCAAACAGCCTGACCGGTCGGTGGGAGGAGGGCACGCCATCGAGGAACGCGCCGTCGCCAGCGGGCTCGGCATTCGCAGTTGGATCGTCAACACCGCTGAATGGTACACCAGGGAAGAAGCCGTTTTCCGTGCGATACCTCGGCCCGGGGATGTCGCCAAAGAGGATGCTGGGCAAGGCGAAGTCGAGCGGCGGGATCAAGCCCTTGTTCACCTTCAATACCTCATCGGAGGAGGAATCGGCGCCGAAGAAGCGCAAAGTCGATGCCGAGGAAGAATCAACGCCGGCGAAGGCCATACCTCCCGCAGTCTCCATGCCCGATCTGGCCAGCTTCGCTTCGACATCGACGCCGAAGCTCGACAAGGGCAGAGGGCGAGGTGGGCCCCACCCCCTCAGTCAATCTTCGACCGCCAAGGACGCAAACGACCCGGTCGCTATTGGCAAGAAACGTGCAGCCGACTTTATGCTTGCGCTCATCGAAGAGCAGACCGCTCCGGAACGAGCGGCCAAAGCGAACGGTGCCTTGACGGAGGATATCATCATCAACCCTTACGACATCCCGTCCGAGGCGCCTGCCCTCCCCTCCACGCCATCTAGGTTCGAGTCGCCGCGAAAGGTCCAACTTCGGTCGTCGACGAGCACCCCGAAACGCGGCGCCGCGGCCAAGCTCGATGCGTCGAAGGGTAGGATGCTCTCGCCGTATGAGAGGCTGTCGGGCGTGAAGCAGTGGGAGGCTCCAGCGAAGAAGCAGGGGCAGCCAACCAAGGAGACGGAGAAAGAGCCAGAGGACGAGTCTATGGAGATTGAGGAGGTCGTAACGGAGCGGAGTGCAAGGAAGAATCGAAAGAGCTCGCCGCCGCCCGCAGCAAAGGAAAACGTTATCCCGGCTGTCCCTAAACGAGTCGAGTTCGCTGAGCCCGAGCCTTTCAAGCCCTTCCCGGTCCCTTCTATCGAGACGCCATCCCGACCTCTGCCATCATTCGGCTTCTCGCCCACCACAAGCGAGACTTTCGCTTCGCCCAGTCAGGAGTCGGCCCTCGCGTCGTCGACCCGGAAGGAGCCTACACCGGCGTTCACGTTCAAGCCATCCAAGCCTGCTGCACCGAGAGAGGACGCTTCGAAGGACGAGGCTACGCCCGTCGAGAAGGAGCAGCCGAAGAAGCCGTCGACGTCCACCTTTGACCCGACCAAGGTCTTCCTTTCGGCTCGGGACACTGCTCTCGCTGTCGCGAAGCCCGCTCTGCCCTTCTTCACCTTCACAATCTCCTCGTCGGCCAAGGACGTCGCGGCGACTGCGAAAGCCAAGGAGCAGGCAGAAAAGGCTACGCCGCCGAAATTCAACTTCACTCTTCCCTCGCTGACTAGCTCGACGTCGGCCGCCACGGCGACTGCAACGATCCCGACGCACGGCGATGAGCAGTGGGAGTGCGACACGTGCATGCTGAAGAACCCTGGGACGGCGAAAGAGAAGTGCACAATCTGCGAAACTCCTCGACCGGCTCCGAAGGCCGCTGCTGGATCCGCTGCACCCGCTGCCCCGACTGCCTCGGCAGCGCCTGCGGCCGCGCACGGCGACGAACAATGGGAGTGCGACACGTGCATGCTGAAGAACCCTGGGACGGCGAAAGAGAAGTGCACGATTTGTGAAGCCCCTCGACCGCCGCCAAAGGCGTCTGGCGCGAACGGTACCGCTTCGAAGACGGCTTCAGCCACGGTCGCAGCTCCGGCGCCGACGCCGTTCCAGTGGCCGACGGGGATGGCGCCGCAGAAGAAGGAGGGGTGGACTTGCGGGACTTGTATGTGCTCTTCACCGGAGAGCGCTACGAAGTGTGTTGTCTGTGAGACGCCTCGAGGGGCTTGATGGAGATAGTGTAGAGAGCGGGAGGGAAATGCTAGCAGCCGAATTGGGTAAGCCTACCCCGATTGACGTAGGAGTGACAAGTTGCATATAGCATGAGATTGTTTATACATGTATGATAACCGTGTACCTCTGCGGACACACCGTCTCACATGCAAAACCTGGAGGAGATGGGAGAAGTCGCCGCTGACACGCGAGCGGAGAAGCGGATTTCGGAGACGGGCCCAGCTCCGAAGAGCCCCTTGCTTGAGTTCGAGTCGATCATCCATGCTCATCACTCCGCGTTGTCCCGTTGAAGCTTTGTCTGTCTTTTGTTCTACCCATCGCTACGAGCCCTCTCCACCATGCAGATGAAAATGCAAACCACGCTCATGGTTCCTCTGAGCTGACCGCGCTCATTGTTCCCCTGGCTCGATCACTCAACGCAGTGTGTGTTTGAGGCACACAATAATGCATCAAAGCTGGCCGGAAGCCCGGAGGGGTGAGCCATTGTGGATGCGACGATCTCTCAAAGCTCCACAAGACCCGACCGAGTCGGCCACCCGTACCCGCTTGCTTCTGACACTCACCTTCTCACGCTTACACGGTATACCGTGCGAGCGCTTCTCTGCTACGTAGCTGGATTGACCCATATCCATGGGCATCTGCTGCTCGTCTGTGAGTCTATCATTTGACCGCAAGTGAAAAGCTTAGTCTACCGCAGCCATATCCTTACGACCGGTACGACGATAGCTGCTCTGCTGACTGCTGCGATACTCGCGAGTGCTGTTATTACTGCGTGGCGTGCGATCAGGGCTGCGATCGGTATCGCTACGGATACAACACCCGAGGTGGGTCCGGCGAGGCACAGACCATCGAGCCGGGCTCATCACTACTATCTCATCGCCTCCTCGGCCACCGTCAATGACTGATCGCTCGGTGATATGTCGCTGGCGAGACGTGACTGACAACAGGCTATCCGACCACCTTTCCTCTCGGTCCCGTCGGACCCATTGTCGCCCAACCCGGTCCGATCCCTCCTCTGGTAGCTTACCCGTCATACGCTAGCTCCGTCGCCCCCGTCTATCCACCTCAGGCTATTACCCTCCCCCTCCCAGTAACCGCCCCCTTCGGCATACCCACCGTGCCATTCCCCTCCCGGCCTCCCTTCCCGCGATTCGCTTCTCAGCCTCGACCACTCTCGTTCGTCCTGGGTCCACCCGCCGGCGAGGCACCGGCGCCGCTGCCCCGATCATCGTCAAGAGTGGATCATCGTGACCGCGATCGGGCGCTGGAGCGGGACAGAGAGCACCGTGACAGACGAGACCGGCGGCGCAGATACGACTCTGAGAGCTCGTGCGATTCCAGCGACTCGCGTGACCGTCGACCCTCGAGTTATCAACACCGGCGAAGCGGACATTACTTCGACCACCATCGACTCCGTGACAGAACACCGTCGCCTCCCCGCCGACGGCCTCCCATCGAGAGACGACCAGCCTCATCTGACATTCACGCTCCTCAACCCGTCTATCCATCGCGACGATCGTTGGACGCAAACATCCCCCTAGAGACGGCCCATGAGCGCCGACGTGATGACATCCCGAAGAGGTCCGGACGAGAACGAGCGTTCTCACAGTGACCGGCCAGCGTCGACTCGCTCGTCCGGGCGCAAGTCAAAGCACAGCGTTGGAGTGCAGGACCAGTCACCGAGAAATTCGTGCCGACTGTCTCCTACCGAAAGAATCTACCCCGATCCCGATGCGGCGCAGCACGCCTTCGCGGAAGAACGCGCTGCTAATCCATTACATCGCCGAGCTCCTACCCCGCACATCTCGCGCCGCCGAAGCGGGAGCGTCAGCTCACAGCGCTCCAACCGATCTCACGGTTCCGACCGCTCCGAGCGCTCGGGTCATTCGCATGCCACGTACCGCTCGGGCGATAGCAGCGGCAGCACAGCGGGACCATACGTCACAAGCGATACCGCCACGGTCGGACCGCACGAGCCCCATTTCGGCGCCGCGAGGGGTATTGGTCCCGCCGGAGAAGCCATCGAAGTGATTGGCCTCGGACGCAAAGAGCCCAGGCACAGGAAATACGCCCCGCATCTGCTCAAGCCGGCTCTGCGCCCTGGTCCACCGCGCGAACGCGTGACGCAAAGCCGCCCTATTCCTCGAGGAGAACGGGCGCGGGACAAGCCCTTGCCTAGTCGACCGTCGTCGTTCATCGTTCCGCTTGATAATCCCTCAGGTCCGGCCTTCGCGCATGTCAACCAGCCGAAGGCGCTTCATTCGCGAGATTCGTCCTCCAGCTCCATTCTGACTCTTCGCTCCCTCTTCCCGTCGTTGAGGGTCGACCCTTCCCGCCCTGGGTGGGGTCATGGAGGGTTCACGAGGGGCTCGAGGCGCGATCTGATCTCGCCCGCGCATGATCTGTTCACCTACCTACGCATAGTTGAGCTTCCGCGTTGGACCGCCTGGCCCGGCGACCCCGAGTCAAGACGGTCAAAGTCCTCTTTGAGTCTTTTTGGGGGACGAAGCTCTAAAGGGTTCGGCCAAATGCCGTGGGCGTGGCATCGACGCCTGGAAGCGGCTGAGGCGGGACGACATGCCGGCAGGAGCCTGCTGACGTGGGAGTCCGTCGGGCGACACTGGGAAAGGCGGATCTTGGAGTGTGAGCTCCTCGGTTCGGAGCGGTGTTAGACCTCACGCGCAGGGCTGGACGATAACGTCCCGACTGAACCGATCGTTCTGGGCAACCGGTGGGGATCTCAGTAAATTGTGGAAGGCCTTGAGGGTAAGTTGTGGCTGACCCGTAGAATCTTTGCGCTCCCCGCTGAAGGTTTTGACACCCTCGAGTTCTTTGACGAAGGTGCCGACCAGTCCGACGACCGAGGCTTACTTAGCTGGCTGACTGGATCGGTGACTTACAACCTGTATCTCGTGGCACACAAGCTGACATCAGGTCCTGCAAACAGCTGTCTCGGCCCTGCATATGCTCCGCTACTCCTCCCAACACTTCACCTTCCACATGATTCCGTCATCCTCCCCCGCACCCTACGCCACCAACGCCCATGCTTTATGGGACGGCTTCGGCACCCTCGCGCTCGTGAACAAAGGTACCGAGACCGACCGGGCGATGATTGTAGAGGTCCGTCCCCCGTCCATATGTGACGGAGGGGTTTTGCGTGAGTTCACGAAGAGCGGGCGGTCGGAAGGCTGGTGGCATCTCCCTGCACAATACTGTGTCGGCGAGTCGGGACAGGCGAATCTGTTGCAGGCGCAGGTGTACGATTCCTGTGTCCAGAATGGGGTGTACTTCTTCGCGGTGACAAACACGAAGCATTGGGTCTTTGGGCACTTTGTACGTGGACGCGCACCCATGGACAGGGGATAGACCTCGTGTTGATGACCGAACTCGAACTACACGAAATGCTTTGTCGGACCGGTGATTGAACGCAAGCTGAGGGACCCTAATGTCATGCAGTGTTTGACGGCATGGGTTGTGCGCGCAGTAACGAAGTGAGTGATGCGGTGCTTTGCGGATGCGCTTCTGACTATAGCGACCACGGACCGAGCACCCCGTGCCAGCGCGTTTTCATGAGCGCGAGCATGACCGCGAACATGACCGCGAGAGAGCTCAACGCGACATGCCATTTTCACGCCACGAGCATTCGTCGCAATCATCCCGTCACGCACATCACCATCGGCGCAGCCCGGGCACGCAACAACCGCCAACGACCTCACCGCAAGCCGAGGTAACCATGTACCCTGACCCGCCGACAAACTGCCTACTGCCATATCCCCAACAATGCCCTCAACAGGACTACGATCCCTCTCACGGTTATTCGTACTCAAACTACCCTTTGTCCCCTCCGTCGCCGATGTGCGAGTTCGGGCAGCCGTATGGTCCGCCCGGCTACTACGATCTTCACCCGCATAATACGTCCTCGCCGCCACCGGCTTTCGGGAACGGTATGCCCGGCGCTTACAACTCTTGGGGAAATGGCGCCATGACCAACGCCATGAGCGGCGGAATGGGAGGGAGCATGAGCGGAATGCCCCTCAGGGCCTTCTCACCGGTGCAGCAGGGTACGCAAGGGTATGGGGGCTGGTTTCAGGGATATGGATGGTCCGGGATGAGGTGAGATAGGGATAAGGGTATACGCGCGCTCGGGGCACGGGGCGAGCTTGAGCGGGGCGAGTCACGTGTGAATTTCTGGACTGAGAACTCTGCGACGTACCCTTTCTGTCGACAAGGATAGCACACTGTAGGTTTCAGTCACATCTCCAATCGAAGTGTTCTGCT
>Ga0308169_10004665_pt1 | contig 12725 bp, 8 predicted proteins | sample PhyBR1_2_FD_202139 | JGI IMG/M metagenome (GOLD analysis project Ga0308169, IMG submission 202139) | Phyllosphere microbial communities from UC Gill Tract Community Farm, Albany, California, United States - DLSLSB.R1 | ecosystem: Host-associated > Plants > Phyllosphere > Unclassified | place...
TGATAGCCCGCATTCGCGAGCAAGCCCGCTCCCACAGGTTGTTTTGAGGGGGGATCAGAAATCGCGCTTGTAGAAGATATCCAGCGAACTGGCGACGCCACTCGCGGCTTCGAGGTAGACCTTCTTGCTCAGCTTGTAGCGCAACGCGATGGTATTGGCCGGCTCGAACACACCCACGCCGTAGCGCAGGCTGAGTTTTTCCGACAGGTTGCCACTGGCGACCACACTGGTGTCGTTGCCGCTGCCCTGGGTGTCGAGCTGGAAATCTTCGATACCCAGGTTGTTGGCCAGGCTGGTGGTCACACCGGCGCTGCCCATCAAGCCCAGGCCCAGCGCGGCCTGGGCGAGCATGTTGTTGTCCTCGCCGGTGGTGCTCAACGGCCGGCCCAACACCAGGTAGGACAACGCCTGCTCCTGGCTCATGGCCGGCTCGGAGAAGATCTGCGTGGTCGGCTGCTCGGCGCTGCCACTCAAGCGAATACCGGCGATCACATCGTCGGTCTGGCGGATCGCTTCAATGTCCAGGTAAGGCTGGTCGATCGGCCCGGCAAACAACAATCGCGCCCGGCGTACCGTCAGGCGTTGTCCGTAGGCCCGGTATTTTCCGTCGTTGAGCCAGAGCTCGCCGCGCGTGTCCATGTTGTCGCCGATGTGTACCTGGCCTTGGACGTTGGCCGTCAGGCCAAAACCCGAGAAGGCGAGTTTTTCCTGGCCGACGATGACATCGATGTCCATCGCCATCGCAATCGGTGCCTTGCCCTCTTCAGTCTGGTAACCGACGATCACCGTGTCATCCGATACCTTGACCGTGGACGGCGGCAGCTCGCGAACGGTGATCTCGCCCTTGGGCACCAGGACCTTGCCGGCAATCGAAAGTCGTTCGCCCTGCATCGTGATGTTCAGGTTCGGCGCGACGTCCAGCACTGCGTAGGGTTCGACAGTGACCGGCAGTTGCGAGCCCTTGAGAGCCAGGTCCATGGTCAGGGCCTCGCCCCAGCCAATGCTTCCGGTCAGGCTGCCCTGCCCGCTCTTGCCACTTTTCCAGGCGCCATCGAGCCTTACCGTATCACCGGCGATCATGGCCCGCAGTTGCAGGGCTTCGAGGCTGATCGGCAGTTCCGGGCCGGACACTTCGCCGTCGCTGAGCACCAGGTTGCCGTTGACCTGGGGCGCGAGCAATCCACCGGACAGCGTGCCGCTGCCGTTCAAATGGCCGGTCAGGGTTTCCACCATCGGCACGAACGGCCGGGCCACCGACAGGTCCAGACCATTGAGTCGGAAGGAGCCGCTCAAAGGCTTGCTGGCCGGCAACGGGTTGATCCGTGCCTGGAGCGTCAGCTCACCCAGCCTCGCGCCGACGAAATTGATATCGGTATCGATACGCGTCGGCGTCAGGCGGCTGCTGAGCGTCAGGGTCTGGTAGGGGAAATCCAGCCATTGCCCCTTGTCCTGCTCCTTATCTCGAATCCGCAAAGTACCGCCGCTGGCATCCACCAACACGCGGCCGTTCGGGCCGCTGTTCGGCAGGTCCAGTTGCAGGTCGGCGTTGAGCTGTCCGCGCCAGCCAAAATCCTTGGGCATCCACTGGGCCAGGCTTTCGATGGGGAATTGCTTGAGGTGATAACGCAGCTTTGGCTCCGGCATCAATCGCTGATCTTCCCCGCAGAGGCTGGCCTGGCCGGATCGCCAGCAGTGGGCACCGAAGTTCAGCGTGCCGTTGGCCAGGCGCTCAAGCTTCGCTGGTGCCTGCAAGCGCCAAGTCTGCCCGCCGACCTGCACGTCGCCGCTGGCGAGGCGTCCGCGCCAGTTGCCTTGGTCGAGCGAACCGTCGAGGGCCAAGGTGGTTTCCAACTGGGGCCCTTGCAAGTCGAGATTGAGCTTTTGTTGCTTGATGTCGCCCTGACCGCTGACCGTCAACACCCCCAGCGACGTTTCGCCGGCCCGGATGCCGCTTGCCTTCAGATCGACCTTGCCCCGCTGCCCACTGTCGAGCGTCGCGTCCAGGTTCAGGCTTTGCAGGCGGTTGTCCTGGAAAGCCAGTTGCGTGCCTTGCAGGTCAAGCTTACCTTGGGGCGCCTTGAGGGTGCCGGCCAGATCGACGCGGCCGGTGACTTGGCCGCGCAGTTGTGGCCAGAGTTGAGCCAGCCGGGACAGCTTGATGTCGATCCGGCCACCCAGTTTCTGCTGCAGGCTGCCCGTGCCGTTGATGCGGTTGTCACCCAGGCGAATGTCCAGCGTGCCGAGGTCCCATTGTTCGCCGGCACCGCTGGCCTTGGCCTGGAACAGCGCCGGCTGGCCGCGCAGCTTGCCCTTGAGGTCCAGGTCCGCGTCGAGCTCGAGGCGCTCGTTTTTCATCGCCCCCTTGCTGCGCAACGGCCCGGCCAGCGTGCCGGGCAGTTCACCGAGCCAATACGCCGGGTTGATGGCCGACAATTGCAGCGCCGTATCCCAGGCAATACCGTCGGCAAATTGCAGGCTCAAGTGCCCTTCGGCCTTGCCCTGCCCAGCGGCAAGCTTGAGCTGTGGCAAATGGATCTGCGTCAGGTCGCCACTGAACGGGCTGTCCAGGCTGAACGCCCCGGCCGGACCGTCCAACGCCGCCTGGAAGTTGCCGAGGTATTTGCCATCGGTGTACGACACTTCGCCAGTGAAACGGCGCAGTGTGACTTGCGGTTCGTCGATCAGCGGATAGAGGCGATGCCAGGGAAAATCCAGCCAGGCGATTTTCGCTTCGGCGCTCAGGCCTTCGTGCCAATCCAATTGCCCGCTGAGCTTGAGGCTTTGCTGGTCGCCCGCCTCCAGGTCGAGGCCAGCGATTTGTGCGCCATTGGCGTCAACCTTGCCGCTGAGCTGCAACACCACCGGGCCCTTCTCGGCAGGAAGACTCGCTTTGCCGAGCAGTTGGTAGCCCTTTTTCAGGTCGCCTTCGCCGGTCAGCTCCAACTGATTAAGCAGCAGTGTGTCCGGCAAATCGGCGCTGGCCTTGAAGCCGTCGGCGGTGATGCGCACCTTGGCCGGCAGGTTGTCCGCCAGCGGTTGCAGCTCGCCATTCAGGTGGCCTTGCAGATAACCGCTGCTGTCGGCAGTGAGATTGAGCGTCTGGAGCAGATCGCCATCGACTTTCAGATCCAACGCCCAAGGCGTCGCACCCGGTGCCGGCAACGTCAGTTGGCCCGCAGCACTCAGCGGCCAGTCCCCATGCGGCTGCAACAGGCCGGACAGCTTCAGGCTCAGCTCGTCGCGCTGCAGTTGCACCGAGTCGATCTGCAAACCCTTGGCCGTCCAGTGCGCCGCCAGTTGCAAACCCTTGAGCTGTTCCGTGCCGTTGAACGACAGGCTGCCCACCTGGACGTCGCCTAGCTCGATCGCCAGTGGCAAGTCCAGGTCCGGCAGGCTGATCGGACCGCTGCTCGGCTCATCGGAAGAGGCCGGCAGTTGCAAGGCAATGTTGTCGGCCTTGAGCTGATCGATGCACAGGGTCATGCGCAGCAGGCACGACGGCGACCAGGCGAATATCGGCTGATCGAGTTCCACCCCGCTGGCGTCCTGTTGCCACAGCACCCGGTCGGCGCTCCATTGGCCGCCCAACCGCCCCTGGAAACTCTCCACGGTCAGCCCCGGCACCAGGCCAAGGGCCCAGCGACTGCCGAATGTCGTGCCCAGCAGGATGCTCAAGGCCAACGCGACGGTCACCAACAGCCCGCCGAGCGCCAGCAAGGTTACTTTCAAACCGCGACTCACAACTCAGGCCCCATGGAAAAGTGCAATCGAATGCCGCCCTCGTCGTCCAGCGCGTGGGCCAGGTCGAGGCGGATCGGGCCGACCGGCGACACCCAGCGCACGCCGATGCCCACGCCGGTCTTGAGGCTCGGCAGGTCGAGGCTGTTGAAAGAGTTCCCCTGGTCAACGAAGGTCGCCACCCGCCACTTTTCCGCAACCGAATATTGATACTCGAGGCTGCCGGCCACCATGTAGCGCCCGCCGATGCGATCACCTTCGGCGTTCTCCGGCGACAGGCTCTGGTAGTCGTAGCCGCGCACGCTCTGGTCGCCACCGGCGAAAAACCGCAGGGACGGTGGAATGGACGTGTAGCCGTTGGTTGCGCTGCCACCAATCTGGGCCCGTGCCAGGAAACGATGCTTGTCGAACACCGTGGTCAGGCCCTTGACCATGGCGGTGCCGTATAAAAGGTTATTGTCCGAGCCCAGCCCTTCCTTGGCGACCTTGGTGTCGAATTGCAGGCGATAGCCATGGTGCGGGTCGATACGGTTATCGCTGCGCAGGTATGAATAGCTGACGCCCGGCATCAGCAATGTGCTCAGGCCGGAATCGTCGCCGAGGCGGTATTCCTCGCGCTGCCACTTGAGCGACACCACCCGCTGCCAGCCGCTGGGCAACTTGCTGTGCCATTCCGGCCCTACGGTCAGCAACTTACTAAGGGTGTCGGTGCCGGCCAGTTCTTCGTATTGATACCCACCGGCGTAGCGCAGCTTATCGGTGAGCGGTGGGTCCAGCGGCACGTCGTACCAGAGGCCGACGTTCTGCCGGGGCGCCGAGACTTCCGCTTCCCAACCGTAGCTGTGCCCTTGCGGATTGACCCAGTGACGCGTCCAGTTGGCCTTGGCCCGTGGCCCGACGTCGGTGGAGAAACCCAGGCCCAACCCCATGGTGCGTGGTTTGCGCGTGTCGAGCTTGACCGCGACCGGAATGATGTTGTCGGTGGCCGCGGTGGGTGCCGCATCGACCCGGACGCCCTCGAAATAGCCGCTCGATTGCAAGGCCTGGTTGAGTTCGGCAATGAGCTCGGAATCGTAGGGCGCGCCGGCCTTGAACGGCACCATGCGTCGCAGCAGGTCCTCGTCGAAAGGAGTGTCGCCTTCGAAACTGACCGGGCCCAGGGCGTAGCGCGGCCCGCTATCGTAGATCAACTCGATGTCGGCAATGCCGGCCTGCGGGTCTACGCGCAACGTCTGGCTGACGAACCGCCCACTGAAAAAGCCATAACGCGAGGCCTGGTTCAGGATCGTTCGCTTGGCGTCTTCATAGCGACCATGATTGAGCACCGCGCCGGGTTTGAGGCCTGCATTGTCTGGCACGCGGAAGCCCTTGAGCGACGCCGCCGGACCGTCGATGCGGATCGTGACATTGCGCAAGTGCACCGGCTCGCCGGGGTCGATGGACAGGATCAGGCGCGGCGCCTTGCCCGTCGTGACCTCGCTGTCGATCTGCGGCTGGTAATAGCCCAACGCCTGGGCCGCTTTGCGCGCCTGCTCCTCGGCGCCGCGACTGAAGCGCAGCAACGCCTCTTCGTCACGATCGCCCACACCACCGATGTAGCCTTCTACGTTGGCCTTGAGTTCATCATTGGACGGTTTGACCCGCACATCCAATTCACTTTGTGCCAGCGCCACGCAGCTGAGAGACAGCAAGAGCGCGCCACCGGTCATTCGTCCTGGGAAATTCATGGCGCGGATGCTATCACGAGGTTGGGAGCCTGATAGAGCCAGACGATTCCCAAAAGTTCGTCTGACTAAGCCGTCGCGCTCTGCAGGACCTGCGGGTTCGCATGAAAGAAAACATGCTCGCGGATCGGTCCTACCGCAATTTCGCCAATTTCCTCATAACCCTGGCGTTTATAAAATTCGAGATAACGGGGATTTCCAGTGTCCAGCACCACGCCTTGGGAATGCTCGTCCACGGCACACCAGTTGTGCACCGCCTCGAGCAACTGTTCGCCGTAGTGTTTGCCCTGGAATTGCGGATGAACGCCCAGCAATGGCAATACGTGCACCGCGTCCGACGGCAGGCAGGCCAGCACTGCGGCGTGATAGTCCAGGTACCGTCGGGTACAGCGGAACCCCGTGCTCAAGACCATGCGCAGGCGCCAGGCCCAACTCTCGGTGATACCCAGGCGCCGCTGCGGCGGGGCGATCAGGGCGATGCCTATCAGGCGGTCGTTGACCAGCAGGCCGATGGCCGGCAAGTCCTGGAGGAAATGCTGCTTGACCAGTTCACGCACGGTCGCTCGTACCCGCTGTTCATAACCGGGACGCTCGGACTCGAACAGGTAGCTGAAGGTCGGCTCATGGCGATAGGCCTGGTACAGCAAGGAACGGGCTTCGCGGGAATAGCCGCTGTCGAGCATATGAATATCAGCAGTGGCGGTGTCAGGCATGGCGTTGCGTCTCCTGGGCGGGCTCGATGAGGCCTGCTCTTATTGACTACGAACCCGATAGGGCCGCGATCGTTCCTACATGCCAAGGACATTAGCAGTGCATTTGTCCTACTGCCACGCTAGCCCCGCTCCCACATGTCAGCTAGCATCGCAGTTTTGCTAGGACAGCCGACCATGAAGATCGTCTCCTTCAACATCAACGGCCTGCGAGCCCGTCCCCATCAGTTGGCGGCACTGATCGACAAGCACCAGCCGGACGTGATCGGGTTGCAGGAAACCAAGGTCCACGACGAACAGTTCCCGCTGGCCGAGGTGCAAGCCTTGGGCTACCACGTGCATTACCACGGGCAGAAAGGCCACTACGGTGTCGCCCTCCTCTCGCGCCAAGCGCCATTGACCCTGCACAAAGGCTTCGAGACTGACGACGAAGACGCCCAGCGGCGTTTCATCTGGGGCACATTCGCCGATGCCAACGGTGTGCCGGTGACCATCATGAACGGCTATTTCCCCCAAGGTGAAAGCCGCGACCACCCCACCAAGTTCCCGGCCAAGGAGCGCTTCTACAGCGACCTGCAGCAATTGCTGGAAACCCGCTTCAGCAATGACCAGCCGGTTGTCGTCATGGGCGACGTGAACATCTCGCCAGAAGATTGCGACATCGGCATCGGCCCGGACAATATGAAACGCTGGCTGAAGACCGGTAAATGCAGCTTCCTGCCGGAAGAGCGCGAGTGGATGGCGCGCCTGAAGAATTGGGGTCTGGTGGACAGCTTCCGCCACTTGAATCCGGACGTCACCGACCGCTTCAGCTGGTTCGACTACCGCAGCCGTGGTTTCGAAGACGAACCCAAGCGCGGCCTGCGCATCGACCTGATCATGGCCTCCCACGGCCTACTGCCACGGGTCAAGGACGCTGGCGTGGATTATGAACTGCGAGGCATGGAAAAACCGTCGGACCATGCGCCGATCTGGTTGGAACTGAGCTGAATCCCAGCCTTCAGATTCTCTGTAAGAGATCCCTGTGGGAGCGAGCTTGCTCGCGATAGCGGTTTATCTGCCACATCAATACTGACTGTGCTGCCGTCATCGCGAGCAAGCTCGCTCCCACACTTGATCGCGCCGGTCATTCGTTTTTCGTCGCACCGCTGTCATCTTTCAGTAACGCGACTGACTTAATCTTCCGGCACTTCCCAAGTCAGAAGGTGCCGGCATGCGGCTCAGCGTTGTGTTTTTCCTCGGCTTCTGGCTGCCGTGCAGCGCATGGGCGGACCGCTTGCCCATTCCCGAACAGGGCCCTGCCCTGCGCCTCCAGGGCTCCAACACCATTGGCGCGGCGTTGGGGCCGGCCCTGGTCCGCGGACTGATGGAGGACCAGGGATTGCTCAAGGTCAGCGCCGAAATCACCGGCCGCGACAACGAGCAACGCATCGTCGGGCAGACCGCCGAAGGCCAGCGAGTCACAGTCGACATCGCCGCCCACGGCTCCAGCACCGGATTCACCGCCCTCAAGCAAGCCAACGCCGACCTGGCCGCCTCTTCCCGGCCGATCAAGGAAAGCGAACTGAAAGACCTGGCGGCCCTCGGCGATCTGAAAAGCCCGACATCCGAACAGGTCATCGCCATCGACGGCCTGGCGATTATTCTTCACCCACAAAACCCATTGCGGCAGCTCGACACCGTGCAACTGGCACGCATCTTCAGCGGCGAGGCTAAAACCTGGGAAGCGGTGGGTGGCGTCGGCGGGCCGATTCATCTGTATGCCCGGGACGAGCAGTCCGGCACCTATGACACCTTCAAGGAATTGGTACTCAACCGGCAGGGAAAAAAACTGGATCCTACGGCCAGACGCTTCGAATCCAGTGATCAACTGTCGGATGCCGTCAGCCAAGACCCACAAGGCATTGGTTTCATCGGTCTGCCCTACGTGCGCCAGGCGAAACCTCTGGCGATCGTCGATGGTGACTCCCAACCCATGTTGCCGCTGAACAACCTGATCGCCACCGAGGACTACCCCCTGTCCCGGCGTTTGTTCTTTTATTTACCGCCCTTGCAGACTAATCCGTGGGCCGATGCGCTGGTGGCATTCACCCAAAGCGAACAGGGCCAGGCCATCGTCGCGGCCAACGGCTTCATCGCCCAGACCGTCCAGGCCATGTCCGTCACCCCCAACGCATTGATGCCCGAGGGTTATCAGGCCCTCAGCCGTCATGCCCAGCGCCTGACCGTGAATTTTCGTTTCGAAGAAGGCAGCGCCAATCTCGACAACAAGGCCCATCAAGACCTCGGTCGGGTGCTCGACTACATCAAGCAGCATGGCAAAGCCGATCGGCGCGTGACCCTGGTGGGTTTCGGTGACGCCAAGGACGATCCAGCGCGCGCCGACCTGCTGTCCAAACTGCGGGCGATGGCGGTGCGGCGTGAACTGGTCAAATCCGGGGTGGCGTTGCGTGAAATACGCGGGTTCGGCGCGTTGATGCCGGTGGCAGCCAACAGTGAGGATGAAGGACGGGTTCGCAATCGGCGGGTGGAGGTTTGGGTTTACTGAACGCCACAAGCGGCGCAACACAACTCCCTCGCCACAAAAGCCCGGGTGTTTATCTCGATAATCTTGGCGTAGGAAGGAACGCCCTCTTCTTGCGCCATTGCCTACAACTACGCCAGAATCCGCCGGCTTGTGCGCCTTGAGGGTGGGCTTTACTGTTGCTCGGTCGCTGAATATCAGCGATCGGGTTTGGTAGCCCGGGCTTTCGGTGCATAGCGTCACCTCTTGCAAGTGCAGTCATGCGCTTCGCTTTATGGTGGCCCTGCGCAGGGTCTCTTCGGAGGCGCCGGCTCCGATGCCCGGTCTACCAACCTTCGTATGGCCACCACCCTCCGTTTGGTAGCGAGAGGGTAATGGCTCCATCAAACGCATCGGAGTTTCATCATGTTCAAAGCAACCCCAAATCCGCCGGATAACGATCCAGCCGACTCAGCAGCGCTCGACAAAGCGGCAGCAGACCGCGCCCTCGATTACTACCTCAAACCCAAATCCAGCAAACCGAAAACCGATCCAGGCCAGCTCTTCATCCTCGTCAACGGCATCGACACTGAAGCCCTGCTCGCCAACCTCAGCGAAACCCTGGCCTCGGCCAACGCCATGATCAATGACCTGGCCTTCGATCTGGACGGCTCACGCCGACACGTAGCCCTGGGCATCCTGCAACTGATCGAACTGAGTGGGTTGCTGGCGAATCGCGCGCTGGATAACGTCGACCCACGCTAGTCGAGACAACACATCCCCTGTGGCGAGGGAGCTTGCTCCCGCTGGGCCGGGCTGGCGCTCCAGCGCGAAGCGGCCCCCTGGATTCTGAGTGAATCCAAAAACCTGGGCCTGCTACGCAGTCCAGTGGGAGCAAGCTCCCTCGCCACAGAAGCCAGCCTGCTACTGCCCCGCCAATTCCATGATCATCCGCGAGAGCAAATAGATTCGCGGCACCACACTCTCGACCTCGGCGTATTCCTCGGGGGTGTGAATATTGCCCCCGACGATGCCAAAGCCATCCAGCGTCGGCGTGCCAACCCCGGCCGACAGGCTGGCGTCCGCCGCCCCGCCGCTGCCTTCTTCGGTGAGTTTGCGCCCCAGTTCGCCGTAGATACCCTGGGCCATGGCCATCAATCGATCCGACTCCTTCGTCTGCGGCATCGGTGGCAAACCGCGCTGCAAGCTGGTGGTGACTTCAGTGTCGGCGATCAATTTATCCTTCGAGACCCGCGCGAGGTCTTTTTCGATGCGATCGAACTCCTCCGGCACCGCCGCCCTCACGTCGGCCTTCGCCGTGGCCTGGTCGGGAATCACGTTGGTCCGGTCACCCGCCTTGAGCACGGTGAAGTTGATGGTGGTTTTCTTCTCCGCGTCCCCGAGCTTGCCCAGTTGCAGAATCTGATGCGCCGCCTCCATCGCCGCGTTGCGCCCCAGCTCCGGCGCCACACCCGCGTGGGCCGCCTTGCCCTTGACCTCCACCAGCGCCGTTGCGCTGCCCTTGCGCCATACCACCAGACCGTCAGCCGGACGACCCGGTTCAAGGTTCAGGGTCACGTCGTGGGCCTTGGCGGTTTTCTTGATCAGGTCGGTGGCGGCGTCCGAGCCGGTTTCTTCGCTGGCGTCGAGCAGGAAGGTGATCTGCGCGTAATTCTTGAAGTCGAGGTTTTTCAGCACTTTCAAGGCATAGATGCCGGCGACGATACCGCCCTTGTCGTCCATCACCCCCGGCCCGTAGGCCCGGCCGTCCTTGATATGAAAAGGCCGCTCGGCCGCGGAGCCTTCCTTGAACACCGTGTCCATGTGGGCCATCAGCAGGACCTTCGCCTTGCCGGTGCCCTTGAGCGTCGCCAGGACATGCTGAGTGCCGTCCGAATTGGGCACCTTCTCGATGGTCGCTCCAAGCTTCTGCAACTCATCGATGACAATGTCGCCGACCTGGGTCAGCCCTGGCACATAGCCGGAGCCGGAGTCGATGTTTACCAGCCGTTCCAGCAGTTTCAGGGCCTCGCCCTTGTACTGCTCGGCATCGGCCAGCACTTGCTGATGGGGCTGCGCAAAGACAGCGGGGGCGAAGGCGCCAAGGGCCAGGCTCAGGCCAAGACTGACGGCCAGACGGGAGCGACGAGCGATAACGGTCATGAGTTCATCCTTGTTTCGTCGGAAAAGTACCCTTGAGGGAGTCAAGAGGCACCCTACCCGACAAAACGCCAAGGCTCTAGACCGTCGACGTCTCCAACACCGGTCGATGTCGCTGACAGACAACCCGATTACGCCCGCCAGTCTTGGCCTCGTAGAGCATCTGGTCAGCGTCGTTGAGCCATGCACCGGCATCGCCATAAGCCGGGCTGAACGCCGCCAAGCCAATGCTCAGGCTCACTTTCAAGGCCGGATCCTGCTCATAGGCGAGCGTGGCAAAGCGTTCGCGCAAACCGTCCATGGCCTGGACCGCGTTGTGCAAGGTCAGGTCCGGCAGGATCACGCAAAACTCGTCGCCACCGTAGCGCCCGACAATGTCCGCGGCCCGCAGGTTTTGCCTGAGCAACTTGCCGAGTTGGCGCAGCACAACGTCGCCGGCCCCGTGGCCGTAGGTGTCATTGATGGCCTTGAAATGGTCGATGTCGATCAGCGCGATTGCGCCCTGGGTTCCGTCCGAGGGATGACGCAGGCAACGCTGGAATTCTTCATCGAGCCGATCCTTCCAGGCGCCGTGGTTGAGTAGCCCGGTGAGGCTGTCGGTGCGACTCAGGGCCAGCAATTCTCGTTTTTGCCGGCCCAGCGTGTAGGCCTGGCGAAAGCAGATCCAGCCCAGCGCCAGCGGATACAGGCACAGCAGCGGCAGGCAGGCATAAAGCTGCGCCGGACTGGTCATGGGCACGCTGGTCAACGGGAAAATCACGCCTCCCACCGCAATGCCGGCTACTTGGGCCGCGGCCCCGACCAGCAGGAAGCGCAGGCCGCCGATGGCAACGTTGTTCATCGCCATCATCGCCAGGGTGACGGCTGTGGGCAGCGGATTGAATTGCATCGCGGCGACCCAGAAGCCGCCAAGAAAGGCATCGATCAACAGGTTGCGGTGTTCGGCGTGGTACGGCACCGCCGAGCGACGGGCCCACTGGTAGGACACGTGCGGCCAGAGCAAGCCGTTGAACAGCATGAAGCCCCAGACCCAGGGCGCCGGGTCGAGGGGCTGGACGGCAACACTCACCACCAGCAACCCCAGCGTCAGGCCAAGGATGCGCGATGTATAAAGCCTCCTGGCCAGCGAGAGTCCCTTTTTTCCCGTCTTCTGCATAGGGGCCTCTGCATCGCAGGTCTCCCGATTACCGGGATGGGGTTGCTGGAGTCTATCAGGGTGGCGTCAAATAGCCATTACTCCATACAGGGGTATTTAATCCCACGGGACGAGCGTGGCTCTTAGCGGATTTTGGCTATACATGAGGAGAGGGAATTCGTCGCTCGACACAGCGCGTATCAAAGCAAACGCGCGCTTGGCGTCGCGGTATTCCAGGTTTCAGCTTCACTTACAGTTCATAACGACGAGCAAAAATCTAACGTGACCCATGGAGGGCAAGACATGCTGGTGTTGTGGGTGGTCCTCGCCGTGTTCATCGCCTGGAGCTGGCTGACGTATCCGGGCATCGGCCACGTGCTGTATGACCTGGGCATGGCTCTGGAAGCGCGGCTTTACCGGCTGCACAAGATCACGGTGCCCATCAGTGAAATGACGGTGTCGACCTGGCAAGGTGGCCCTTATGAAGCGTCCGGCAGCATCCTGATGCTTCACGGCTACAGTGCCGACAAGAACCTCTGGCTGCGCTTCGCCCGGCATTTTGTCAGCCAGTACCGCGTGGTGATCCCCGACCTGGCCGGCCATGGCGAAACCGGTTTCAAGGCTGGCGGCGGCTACGACATTCCGACCCAGGCCCGGCGGGTGATCGAGCTGCTCGATGCCTGCGGCCTGGACAAGGTCCATGTGATCGGCAATTCCATGGGCGGCCACCTCGCGGCGTGGCTGGCGGCAACGTC
>Ga0308169_10004667_pt1 | contig 12719 bp, 11 predicted proteins | sample PhyBR1_2_FD_202139 | JGI IMG/M metagenome (GOLD analysis project Ga0308169, IMG submission 202139) | Phyllosphere microbial communities from UC Gill Tract Community Farm, Albany, California, United States - DLSLSB.R1 | ecosystem: Host-associated > Plants > Phyllosphere > Unclassified | place...
CGCGAGACGCCCTGGTACTGCTCCTTCAGCGCCCACCAGGCCTTGTCGTAGTCGGCCGGCTTCACCTGGCCCGAGTACACCTGCCAGCGCCACTTGTCGACCATGTAGCCGAAGGGCAGGAAGGCGACCTTCTGCAGCGCGGTGTACAGCAGCGGGCCGATTTCCTGCGCCGGGTCGGGCTCCTGTTTCATGAGGCCGATCTTCTTCAGGTAGGCCGGCGTGATCGACAGCGCGACGGTGTCGCCGATCGCCTCATGGAAGCCGTCGTTGGCGCCGTCCTTGAACAGCGGCGGCTGCGCGCTGTAGGCCAGGTCGTAGTACAGGTGGCCGAGCTCGTGGTGGATGGTGCGGAAGTCCTCGGCCGTCGGGGTGATGCACATCTTCACGCGCACGTCGGTCCTGGTGTCGATGTCCCAGGCCGAGGCGTGGCAGACCACGTCGCGGTCGCGCGGCTTGGTCAGCAGCGAGCGCTCCCAGAAGGTCGCGGGCAGCGGCTGCATGCCGAGCGAGGTATAGAAGCCCTCGGCGTAGCGCGTCATCTCGGCCGCGCCGGTCTTGCGTTCCTCGAGCAGCGCGGTGAGGTCTTCGCCGCGCTCGAGCGTCTGGGGCTTGAGCATAGGGTACAGGTTGTCCCAGCTCTGCGCCCACATATTCCCGAGCAGGTGGGCGGGGATCGGACCGCTGGCCGGCACGGTCGATGCGCCATAGGTCTGGCGCAGTTTATAGCGCGTGTAGGTGTGCAGCGCGTCGTACAGTGGCCTGACCTGCTGCCACAGGCGCTCCATCTCGGCGGCGAAGGCGTCCGGGCTCATGTCGTAACGCGAGCGCCACAGCGCGCCGGTGTCGGCGAAGCCCATGGCGCGCGCGCCCTTGTTCGACAGTTCGACGTACTCGGCGTACTGCGGCTTGTAGCCCGGCGTCTGCGCATGCCAGCCGAGCCAGGCCTCCTTCAGGCGCGCCGGGTCGTGGCTGGTGGCCAGCACCTTTTCGAGTTCGCCGAGCGGCATGCACTCCGGCTTGGCGCCGCCCGTCGCAAACGCCGAACCGGTGGCGGGCGGACAGTACTTGGCCTTGCCGTAGGCGCCGGTCATCGCGGCCGCCAGGCGCGCATACGCGGCGCGGTCGCGCGCGTCCGGCAGCATCAGGGTCTGCTGCAAGAGCATCAGCTTGCGCGCATCGTCGGCCTGGAGCTTCAGGCCCTTGTAGCGGCGCGCCTGCAATGCGATCTCGCCGCTGGCGGTGAGATACTGCTCGTTGAAGCCGGCCGTCATGGCCTCGGTGTCCTGGGTGATGAAGTTCTCCGCCACCCACTCGGCGCGCTGGGCCTCGATGCCCAGCCCCTCCAGGCGCGTCTCGGCGCCGGCGATGAAGCGCCGGGCGTCCGGCGCGGCCGCCTTGCCGGTGGTCGTCGACGCGGTGGCAGTCAGGGCCATCATGCTGCCTGCGACCAGCGCCGCCAGCAGTACCGGCCGAAGAATGATGTGCTTGCTCGTCCTGTTCATGCGCTCTCCCCTTTCGTTGTTGTTGTCGTGTTCACTCCACCCAGCTCTCTGCCGGGGCGGTGTCAGCCTGCTCGCTGTTCCAGTCGACCGTGCCGGACGCTCCCGAGAACAGCAGCTCGCCATGCTGCGGCCCGCGCAGGCGCGCGCGGATCTCGCGCGGCGCCAGGTCGTAGGGGCTGCCGGCGGCCGGGTTGAAGCCGAGCACGCGCACCTGGGTCTCGCCCTGGACGCTGCGCACGCTCACGGCCTGCATGCAGGACGCGTCGCGTTTCTGCGCCTCCAGGTTGGCCAGCATGTCCCGGCCCTTCTGCTGCTCGGCCTCGGCCGCCTTCAGCTTGGCCGACACGTCGGCGATCGCCTGGAGCGCCGGGCCGACATCCTGGGCCATCTTCTGGAATTGGCGCGCCTGCTCGGGCGTCAGCTTGACTTCGTTCTTGCGGACCCTGGCCGACAAGGTGAGGTAGCTGCGCACGTCGGCGCGCGCCGTCAACTCGCGCACCTCCTCGCGGTGGCGCGCGGCCAGGGCGTCGAACTGGGCGATGCGCGCGCCGACCATGGCGATGATGTCGCCGATCTGCGCGCCTTCCGGACGCATCACGTACACCAGCATCTCGCCCTGCTTGCGCGGCGTGCAGGCCTCGATCGTCACGCGTCGGCCGGCGATCGCGCTGCCCTCGGCCATGCCGACCGTGACCTCGTCGCCGATGATCTCGCAGTTGACCGCGTGCGCGACCGTGATCCGGGTGCCGGTCACGATGCAGTTCTCGGCGCGCTCCAGCACCACCGCGCCCTGGGTGGCCTGGATCACGGCGCCGGCAGCCACGCCGCGCACCCGGATGTCGCCCCGCTTGTTGAAGGCGCTGCCGCCCATCAGGTTGGCGTTCAGGAGCACCAGGCCGCCGCGCGACGCCACGCGCCCGAACACGTTGCCGTGCACGGTGATGCTCTCGCCTTCGACCTCGCGTTTTTCCTGGACGTCGCCGAACTCCTCGTAGTCGCCGGTCAGCTGCAGGTTGCCGGTGGTCTTGGCGCTGACGCCGTCGCGGCTGACGATCTTGGGGCCGACCGAGATCCGGCTGGACTTCGCATCGACCTGCAGGAAGCCGGCCACTTTCGACACCAGGAACTCGCCGTCCTGGTTCTTCTCGACCGCCGTGCCCTCGCCCGCGTAGGCGTTCAGGTCGATGTCCTTGCCGGCCGTGGGCTCGATCTTCGCACCGGACATCTCGAAGCCGGGCATACCTGCGGTCGCGGGGATCTTTTGCAGCAGGCGCACGCCGGGCTGGATCTGCGGGAAGCGGTTCTGGAACTGGTTCAGGTCGACGTGGCCGTTGGCCAGCTGGCGCGGGGCGTCGCTGCGGTGGATGTCGTCCGAGACTTCGACGATGCGCGCATCCTGGCCGGGCACGGCCTCGAGGCGCCGGGCCACCGTCGCGTACTCGGTGCGGCTAGAGGCGATGACGGCGCGCACGCCTGCGACGTCGATGCCGTAACGGATGCCCTTGCCCCACATGTCGGCGATGAATTCGTCGAGCTCGAGGCGGGCCGGCAGGCCGGCGCCGTCCGGGTCGGCCGGGTCGGGCAGCCAGACCGGCTCGAACACATAGGCGGCGGCGCCGGCGGCGATCTTGACCGCGCGGTACAGGGTGCGGCGCTGGGCGTCGAAGGGCTGGATGCCGTCGGCGATGCGCACGCCGGCAGGCAGGGCCGCGAAGGTCCCGGCCGGCTCGTACAGCACCTTCATCAGGGCGGGATAATCGACACCGGCCAGGTAGCCGCCGCCCTTGAAGATGGCGTCGAGGGCAGCGGCAAGCGAAGCGCCCGAGGCGCCGGGGTCGGCATACACGCCGTCGGCGTGCTGGACGATGCCACCCTCGGGGCCGCAGGCCGCACGGGCGACCGCGGTCGCCGCGGCAGCGAAATCATTGGACACGATACGCTCCAGGTAAGCACCCGGCGGGGTTCGGGCCGGTTATCCGGCTAGCGTATCACGTTGTCGCCATTAAATAAACGACTGGCAACACCGTTTCATCTTTGAAAATTTCAGTGGCGCTGAGGATAAAAATCCTTGGCCTCGTTGATCTGGCGGCGCATCTCGGCGCGCTCGTCGGCGGTCATGCGGCCGCTGGCGCGCGGACGCTGCGGCTCCTGATAGGGCTGCTGATACTGCGCCTGCGGCGGCGGCTGCATGGACTGCTGCTGCATGCGGCGCTGTTCGTCGTAGGCGCGCATCTGGGCTTCGGCCGCGCGCGGGTCGCGCTCCATTGCCTGCGGCAGGCGGAAACGCTCGGCATGCCGCTCCGGCGGCGGACCGGCGTAGTCACGGTCGCGGTCGCCATGCTGCTGGGCGAACGCCGCGCCGCTGGCGCCAAGGACCAGCGCGCACGCCAGCACGGCGCGCAGGGCCTGACGGGCCACATGCCCCGCCTCCCTCTTTGCCTGCTTGTCGTTGAACGTGCTATTCATGGTGTGCCTCTTCCGCGATGCCGAGTAAGAAGTTAAGCTGTGATGTGAACCGTGATTCGATGAAGACCAGTGTATGTGGATTCCGCACGGGGTATAAGGCGAATTGGGTAAAGTTTGTAACACTATGTAATGGCACAGCTGTAAGCCCTGTTCGCCAAGCCATATGACGTTACCATAGCGACATTAATCTGACAAATATCTTAACGACTCATGAACGCAACGAGCTCGAATAACGGCGCCGCCAACGCCACTCCTGGCCACTCCGCGAAGATCATGGTCGTCGACGACGACGTCCGTTTGCGCGACCTGCTGCGCCGCTATCTCACCGAGCAGGGCTTCCAGGTCGTGACGGCGGAGAGCGCGCCGGCCATGAACAAGCTGTGGCTGCGCGAGCGCTACGACCTGCTGGTGCTGGACCTGATGCTGCCCGGCGAAGACGGCCTGTCGATCTGCCGCCGCCTGCGCGGCGCCGGCGACCAGACCCCGATCATCATGCTGACCGCCAAGGGCGAGGACGTGGACCGCATCGTCGGCCTCGAAATGGGCGCGGACGACTATCTGCCGAAGCCCTTCAACCCGCGCGAGCTGGTGGCGCGCATCAACGCGGTCCTGCGCCGCAAGGGCCCGGACGAAATTCCCGGGGCGCCGTCCGAGACGCCGCAAACCTTCGAATTCGGCGACTTCGTGCTCGACCTCGGCACCCGCACGCTCAAGAAGAACGGCGAGACCGTGCCGCTCACCACCGGCGAATTCTCGGTGCTGAAGGTGTTTGCACGGCATGCGCGCCAGCCGCTGTCGCGCGAAAAGCTGATGGAACTGGCGCGCGGCCGCGAGTACGAGGTGTTCGACCGCTCGCTCGACGTGCAGATCTCGCGCCTGCGCAAGCTGATCGAGCCCGATCCTTCCAGCCCGCTGTACATCCAGACGGTGTGGGGCCTGGGCTACGTGTTCATTCCTGAAGGCCAGCCACGCTAGTGTTCGCGACGTCTTCCGCAGTGCGGCCCCTGCCGCGGCTGCTGGGTTGGGCCAGGAGCGGCCTGTTCTGGCGCACCTTCCTGTTGCTGGCGGTGCTGACGGCCGTGTCGATGGCGTCGCTGTCCGGCATGATCAGCGTGTTCCAGCGCGGCTCGCAGGCCAAGCAGACGGCGGAGCAGCTGGTGTCGGTCGTCACCATCACCAAGGCGGCGCTGACGCACTCGGCGGCCGACCTGCGCCAGGAGCTGCTGCTCGAGCTGGTCTCCAACGAAGGTATCCGCATCCTCACGCTGGAGCCGACCGACAAGGTCGAACCGCCGCCATCGACGTCCCTGATGCCGGAAATCGAAGCGCGCGTGCGCGACAAGCTGGGCCAGGACACGCGCTTCTCGCGCCGCGTCAACGACATGCCCGGCTTCTGGGTCAGCTTCGACATCGACGGCGACAAGTACTGGCTGATGTACGAACGCGAGCGCCTGCCCGGCCTCACCGGCGTGCAGTGGCTCGGTTCGGCCACCCTGGTCGGCCTGCTGTCGGTGCTGGGCTCGGCCCTGATCACCAGCCTGATCAACCTGCCGCTGGCGCGCCTGACCGCGGCCGCGCGCACGATCGCCCAGGGCAAGCGCCCGGCCGACCTGCCCGAGAAGGGCCCGCAGGAGATCCGCGAAGCCAACCGCAGCTTCAACCAGATGGTCGAGGACCTGCAGCAGCTGGAAAAGGACCGCGCCGTGATCCTGGCCGGCATCTCGCATGACCTGCGCACGCCGCTGGCGCGCATGCAGCTCGAGGTCGAGATGGCCAACCTGTCGACGGAGGCGCGCGAAGGCATGCAGTCCGACATCGCCCAGATGGACGCGATCATCGGCCAGTTCCTCGACTTCGCCAGGCCGACCGAGAGCGCGTCCTTCACCCCGGTCGACCTGTCCGAGCTGCTCGACATTTGCGCCCACGAAGCCGAGCGACTGCCGGACGTGCGCATCACGACCGATATCGACGCCGGTATCCACGTGATGGGCAATGCGACCGACTTGCGGCGCGTGATCAACAACGTGATCGAAAACGCGCGCAAGTACGGCAAGACGCCGGACAAGGACTGCGCCGAGATCGGCATCGCCTGCCACTTGCGCACGAGCGCCCATGGCAAGCGCGCCGTGGTCGAGATCGGCGACCACGGCGTGGGCGTGCCGGAGGACCAGATCCAGCTGCTGCTGCGCCCCTTCACGCGCCTGGACACCGCGCGCGGGCAGGCGAACGGCGCGGGGCTGGGCCTGGCGATTGTCGAACGCGTGATCACGCGCCACAATGCCGAGCTGACGGTAAAGAACCGTGAAGGCGGCGGGCTGCTGCTGCAGTTCGCGCTGCCGCTGGCGCATTAATTCATCTTATTCAGAGGCACACAGCATGACCGAACTCCAGTACAGCGACGTCGAACAGGCCGCCGCCCGCATCGCAGGCGCGGCCCACCGCACCCCGGTCCTGACCTCGCGCACCGCCGACGCCATGACCGGCGCCAGCCTGTTCTTCAAAGCGGAGAACTTCCAGCGCATGGGTGCGTTCAAGTTCCGCGGCGCCTACAACGCGATCGCGAAGTTCGACGCGGCCCAGCGCGCGGCCGGCGTGCTGACCTACTCGTCCGGCAACCACGCCCAGGCGATCGCGCTGTCGGCCAGGCTCGCCGGCATCCGCGCCGCCATCATCATGCCCAAGGACGCACCGGAGCTGAAGGTGCGCGCGACCCAGGGCTACGGCGGCGAAGTGATCTTCTACGACCGCTACACCGAGAACCGCGAAGAAATCGGCCAGCGCCTGGCCCAGGAGCGCGGCATGACCCTGATCCCGCCCTACGACCATCCCGACGTGATCGCCGGCCAGGGCACGGCGGCCAAGGAATTGTTCGAAGAGACCGGGCCGCTGGACCTGCTGCTGGTGCCGCTCGGCGGCGGGGGCCTCCTGGCCGGCTCGGCGCTCGCGGCGTCCGGCCTGTCGCCGCATTGCAAGGTGATCGGCGTCGAGCCGGAAGCCGGCAACGACGGCCAGCAGTCCTTGAGAAGCGGCCGCATCGTCGACATCGGCGTGCCGCAGACCATCGCCGACGGCGCCCAGACCAGCCACCTGGGCCAGCACAACTTCGCCGTGATCCGCAAGCTCGTCGATGACATCGTCCTAGTGACCGATGCCCAGCTGGTCGAGGCCATGAAGTTCTTTGCCGAGCGCATGAAGACCGTGGTCGAGCCGACCGGCTGCCTGGCCGCGGCGGCGGTGCTGGCAGGCGTGGTGCCGGTCGCGGGCAAAAAGGTCGGCATCCTGATCAGCGGCGGCAACGTCGACCTGGCGCGCTTCGCCAAGCTCGTGACGAGCTGATCATGACCGGCTGACTAAAGCGGTCCAGCGCACAGTCGCGGCCGGCAGTTGCGCCTACAGTGGTCATGCAAGACTAACTACATGGAGGCCACAATGAAAAAACTGCTTATCGCCGCCCTGCTGGCCGGCTCGTTCGGCAGCATCGCCATCCCTGCAGGCGCCCAGATCATCGTCGACCATGCCCCGCCGCCACCGCGCGACGAACGCGTGCCGCCGGCCCGCCACGGCTATGTGTGGGCGCCGGGACATTGGGAATGGCGCCATGGCAATCACGTCTGGGTCAAAGGCAGCTGGCTGCGCGAGCGCCGTGGCTATGTCTACCACGCGCCCAACTGGGTGCAGCGTGACGGCCACTGGATGATGGAACGCGGCCGCTGGGACCGCGACGGTGACGGCGTGCCGGACCGCAGGGACGCCCACCCGAACAACCCGAACCGCAGCTGATCCATGCCCTCGCGGCATGGTCGCTACCGCGCCGCGCACGCGCGTGAGCGCCCTCTCCGCTGCCCGCGCCCGCTACTTGGCGGGCGTCGCCAGCGGCTTGCCCTTGTCCACCACGTACACGCCGATCAAGTGCACCGGCGCGCTGCCCGCGTTGCGCAGGTCGTGGATGCGGCCTTCCTTGATGACGAAAGCCTCGCCGGCATGCACGCGCTTGGGCGGCTCGCCATCGACCAGCACCTCGGCCTCGCCGTCGACCACATAGCTGATCTCGTCTCCCGGATGGGTATGGCGTCCGGCATGGCCGCTGGGGGCCAGCTCGACCTTCATCACCGCGGCTTCGCGGCCGGGCGCGGTGACGTCGGCGTGCAGCACCGGCGTGCGCTTGAGGGCCGCCGCACCGCTTGTGGGCGCCGCTCCGCTTGTGGCCGGCGCTTGCGCGGCCACCAGACCGGCGCCGCCGGCTGCCAGCAACAAGGCCGGCAGGAGGATTGAAAACTTCCGGATCGTCATGATGTTCCCCCTTGGCGCCGTCACTCAGCGCTTGACCGGCGGCGGCGTTTCGTTCTGCGGCTGGTTGCCCTGGGTGCCGCCGCCCCCGCCCGGGCCCTGGGCGCCGCCGGTGATCGGCGCGCCCTGCTCGGTGCCGGTGCCGCGCACGGTGCCGCCGCCGGGGCCGGAAGGCCCGGGCGCGCCCGGACCCGGCATGACGGCCGGATGCTGGCTGGAGCCGGCCGGGATGTTCACCAGCTTGGCGGCGGAGGGCGGCGCCGGCTGGGCGCTGTAATAGGCCGACAGCGCGGCCACGTCGGCGTCGGCCAGTTGCCGGGCCACGTGCGGCATCTGTCCGCTGGGGTCGGTCTTGCGGTTACCGTTCTTCCACTCGCCCATGGCCGCGGTCAGGTAGCCTGCGTGCTGGCCGGCCAGGTAGGGATAGACCGGCTGCCTGCCCAGGCCGCCCGGGCCGTGGCAGTTGGCGCAAGCCTGCACTTCCTTGCTGTTGTCGCCGATCTCGGACAGCACGCGGCCGCGCTCGGCGTTGCCGCCGCCAGCCTTGCCGGCCGCCGGGACGCCGGCCGCCGGGACGCCGGCCGCCGCATCCGGCGCATCGCCCAGCGAAGCGTAATAGGCCGCCGCATCGCGCATCTGCTGCGCGTTCATGGCCTTGGCGATCGGCTGCATGATCGGGTTCACGCGCGTGCCGTTGGCGTAGGCGGTCAGCTGCCTGGCAAGATAGGCCTCGCCCTGGCCGGCGAGGCGCGGAAAGCCGCCCTGGGCATTGCCTTCGCCCTGGGCGCCGTGGCAGCCGACGCAGGCGGTGATGCCGTTCTGCCCGCCCGCGCTGGCGAGTTGCTGGCCGGCCTGGGGCTTGCCTTGCGGCTCAGGCGCAACCGGCGCCACCGGCGGACTCGTGGCGGCCTGCTGGCCGTTCTGCGGGCCGGCGGCCTGGGTCTGGATCGCAGCCGCCGGCTGCTTGCCCTGCGCGGGCGTGGCGTCGCTCTTGGTCGACTTCTGGCAGGCGCTCAACACCAGCGCCGCGAGCATCACTGGAATGATGTGATCGGTCTTCATGCTTGCACCAGCGGTCGCCCGGGCGACTTCAGATATTGGTTGACGATGGCGTTGGCCGAGAAATACGCCAGCGCGCCGACCGTGTCCGTGGGGTTGTAGGTCGCGTTTTGCGGGAAGTTGGAGGCGCCGATCACGAACAGGTTGGGCACGTCCCAGCTCTGCAGGTACTTGTTGACCACGCTGGTCTTGGGGTCCAGGCCCATCACCGTGCCGCCGGTGTTGTGGGTGGTCTGGTATTGCGTGATCCCGTACGGTCCCTTGCGCGCGCTGCCGTTCACGAGGCGTCCGCCCATCGCGCGTCCGACCTCGACCGCCTTGCCCGTGATGTACTGCGACATGCGCAGGTCGTTGGCCGGGAAGTCGAAGGTGATGCGCAGCAGCGGCAGGCCCCATGCGTCCTTGTAGGTGGGATCGAGGTCGAGGTAGTTGTTACGCGTCGACACCGAGCTGCCGTGGACGTTCAAGACGATCGTGTGGTTGTAGTGCTTCACCACCGCCGCTTTCCAGGCCGCGCCCCAGGCCGGCGTGCCGGGTGGCGTCGGGTGGAATTCGATCGGCCGGCCATTCGTCATCACGTCGCCGAAATAGGCGCCGCCGACGAATTTGTGCGGGCCATGGTCGAAGTTGTCGCAGGAAAAATCGGCGATCGCGGTGCCGTTCGCGCCCGAGCGCATGAAGGGGTTGATGTTGACCGACTCGTCGAAGAACACCTGCACGGTGCTCATGGTCTGGTAGGCGTAGTTGCGCCCGACCGTGCCCTCCCCGGTCTTGGGATCGTAGGGCTGGCCGATGCCGGACAGGAGCAGCATGCGCACGTTGTTGAGCGCAAAGCCGCACAGGATCACCAGCTTGGCCGGCTGCTCGAATTGCTTGCCGGAGGCATCGATGTAGGTCACGCCGGTGGCCGTCTTCTTGTCCTGCGACAGGTTGATGTGCAGGACGTGCGACTGCGTCTTGAGCGTGAAGTTCTTGTCCTTCAGCAGCACCGGCAGCAGGATGGTCTGGGGCGAGGACTTGGCGTAGTGCTCGCAGGCGAAGCGCTCGCAATAGCCGCAGAACATGCAGGTCTGCATCGTCAAGCCTTCCGGATTGGTGTACGGCTGGCTGAGATTCGACGAGGGCTGCGGGAAAGGATGGTAGCCCAGGCTGGCGGCCGCCTTGCGGAAGATGGCCGAGCCGTAGGGTTCCTTCATCGGCGGGGTCGGGTAGCCGCGCGAGCGCGCGTCTTCGAAGGGGTTGCCGCCGGGGTTCTTCTGGCCCTTGACGTTGCCGGCCAGGCCGCTGGTGCCGAGCAGGTACTCGAAGCGGTCGTAATACGGCTCGATCTCGGCGGCGGTGACGCCCCAGTCCTGGACCGTCAGCTCCGGGTCCATGAAGTTCTGGCCGTAGCGCTGTATGGTCTTGGTGCGCATCTGGAAGTCGCTGTCCTGGAAGCGCCAGGTCTGGCCGTTCCAGTGCACCGCCGCCCCGCCCAGGCCGGTGCCGGGCAGGAAGCTTTCCCAGCGCCGGATCGGCAGCGCCGTCTGGTTGACGTTGTTGCGGAAGGTGATCGCTTCCTTGGTATTGTCCTGCATGAAGGCCTTGCGCACCGCGTAGCGCAGCTCGTCGTGCATCTGCGGCCCCTGGAAATCAGGCACCGTGAACTGCGGATTGCCGCGCTCCAGTCCGACCACCTTGAGCCCGGCCTTGGTGAGTTCCCGGCCGAGCATGGTGCCGACCAGGCCGACGCCGATCATGACCGCGTCCACTTCCTTCAGACGTGTCGCCATCATTTGCCTCCCTTGCGCGTCGTGTGCGCGGCCTCGGTCCCGTGCACCGGATTCTGCCCGATGGCCTTCGGCTCCTGGCTGGCCGGCATGATGTGAATCGTCCGCCGGTTGTCCTCGCCGATGCTGATCGGCGGCCGCGTGAACAGCACGCCGTACTGGTCGACCAGGTGGTAATAGCTGGCGTAGGCGCCGGGAAAGCCGATCATCTTCCAGGCCGCCATGTCCTTGTTGCCGCCATAGATAGGATCGGCAAAGAACCCCTCGATGGTGAGCGCGAGCAGCGATTCGAAGAAGGTGTGGGCCGGCACGCCGTTCAGGCTCTGCTGGCCGGTCTGCAGCGACTCCAGGTAGGCATCCTGTTCCTTGCCCGGCAGTTTGTCGAAGGTGGTGTTGCGGCGCTTTTGCAGGTCGTCGTTGACGGCGCGCAGGCTGTTACGGAACAGCTCGGACGGCGTGAACGGCAGCTGGTAGCCCTGCCCCGCCAGCCCGGCCTGCCAGGGGCCGCTGCGGTACAGGCGCTCGCCCGCGCCCCAGGCGCCGCCCAGCTGGCGATCGATGTAGTTCGGCACCCCGGCCTCGACTGCGCCGGGGCCGTTGGCGTCCGCCGGGATCAGGCGCGCCACCGCGGCCTCGACGAAGCGTGCCTCGTCGGGCCGGAAAAAAATGTAGTGGACGGGGGCCGCCGAGGCTGCAGGCGCGGCGCCCGCATTGACCGCCTGGCCCTGGGCCGGCTCCTGGACGTCGCGCGTGAGCGCCTGGGCCTGGGACGTCAGGGCGGCCGCCGTGGCCCCGGCTGCCTTGAAGAATGTTCGTCGCGTCAGCTTTTCCATCATCAATCCTTGTCTGATCTGGTTGGGCAAGCAGGTCCTGGAGCGTGGCCCACCCGGTTAGAGCAAGATCCCCGGACAAGGGTTCGCGACGTCGCATCGACAAGCACAGTGAAGCACCGAACAGAGGACGGCGCACGCGGCAGGCATCATTCAAGATAGCACAGGGGAGAAAATTATGAAGTGTTCGATAACCTTGATTCAGGCATGTGCCGCCATGGCAATTTCGGCGGCAGCGGCGCCGGCCGCGATGGCTGGCGACATCGTCAAGTGCGTCGCCGCGGACGGGCATGTGACCCTGACCGACCAGCCATGCTCGAGCGGCGCGTCGACCGTGCCCCTCGAACAGGACAAGGCGGCAACGCCCGTGGCGCAGCGGCACGTGCTGCCGGCGGCCGCCCTGCGCCAGGGCGCGTGGAAGCGTCCGGACCTGTCGCGGCCGGTGCCCCTGACGCGCGACGTCGCCACCCTGAAGGCGGCGCGCCGCACGCTGATGATGCAGGATGCCAAGCCGAGCCTGGCGGCGCAGTAAGGGAGTGTCAGTGCAGGTCGCGTAGAACAGCCATTTCTGGCAGCTCGGGCTCGTTGGCTGACGCGCCCAGCGTACGCACCACCTGCAGTACGTCGTCGGACTTGATGAAGCTGGCCGAGGAACTTGCGGCGAGCAACTTTTCCGGCGGCTGAGAACGCGCGATGGCGTAGCCCTGCACGTAATCCACGCCGATCTCGGCCAGGGTGCGCACCGTGGCCGCGTCCTCGGCCCACTCGGCGATCGTTTTCATGCCCAGGTTGACGGCCAGGCTGAC
>Ga0308169_10004672_pt1 | contig 12710 bp, 7 predicted proteins | sample PhyBR1_2_FD_202139 | JGI IMG/M metagenome (GOLD analysis project Ga0308169, IMG submission 202139) | Phyllosphere microbial communities from UC Gill Tract Community Farm, Albany, California, United States - DLSLSB.R1 | ecosystem: Host-associated > Plants > Phyllosphere > Unclassified | place...
TACCAGACCACGCGCGAGGCGCGGGTAGGCAAGTCGCGCGAAATCGGCGCGTACACCGCCGTGCGCCTGCAACTGGCCGACCCGCTCAAGCTGGTCATCGGAGGCCGGGTAGGCTGGTCGCGCACCGTGTGGGACACCGTTACCACCGGCCGCGCGCCGTCGGTATCGACCACCAACCAGGGTGAACACGCCAAGCTGGCGCCGTACGCTGGCCTGATCTATGCCATCAGCCCGACCTGGAACGCCTACGCCAGCTACGCCGACATCTTCTCGCCGCAATACGAGCAAAAGGAATCGGGCGAAGCCCTGAAACCGCTGGTAGGCGCCAACTACGAGGCAGGCGTAAAGGGCGAGCTGCTGGGCGGCCGCTTGAACACGTCGCTGGCGCTGTTCCGCGTGGTGCAGAAAAACCGCGCGCAGGAAGACTTCAGCACCAGCCCCACCTGCCGCAGCGACTACTATTGCTACACCGACACCGGCAAGGTCCGCAGCCAGGGCCTCGATGCGGAAGCGAGCGGCGAACTGCTGAAAAACTGGAACATCTTCGCCGGCTACACCTTCAACCGCACCAAGTACCTGGAAGACGTCAACAGCGGCGGCCTGGCCTTCAACAGCTTCACCCCCAAGCACATGCTGCGCCTGTGGACCACGTACCAGCCCGACGGTGCGCTGCGCGACGTCACCGTGGGCGGCGGCGTCAATACCCAGAGCATGAGCTACCGCACCATCGGCGCGCAGTCGGCGGTGGTCAGCGGCCGCGCGGTGTGGAACTCGATGATCAAGTACCAGATCAACCCGCGCTGGTCGGCCACTGTCAACTTCAACAATATGTTCGACAAGCGCTACTACAGCACCCTGTCGAGCTTTGTGAACGCCAGCTACTACGGCGATCCGCGCAACGTGATGCTGACCCTGCGCGGCAGCTTCTGATCGTCGCGGAGTTCGGTGCGTGATGAAAGACGGCTTCCGTCAACAGATGTCATGGCTGCACACCTGGTGCGGCCTGACCGCGGGCTGGGTGCTGTGCGCGATTTTCCTCACCGGGACGCTGGCGGTCTTCCGCCAGCCGATCACGCAGTGGATGGAAGCACGGCCGGTGGTGCAGGATGCTGCGGCCGGCGACCGCGCGGCCGTGCTGCGCGCGGCCACCGCGCACCTGGAGGCAAATGCCGGCAAGGCGCGCTTCTGGCGCATCGAGCTGCCGGGAGAGAACGGCGGCCCGGTCCTGCTGGTGTGGCAAGGCGGCGGCCCGGTCGCGCTGAACCCGGTCACCGGCGCGCCGCTCACTGGTGAAGAAGCCGCGAGCCGCAAGACCGAGGGCGGACGGCACTTCATGTCGTTCCACTACATGCTGCAGGCCGATACGCCCGGCTACTGGCTGGTGGGCTGGGCCTCGATGTGCATGCTGGTGGCGCTGGTCACCGGCGTGGTGGTCCACAAGCGCATCTTCAAGGACTTCTTCACGTTCCGGCCCGGCAAAGGCCAGAGATCATGGCTCGACGCCCACAACGCCACGGCGGTGCTGGCGCTGCCATTCCTGTTCATGATCGTCTATACCGGGCTGACGTTTTTCTACACCAGCTACATGCCATGGCCGCTGCAAGCGGTGTACGGGACTGACGGTTACCAGCGCTACCAGCTTGAACTCGATGGCAAGGAGCCCGCCGCACGCCGGCCACGCGGCGGCGTGCCGGCGGCAATGCATGACCTGGCGCTGCTGGTACCGCAGGCGGAAAGCCTGATGGCCCGTCCCGCGCGGCGCGTGCTGGTCGAGCAGCCGGGCCGCGCCGGCATGGTGGTGCGCGTATTCGGCCCCGCCGACGACCATCGCGCCGAAACCATCGCCAATACCTTGTCGAGCGTGGCATTCGACGGCGTGACCGGCGCCGTGATCGAAGTGAAGACGCCAAAGCTGGACCAGCCGACCACCAGCGCCGACGTCCACGAAGTTTTAAAGGCACTGCACCTGGTGCGCTTTGGCGGCTGGAACATGAAGTGGTTGTACTTCATCAGCGGCCTGCTCGGCACGGCAATGATGGCGACCGGCACCATCCTGTTTTGCGTCAAGCGCCGCAAGAAGAGCGAACAGGAATTCGGCCGCGCCACTGCCGCTGTGTATCGCGTGATCGAAGCGTTCAACGTGGCGGCGATTGCCGGTATCGCGGTGGCCTGTATCGGCTACTTCTATGCCAACCGGCTGCTGCCGGTCGAGTGGAGCGACCGCGCGCTGTGGGAAATCCGCGCCTTCCTGTGGCTGTGGCTGGCGACCTTGCTGCACGCGCTGGTGCGCCCCTTCATGCGCGCCTGGGTCGAGCAACTGGCAGCAGGCGCGGTGCTGTGCTTGCTGCTGCCGCTGTTGAACTATCTGACGACCGGCCAGCACCTGTTTGCGTATGCTGCGGCTGGCGACTGGCAGCGCGCCGGCGTGGAGCTGGTGGCGCTGGGTTTTGGCGTGATGCTGGCGGTGATGGCGCGGCGCGCACGGCAGGTTCAAAAGGGGAAACCATGAGCGCGAAAACGACTGGCGTGAGCGCACGCTATCGCTGGGAGGTGGCGGGCAGGTTCGTGCTGGCGGGGGTGGGAGGCTACGGGTTGACGGCGCTGCTGTCGACGGTACTGGCCTTGGCGCTGCCATGGCTGCCAGGCGTGTCGCGCGCCGAGGGCGTATTGATCGCCAGCCTGCTCAGTTTTACGTTTTACACGCTGTATGTGCTGTGGGTGTTTGCTGCTGGCAAGGCATGGCGGGTGTGGTGGGCGACTGTGCTGGCCTGCGCGCTGTTGTACGGCGCGCAGGTGCTGCTCAGTTAAACCTGCATCAGGCTACCCGCACCACCATCAATCCTGCCCGTAACCCTACCCGTACATCGGGATTGGGAAACACCACCAGCTCTTCCGGATGCTGCACGGTATAGACAGTATCGCCGTCACGGGCGATTTCCTGGCCCTGCTTCATCGCTGTGAAATTGTGGGTTTCCTTGCCGAAGGCCATGCGGAAGTTGTCGCTGAGCTTGATGATCTGGCGCGCGGTGTTGAAGATGTGCGGCTGGCGGCCGGCGCCCGAAGTTGGCACGCCGCGCAGCAGGTCGTCAAGCGCCTGCGACGCGTCGGCGAATTGCGCCAGATCGTTCTGGCCCAGCGTGCCGATACGCCCCAGTTCCACGGTGGTGCCGGCCGCGCCGTGGTGCTCGGCCGAGTAGTAGCTGTACGTGCCCACCGACGCCGGATTCATGATCACCGCGCCGATTCCCGCTGCCCCCAGCCAGTCGAGCAGCGCGCGGCGCGGTTGCTCGGCGATGATCTCGGGGACAATGGCAAAGGTCGGATAGACCGATGGGCGGATCGCCGTGTGCAGGTCGAGGTGCCAGCGCACCGGTCCCGCGTCACCGAAGAAATCGGTGGTGGCGGCGATCAGCTGGTCGGCGCGCGCCGCTTCGGCGGTGCCGGCCAGCGTGCCGCGCTCGGCGCGGAACATGCGATTGAGGTCGGCGTCGATGAAGCGCTTACCGGCGCGGATGGCGCCGATATTACCGACGCAAAGCATCAGGTTCACCGCCAGCCTGTCCGCCTCGCGCGACAGGGCGTCGAGCAGGTACGCGACCATTTCGATCGGTCCTGTCTCGTCGCCGTGCACGCCGACCGAAATCAGCAGCGCAGGCCGCTCCCCGGGGTGACCCTCCGCCTTGATGGTCAGGATGCCGTCGGCCGGCTGCGCCACCGCGAAGCCGGCAGCGCCGAAGCGCTGCGCAACCGCGCTGAAGTCGGCTTGCGCCAGCGCGCGTACCGGCTCTGGCAATACCGCCGGTACTGGCGTGTGATCGCCAGCCATGCGCTTACGCCGCCAGCAGGGTGGTCCCTGCCGTGGCGCCCGCGTTGACCGCCTCGGACAAGGCCCACACATCGAGCATCGCCTGTTCCAGGTCGGCCGGCTGCGCGTAGCCCGAAAGGCCCAGCGTGTTGGCCACCAGTTCCACCGCTTCGGCCGCCGAATGGCCACCGGTCGCGTGTTGCAAGACCTTGGACAGCAGGCGTTGCTGGGTGCGGCGCAGCGCGTTTTGCGCGTAGTTGCGCAGCTGCTCCTGCGAGCGGTTGGCGGCCGGCAGTTTCAGGCCGCGTTCGAGCACGTCGATGCCCACTTGCGTGCGCAGCGCCAGGCCGATTTGCAGGAAGGCCGGCAAGTCCATGCCCGCCGGACGCTGCACGGACAGGGCGGCAAACACGAACGCCGCCACCGCCTCGATCGCATCGACCGCGTTCCACGCCTGGACGAATTCAGGGCGCAGACCGGTAGTCAGTTCGGCATCGGACTGGCCGTCGGCCGGCGTCAGTTGGGTCAGCAACTCGGGCTGATCGAACAGGCGCGTGAGTTCTTCCACGCCGCCGCGCAACTGGTCGGCTGGCACGGTCAGCGCGCCTTCGATCACGGCGCGTTGCAGCACGCGGGTGCGGGCATCGACCTTGATCGAGACGGCGCGCGGAATCTTGAGCGCGTCCGCGTCGAGCGTGGCGAATACCGGCGCCAGGTTCAGCGCCGACCAGGCCTGGCCCCAGGCCTGGATCACGTCGGTTTCATCGACGCCATGTTCGCCGGCCAGCTGGCGCAGCATCAGCGGACCGCAGCGGTTGACCGCTTCGTTGGCCAGCACGGTGGCCAGGATGGCGTTGGCCAGCGGGTGCGCCAGCGCCGGACGGGTAGCGACCATCAGCGCGGGGAAGTACGGCTTGAGCACGGATTCGGCCCAGCTGTGTTCCGTGAGCGGCAGCGCCGACAGGACGCGCTTGTAGCGGTTTTTCACGTTGGCGATCACCACCGCCAGCTCCGGCGTGGTCAAGCCACGGCCATCGGCCTTGCGGCGCGCCAGTTCGGCCACCGTCGGCAGCTGCTCGAGGTCGCGCGACAGCGCGCCCTCTTCTTCCAGGAACGCGATCAGGTCGGCGTAGCCGTCCTGCACGGCCGGTTCCACCTGCGCCTGCGCTTCGCGCACCAGCAAGTGGGTTTGCAGCGTGTTGTCGCGCAGGACCAGGCGTTCGATGTCGGCGGTCATCAGGTTGAGCGTGTGGTTGCGGTCCGCTTCGCTCAGCTGGCCGGCATTCATTTCCACGTCCAGCCACATCTTGACGTTTACTTCGTGGTCGGAGCAATCGACGCCGGCCGAATTGTCGATGGCGTCGGTGAAGATGCGGCCACCGGCCAGCGCGAATTCGATCCGGCCCGCCTGCGTGGCGCCCAGGTTGCCGCCTTCGGTCACGACCTTGCAGCGCAGCTGGTTGCCATCGACGCGGATATTGTCGTTGGCGCGGTCCTTGACTTGCGCGTGGGTTTCGGTCGATGCCTTGATGTAGGTGCCGATACCGCCGTTGTAGAACAGGTCCACCGGCGCTTTCAGGATGCGGTGCATCAGTTCTTCCGGCGGCAGCGCGGTCTCTTCGATGTCGAGCACTTCGCGGATTTGCGGCGACAGTGCGATGGTGCGCGCGGTGCGCGGGTACACGCCGCCGCCGGCCGAAATCAGCTCCTTGTTGTAGTCGTCCCACGAAGAACGCGGCAGTGCGAACATGCGCTCGCGCTCGACAAACGACTGCTCCAGGTCCGGGTTCGGATCGAGGAAGATATGACGATGGTCGAACGCTGCGACAATCTTCAGCTTGCGCGACAACAGCGCACCGTTGCCGAACACGTCGCCCGACATGTCGCCCACCCCGACCATGGTGGTTGGCGTAGCGTGGATGTCGTGGTCCATTTCGTAGAAGTGGCGCTGCACAGCTTCGAACGCGCCCTTGGCGGTGATGCCCATTTTTTTATGGTCGTAACCATTGGAGCCGCCCGAGGCAAACGCGTCTCCGAGCCAGAAGCCGCGCTGCACGGCGATGCTGTTGGCGATGTCGGAGAAGGTCGCGGTGCCCTTGTCGGCGGCCACTACCAGGTACGGGTCGGCGCTGTCGTAGCAAACCGTGTCCGCTGGCGGCACGATGTTGCCGAGCACGCGGTTGTCGGTCACTTCCAGCAGGCTGGAAATGAACAGGCGATACACTGCTTCGCCTTCGGCCGCGATGGTTTCACGCACGGCGTCTTTCGGCATCTGCTTGCACACAAAACCGCCCTTGGCGCCAGCCGGCACGATCACGGCGTTCTTCACCATCTGGGCCTTGACCAGGCCGAGGACTTCGGTTCGGTAGTCTTCCATGCGGTCGGACCAGCGCAAGCCGCCGCGCGCGACCGGGCCGCCGCGCAGGTGCAGGCCCTCGAAGCGGCGCGAGAACACGTAGATTTCGCGGTATGGTTTCGGTTCCGGCACCAGCGACAGGTTGCTGGTGTCGAACTTGAAGATGATCTTGTCGCCCTTCTGGTCGTTCTGGAAGTAATTGGTGCGCAGGGTGGCGGCGATCAGGTTGGCCAGCGCGCCCAGCACTTCTTCGCTGTCGGCGTGGTTGATGCCCGGCAGGCGCGCCTTGATGTCGGCCAGTTTGTCGAGCGCTTCGGCGCGGGTAGCCTCGGCCAGCGACGGGTCGAACCGGCGCAGGAACACGTCCACCAGCTCTTTCACGAAGGCCGGCTGCTTGCGCAGGGTTTCGGCGATGTAGCGCACCGAGAACTGGGTGCCGGTCTGGCGCCAGTAGCTCATGTACGCGCGCACCAGCTGCACTTCGCGCACGCTCAAGCCGCCTTCGATGACCAGGCCATTGAGGCGGCCGTCTTCGGCTTCGTTGTTGAACAGTGCCGAGAACAGTTCTTCGGCCACCATCACCACGCCAGGCTTGGACAGGCTGGCCGCGCTGGCCGGATCGACCGACAGGCTGGTGACGTAGCGGCGCTGGCCGTCGAGGCGCAGCGAGTGCGATTGTTCGCGGTCGATGGTCACGCCGGCGTTATGCAGCGCCGGCAGGATGATCGACAGCGACGGTACCTGGTCCACCGAGTACAGGCGGATCGAGGTGCCACCGTTGGAATTCTCCACCCGCACATCGACGCGCGACGGGTCGGTGTTGTGCAGGATGGTTTGCAGGTCCTGGAAGGCGGCGACCGGCGTGGTGGACGCCACGTAATCGACCGGCAGCGTGGCGCACATCTTGCGCAGGTGGGCGCGTACCGGCTCGTTCGGCACGGTGTCGGCCAGTTGCGAGAAGCTGTCGTGCCAGCCGTCGAGCACTGCGGTGAGCGGTTGCTGGATATCGGTTTCCAGGTCGAGCGGATAGCGCGCGCCATGGGCGATCAGGTACACCCGGGCCAGCGGGCCATCGGCCACCAGCGTTTGCAGGCTGACGTGGTTGGCGCCGGACGTGCTTTGCAGCGTGCGCGCCAGCGACGACGCAACGCTGTTGCTGTAACGCTCGCGCGGCAGGTACACCAGCACATTCAGGTGGCGCGCATACACGTCGCGGCGCGCGAACACCTTGGTGCGCGGCTGCTTGTACAGCGACACCACGGCGCCGCACACGTCGGCCAGCCATTGCGGATCGGCTTCCAGCGCTTCGGTGCGTGGCAGCGATTCGAGGATCTCGATGAATTTCTCGGCGCGGAAGCCTTCCTGGCGCACGCCGGCAATCGACAGCACCTTGGCCACGCGACCACGCGCGAACGGCAGACGGTTCAGCGGCGTGGACGTGGCGGCGCGGGTGAACAGGCCGACGAAGCAGTATTCGCCGAGGATCGCGCCTTGCGCGTCGGTGTGGCGGATGCCGATGAAGTCGAGCTGCTGGTCGCGGTGCAGCGTGCCTTCCACGTCGGCCTTGACGATGGACAGCGTGTGGGCGCGCTTGGACAGTGTGTCGAAGTCGCCGGGAATGTTGGCCAGGCAGGTGCCATAGACCGGGTGCGACGTATCTTGCAGCACGCCGATGCGGCTCGGGATGTCGCGTTCGAGTTCGCGCACGCCCGGCTTTACCTGGTAGTAGGCGTAGCCGAATGGCTCGAAGCCTTCGGTGCGCGCCCACTCGAGGAAGGCGGCAACTTCCTGGCCTTCTTCGCCGATGGCGGCGGCCTCGGCGCCGATGCGGCCCAGGTGCGCCAGCATGGCTGCCTTGTCGCGGCGGACCACGGCAGCGTCGCGCGAGACCATCTGGATGCGGTCCACCAGCGCGCCCAGTTCGGCGGCAGGCAAGTCCTCGGCCAGCAAGCACAGTACGTACGATTCGAGCTTGTCGCCGGCCTGGCCGACACTGGTGACCACGCCGTCGGCGTTGCGCGCCACTGGCAGCACGGCGTTCATCACGCCGTTGGCGGTAATGTGCAGCTTGCGCATGGCCATGACGATGGAGTCCACCAGGTACGGCATGTCGTCGTTGAGGATGAGCAGCGCGGTGGCTTTGCCGCCCCGGCCGTCGTCGTAAGGGAGAGTCACCACTTGCGCGCCGGCGCCGGTGCGCTGGGCAGCTTTGCTGAAACCTTCCACCAAGACCGGCGCCAGGCTGGCGGGCACGGTGCCGGCCAGGTCTTCGTCGTCAAGGGCTGCGAGCCAGGCGCCGATCAGGGCCGGAACCTGGGCGTTGCTGCTGGCAGGCTGGCTGGCGTTGATCGATGCGAGCGTTTGGGCGCGCAGGTCTTGTGGTGTTTGTTTCATTGTTTCTTCTCCAATACGTAACGGGTATTTTAGGTATTTAGGTAGTTCTCGCAGACCCGCGCCGTGCCGCTTGTGGCGGCGCGGCGTGGTGCTGTTGCTGCTGGTGATGCGGTATTAGACCAGCTTTTAAAACTTCACGCCCATACCAGAAGGATTGCCGGTCAACTCAGGTCGTAAAGGTCGGGCAGGTTCAGGATGCGGCTCAAGTCCTCCAGCGCCGTGCGCACCTCGATCGCCAGTTGCGGGTCGGCCAGGTCGTCCGGCGACAGGCTGTCGCGGTAGTGCTTTTCCACCCACGTCACCAGCGTCTGGTACAGCGTCTCGGTCATCACCACGCCCTGGTGCATGGCTGCGGCTTCCGCGCCGGTGAGCGCCACGCGCAGGCGCAGGCACGCGGGGCCGCCGCCGTTGCGCATCGACTGGCGCAGGTCGAACGTGATCAGTTCATCGATCGCGCCTTGCTCGGCCAGCAGGCCTTCCAGGTAACGCGCCACTGCGGCGTTTTCCTGGCATTCCTGCGGCACCACCAGCGCCATCTTGCCGCTGTCCTTGGTCAGCAACTGGCTGTTGAACAGGTAGCTGGCCACCGTGTCGGCCACCGCCACCTGCGCCGTCGCCACGCGTATCGGATTGAACTGCGCTCCCACCTCGCCCACCGCGCGACGCAGGCGCTCGATGGCGTCCACTTCATCGGCAAACGCCTGCTCGTGGTAGAACAGCACATTGCCGTTACCGACCGCGATGACGTCGTTGTGGAACACGCCCTGGTCGATCACGTCGGGGTTCTGCTGCACGTACACGGTGCGCTCGTGCGACAAGCCATGCAGGCGCGCCACGGCTTGCGAGGCTTCCAGCGTTTGCCGCGCCGGGAAGCGCTTCGGCGCCGGCGCCGCTGCATCGAACTCGGTGCGGCCATACACAAACAGCTCCACGCCGACGCTGCCATGATCCTTGGCGAAGCGCGTGTGGTTGGCCGCGCCCTCGTCGCCGAACGCCGGGGTGCCGGGCAGCGCGTCATGCACGGCAAAATGTTTTTGATCGGCGAAGATGGCGCGCAGGCTGCGCGCCGACTGCGTGTGCTCGAAGGCGCGGTGCAGCTTGTTGTTCAGGTTGGCGGCGGTGAAGTGCGCGCGCCCGTCCGCGCTGTCGGCCGACGGACTGACGGTCGCCGCATTCGCGGTCCACATGGGCGAGGCCGAATACGCACTGGCCAGTATCACCGGCGCTTGTTTCGCAGCCTTGGCCAGCACCTCGGCGTCGGTGCCGGTAAAACCCACGCTGCGCAGCAGGCGGAAGTTGGGGCGCACCTGCGGCGGCATCACGGCCTGGCCGAAGCCGCGCGCGGCCAGCGCGCGCATCTTGGCCAGGCCCTGTAAGGCAGCGAGCTTGGGGTTGCTCGCGCTCTTGACGTTGTTGAACGAGGCGACGTTACCGAACGACAGGCCGGCATAGTTGTGCGACGGCCCGACCAGGCCGTCGAAGTTGAATTCGCGTGCGCTCATGCCGGCCTCTTAAAAATGCATGCCGGGAGACAGCTTGGCCGGCAATTCCAGTGCGGGGTTTTCAATCGAGGCGACCGGATACGCGCAGTAGTCGGCCGCGTAGTAGGCGCTTGGGCGATGGTTGCCCGACTTGCCCACGCCGCCGAACGGCGCGGTGCTGGCGGCGCCCGTAGTCGGACGGTTCCAGTTGACGATGCCGGCGCGCGCGCGCACCTGGAAAATCTTCCACAGGTTTTCGTCGTTCGAGATCAGGGCCGAGGCCAGGCCGAATTCGGTGGCGTTGGCAGTGCGGATGGCGGCATCGAAATCGGCCACGCGGATCACCTGCAGCAGGGGACCGAACCACTCTTCGTCGGGGATATCCTCGGCATCGGTCACATCGACGATGCCGGCCGTGACGAAGCCGGTGTTTTCATCGAGGTGGCGCATGGCGAGCAGGCTCACGCCGCCCTTGGCAACCATGTCTTCCTGCGCCTGCACCAGGCGTTTGGCAATCGCAGAGGAGACGACGGGGCCCATGAACGGCGCCGGTTCCGCGTTCGACGCGCCGACCGTCAGGCGGCTGGCCACGTCAACCAGGCGGGCAATCAGTGCGTCGCCGGCAGCGCCCTGCTGGACGATCAGGCGGCGCGCGCAGGTGCAGCGCTGGCCGGCCGAGATGAACGCCGACGACACGGCCATGAACACGGCGGCATCGATATCGTGCGCATCCCAGATCACCAGCGGATTGTTACCGCCCATTTCCAGCGCCAGCATCTTGCCCGGCTGGCCGCCGAACTGTTTATGTAGCGCGGTGCCGGTGGGGCAGCTGCCGGTAAACAGCACGCCGTCGAGCTGCGGATTCTGGCCCAGCGCAATGCCGGTTTCGCGGCCACCGTTGACCAGGTTGATCACACCGGCCGGCAGGCCGGCCTGCTCCCACAGCTGCACGGTCTTGACGGCCGTGCGCGGCGCGTATTCGCTAGGCTTGAACACCACCGTGTTGCCGGCGATGAGCGCCGGCACGATATGGCCGTTGGGCAGGTGGCCGGGGAAGTTGTACGGACCGAACACGCCGAACACACCGTGCGGGCGATGACGCAGCACCGCTTCGCCATCGGCCACCTTGTTTTGCGTGAGGCCAGTGCGGGCGTTATAGGCCTGCACCGAGATGTCGATCTTGTTGGCCATGGTGGTCACCTCGGTGCGCGCTTCCCACAATGGTTTGCCCACTTCCTCGGCGATCAAGAGCGCCAGTTCTTCCGCGTCCTGTTTTAACAGGTCACGGAAGCGCAGGCACACGGCGATGCGTTCTTCCAGTGGCGTCAATGCCCACGCTTCGAATGCGGCTTGCGCAGCGGTGCAGGCGGCATCGACATCATGCGGCGTCGATTCGCGGCTGGCCCAGGTTTGCTGGCCGGTCGATGGATCGACGGTCACCAGCTCGGCGCCGCCGCCCACCAACCACTGGCCGTTGACGAAGTTGTTCAGGACATTGCTCAGGGGGTTGTTCACGGTATTAAACATGGGGATTTTTCCTCGAGTTGAGCGACAGGGTGCGCACGGCGTCGCCGTCGGCGCAGCGCAGGGCATCCTGCTCCGCTGCCGACAGCGCCACGGCGCCATTCACTGGCGCGGTCTGCGACAGGATCATGCGGAAATCGTGGAGCGTGGTGTTCGAAACCAGCAGCGGCTCGGGATCAGGCAGCGTGGCGCATGCGGCGTCCGGCGCGGCGGCATTGCCCACCTGCGCCAGCACGCTGTCGCGCATGGCGCGCAGTTCGGACACGCGCGCCTGCAGCACCGGGCCGGCGTCGAAGATGTCGACGTAACCTTCGAAATACAGGCCCTCCTGTTCCAGCAACCGGCGCGCCGGCGCGGTGGACGTGTGGACCTTGCCGATCACCTCTTGCGCGTCGTCGGGCAGGTAGGCCACGTACAGCGGCTGACGCGGCATCAGCTCGGCGATGAACGATTTTTTGCCGACCGCGGTAAGTGCATCGACGTGATCGAAATCCATCTTGAAGAAGTGCCGGCCCAGTCCTTCGTAGAACGGCGAGCGGCCGTTTTCTTCCTGGTAGCCGCGCATTTCGGCGATCAGCTTTTCGGTAAACAGGTGCGGGAACTGGGCGATGAACAGGAAGCGGCTTTTCGACAGCAGCTTGCCGTTGTTGCCGGTGCGGTAGTCGGGGTGCAGGAACAGCGAGCACAGTTCGGTGCTGCCGGTGAGATCGTTCGACAGGTACAGCGTGTCCATGCGCGTAAAGATATCGAGTTCGCGGCTCGAGTGCACCAGGGTGCCGATGCGGTAGTTATAAAACGGCTCGTTCAGGCCCACCGCGCCCTTGATCGCGCACACGCCGGCCAGGCGGCCCGTGTCGGTATCTTCCATCACGAACATGTAGTCGCGCTTTTCGGGTGCGATGGTTTCGGCAAACGAGGCGACCGCGATCGCCAGGCGGTCGCCCATCATCTTCATGTCGGGCTTTAAGGTGGTCATGCCGCTGCCGACCTGCGTGGCCATCACGTACAGGGCGTCGAGGTCGTCGGCTTGGATGGCGCGTACTACTAGCATAGGTGGTCCAGTCTCAGATTCGGACGCAGATGACGGTGTCGCCGTCCGCGATGTTCAGCGTGTCCAGCACCTCTGCCGGCAAGGCCACGGTTACCTGCG
>Ga0308169_10004673_pt1 | contig 12707 bp, 10 predicted proteins | sample PhyBR1_2_FD_202139 | JGI IMG/M metagenome (GOLD analysis project Ga0308169, IMG submission 202139) | Phyllosphere microbial communities from UC Gill Tract Community Farm, Albany, California, United States - DLSLSB.R1 | ecosystem: Host-associated > Plants > Phyllosphere > Unclassified | place...
CCGGTTGCCATTGCGGCGCGCCGTCCTTGTCGATCAGCAAGGCACGCACGCCTTCGGCAAAGTCGGCATGGGCGCAGCACTGCACGGCCACGATCAGTTCCAGCTGGAATACCTGCGCCAGGCTCAAATGACGTGTGCGCTCGCGCATGGCCCAGGTCAGTGCAGCCGAGCTGGGCGCGCCTTTGCCTAATGTATGGGCGGCCTTTTGCAGCCACGGCGCGTCGCCCTCATAGCCGGCAATGGCTGCCGCCACCTCGGCCAGCGTGGGCGCCTGCGTCAGGGCGGCAATGGTGTCGTAATGCGTGCGCACCTCGGACACCGGCAACAGGCTGGCAGGCGCAGCCATGGTCTGCAGCAAGCGGCTTAACTGCTCGTGATTGGCCTGCTCACCGGCCTGCCACGACGCCTGTGCCAGGGCATCGATTACCGCAGCACGCTCTTCCTGGCGCAGGAAATAGTCGCCCAGTCCCACGAACAGCGCGTCGGCCGCATTCATCGCAGCGCCCGTCAGCCCCAGGAACAAACCGGTACGTCCGGGCATGCGGTTCAAGAACCAGCTGCCGCCCACATCGGGGAACAGGCCGATGGCAATTTCCGGCATGGCAATGCGCGTGGTCGAGCCGGTATTCTTCGGCAAAAAAAGCCAGCGCCTGGGGATTGGGCACCACCCCCGGCTGCTCAAGCACCGACGTGCGCAGGCTGCGCACATCGCCGCCGGCGCAAAAGGCCTTGTCGGTCGACGATTGCAGCACTACGCAGGCAATTTGCGCGTCGTCCTGCCAGCGCAGCAGCGCGGCATCGATGACGCGGATCATGTCCAGGTTCAGGGCATGCAGGGACTTGGGTGCATCGAGGGTAATGATGCCCAATTTCATTCCGCCGGTACACGCGCGCTCTTCTATTTTGACTGCGTCAATCTGGGCAAGTTCAGCCATTCTTCCACTCCGCCGCACGTTTTTCCAGGAAAGCCTGCACGCCTTCTTTCTGGTCTTGCGTTTCAAACAGGCCCAGGAACAGGGTGCGCTCGTCGGGCAGCGACTGCGCCAGCGGACGGCTGCGCGCGCCCTGGATCAGCGTCTTGCAGGCCGTGACGCTGCCCGGGCTCTGACGCGCCACCTTGGCGGCCAGTGCGCGCGCCGTGGCCAGCGCCTTGCCGGTGGCCACGACCTCTTCCACCAGGCCGATGCGCAAGGCGGTTTGTGCATCGACCCGCTCGCCGCACAGGATCATGCGCTTGGCCCAGCCTTCGCCGACCAGCCACGGCAAATGCTGCGTACCGCCAGCACATGGCAGCAGCCCGACCGACGCTTCCGGCAAGGCCATTTGCGCATGCTCTTCGGCAATACGGATATCGCAGGCCAGCGCGCACTCCAGGCCGCCGCCCATGGCATAGCCGTTAATGGCGGCGATGCTGACGCCGCGAAACGCGGACAGCGCCTCGAAGGCCTCGCCAAACGCCGCAGCCATCTTGAAAGCCATGTCCTTGTCGCCATCGGCAAACAGCTTGAGATCGGCGCCGGCCGAAAAAAACTTGGCGCCGCCGCCGGTAATGACCAGCGCATAGACTTCGGGGTCGGCATTGAGGTCGGCCACCAGGTCCTTCAGGGCCGCCAGACTGGCCAGGGTCCAGGTATGGGCCGGTGGATTGTCCAGCGTCACCAGGACGGTATGGTCGTTTTGCTCGACCAGCAAATTGCTGTAGGTTTTATTCATCGCAGGTTCTCCGTGGCGCCTTCTTTCAGTATCGCTCGCGCGACGATCAGGCGCATGATTTCATTGGTCCCTTCCAGGATCTGATGGACGCGCGTATCGCGCACATGGCGCTCGAGCGGATACTCGCGGATATAACCGTAGCCGCCGTGCAGCTGCAGCGCCTCGTTGCAGACCTTAAAGCCGGCGTCGGTGGCAAAGCGCTTGGCCATGGCGCAATAGCTCGACGCATCCGGGCTTTGCTGGTCCAGTTTCCAGGCAGCCAGGCGCACCATCTGGCGCGCCGCCACCAGTTCGGTCAGCATATCGGCCAGCTTGAACTGCAGCGCCTGGAACTGCGCCAGCTCGCGGCCGAACTGGCTGCGCTCTGTCATATAGGTCTGGGCGCGCGTCAGTGCTGCCTGCGCCGTACCGACCGAGCAAATGGCAATATTGATGCGCCCGCCATCGAGGCCCTTCATGGCAATCGCAAAGCCCTCGCCTTCTGCACCCAGCAGATTGCCTGCCGGCACCCTCACCTGGTCAAAGCTGATCATGCGCGTAGGCTGGCTGTTCCAGCCCATTTTTTCTTCTTTCTTGCCGTAACTGATGCCAGGCAAGTTGGCCGGCACGGCAAAGGCGGAAATGCCGGCCGCGCCCTCGCCGCCGGTGCGCGCCATCACCACCAGCATATCGGTCTGGCCGGCGCCGGAAATAAAGGCCTTGGTGCCGTCAAGCACATAAAAGTCGCCTTCCTTGCGTGCGCGGGTGCGCAAGGATGCCGCATCCGAGCCGGCTTGCGGCTCAGTCAGGCAATAGCTGCCCAGTTTCTGGCCAGCCGCCAGCGCCGGCACCCACTCGTCGCACAGTGCTTCCTGGCCCCAGCGCGACAGCATCCAGGTCACCATGTTGTGGATGGTGATATAGGCGGTAGTCGAGGTGCAGCCGCCTGCCAGTTCCTCGAACACGATGGCCGCGTCCTGGCGCGACAGGCCCAGGCCGCCCCAGCGCTCAGGGGTATACAAGCCGCAAAAACCCAGCTCGCCTGCTTTGGCAATAGTGTCGACCGGAAAGATCGACTCCGCGTCCCAGTTCGCCGCATGCGGCGCCAGCTCGCCTTGCGCAAACGCGCGCGCCGCCTGCTGGAATTCGCGCTGCTCGTCGCTCAGTTCAAAATCCATGGCGGCTCCCTACTTGAGGCTGATGGTGGTGTTGACCTTGCCCACCGAGGCGGCGTCGGTAAACCAGCGCTGCGTGATGGTCTGGGTCTGCGTGTAGAACAGCACCACCTGCTTGCCGAACGGGCCCAGGTCGCCCAGCTTGGAGCCGCGCGAGCCGGTAAAGCTGAACAGCGGCACCGGCACCGGAATCGGCACATTGATGCCAACCTGGCCCACGTCGATTTCTTCCTGGAAGTAGCGCGCGGCTGCGCCGCTTTGCGTAAACAAGGCCGTGCCATTGCCGTTAGGATTGCTGTTGACCAGTTCGATCGCTTCGTCGAGCGTGTCGACTTCCACCACGATCAGCACCGGGCCAAAGATTTCCTGGTCATACACCACCATGCCGGGTTTCACACCGGACAGAATGGTCGGGCCGACAAAGTTGCCGTTCGGGTAGCCATCGACTTTCACGTCACGACCGTCCAGCGTCAGGGTAGCGCCCTGTTCGATGCCTTTGGCTACCAGGCTGTGCACGCGCTCTTTGGCCGCGCACGAGATCACCGGCCCCAGGTCGGGATTGTCCTTGCCCGCGCCCACTTTCAGGGCTTGCGCCTTGGCCGCCAGTTCCGGCAGCCAGTCGCGCGCTTCGCCCACCAGCACTGCCACCGAAGCAGCCATGCAGCGCTGGCCGGCCGCGCCAAAGCCGGCGCCCAGCAACTGGTTCAGGGTCTGCTCCTTGTTGGCGTCCGGCAGCACCACCGCATGGTTCTTGGCGCCCATCATGCACTGCGCACGCTTGCCAGCCAGGCTGGCGCGCTGGTAGACATGGGTGCCAACCTTGCTGGAACCAACAAAGGAAATCGCCTTGATATCGGGATGGTCGCACAGCGCGTTGACCACCTCTTCGCCGCCATGGATCACATTGAGTACACCGGCAGGAATGCCCGCCTGCAAGGCCAGGCGCACCAGTTTTTCGGTGACCAGCGGGTCCTGCTCGGATGGCTTGAGCACAAAGGTGTTGCCGCAGGCAATGGCCATCGGGAACATCCACAACGGAATCATGGCCGGGAAATTGAACGGCGTAATGCCGGCGCACACGCCCAGCGGCTGCAGTACGCTGTAGGTGTCGACGCCGCCGGCCACGTTCTGCGCAAATTCGCCCATCTGCAGCGTACCGATATTGGCCGCGTGCTCGACCACTTCCAGGCCACGAAAGACATCGCCCTCGGCGTCAAGCAGGGTCTTGCCCTGCTCCATGGTCAGGGTGGCGGCCAGCTCGCTCATATTGTCGCGGATCAGCTGCTGCAGCTTCAAAAAAATGCGGGCGCGCGCGCCGATCGGCGTCTTGCGCCAGGTTTTGAAGGCGCGCTGGGCCGAGGCGATGGCGGCATTGACTTCGTCCTGCGTGGCAAACGGCACGCGCGCCAGCACTTCCTGGGTGGCCGGGTTGACCACGTCGCGCCACACGGTGGAGGTCGACTCGACCCACTCGCCGTTGATCAGCAGGGGAACGGTTGGAACGTTGCTGGAATTGGTCACGCTGTGTCTCCTGATATTTGAATAGTCTTTGCATTATTCGCATTTCAAACGCGGACAACAAGGCGTAAAAAAGCGAGGATTTGCAAAGCCACTTCTGTTAATCTGCAAAGATTGTTAATTTGCAGACTCCACAAGGGACCAGCGATGGCAAAAGTATTCATGGGCGTGCGCCTGCAGCGCCTGCGCGAAGAACGGCGCATGACACAGGCCGCACTGGCCAAGTCGCTCGGTATTTCAGCAAGCTATCTGAACCAGATGGAGCGCAACCAGCGCCCGCTGACGGTGCCCATATTGCTGCGCATCGGCAGCGTGCTGGGGGTCGATCCGCAAATTTTTTCCGAGCATGACAGCGCCAGCCTGGTGGCCGATGTGCGCGATGTGCTGGGCGAGCTGCCGGACGCACCGCCAGCCTCGCTGGCGGAATTGAAGATGCTGGTGGAGAACATGCCCGAGCTGGCGCGCTCCATTTTGCTGATGCAGCAGCGCTACCGCCAGATGGCCGAGCGCGCCGATACGCTGGCCGCGCGGCTGGACGACGGCAGCCGCGGCGCCAGTTCGGCCGCGCCCTATCAGCCCTCGCATGACGAAGAAGTGCGCGAATACCTGAACCGGCGCCAGAACTATATTGATGAACTGGACCGGGCAGCAGAGGCGGTGGCGGCCGAGCTTGATGCCCGCCAGCGCACGCTCGATGCGCTGCAGGCGCGCCTGATCGAGCGCCACGGCATCCGCGTGCAATTATCCGACGGCGACGCCGGCATGGTGCGCAAGCACCGCTATGACGCCCAGCAAAAAGTGCTGTGGCTGCCCGACACATTGACCGGCGGCCAGCGCGCTTTCCAGATGGCAGCGCAGATCAGCCTGCTGGAACACAGCAGCCTGATCGACGACCTGGTACTGGCGGCAGGCTTTTCCGGCGCCGGCGCGCAGGCCAGCGCGCGCCTGGCCTTTTCCAACTACTTTGCCGGCGCGCTGCTGATGCCCTACCAGCGCTTCCTGCAGGCAGCGGAAAGCCGCGCCTGGGATATCGAGCGCCTGGCGCATCAGTTCGGGGTAGGATTTGAAGCAGTGTGCCACCGTCTGAGCACCCTGCAGCGCCCGGAGGCCGCCGGCCTGCCGTTTTTCTTTTTGCGCGTGGACCGCGCAGGCAATGTCTCGAAGCGCCAGTCGGCCACCGATTTCCACTTTTCCCGCGTGGGTGGCACCTGCCCGCTGTGGATCGTGTATGACGCCTTCAGCCATCCGGGCCAGGTGCTCACGCAAGTGGCCAGCATGCCCGACGGCTGCACCTATCTGTGGATCGCCCGCCAGGTCAGTACCGCCTCGCCCGGATTTCGCGCACCGGGCAAGACCTTTGCCGTGGCGCTGGGCTGTGACATCTCGCAGGCGCACCGGCTGATCTACTCCAAAGGCCTCGACCTGCACGACCCGCAAGGCGCCACGCCGATCGGCACCGGCTGCAAAGTATGCGAACGCCAGGCCTGCCCGCAGCGCGCGTTTCCATCGCTGCTACAGGCGCCGGGACCGCTGGCGTAATTTGCTGGCGCTGCCGGTGTGGTCGGATTACGGTGCTGCGCGCCCAGATTGCTGGCGCCGCCGGTGTTGTCGGATTACGGCGCTGCGCGCCTAATCCGACCTACGCCGCGCTCCGATTTTTTGATCCGCAAAACGCCACCGTAGGTCGGATTAGCCGAAGGCGTAATCCGACACGCACCGCTGCGCGCCGGTATTGCCGGTGCCATCGGTGTTGTTGGATTACGGCGCTGCGCGCCCGTATTGCTGGCGCTGCCGGTGTTGTCGGATTACGGCGCTGCGCGCCTAATCCGACCTACGCCGCGCTCCGATTTTTTGATCCGCAAACCAGGCCGTAGGTCGGATTAGCCGAAGGCGTAATCCGACACGCACCGCCTACAGCGCCATTTACTCCACCACCCGCTCGCGCAGCGCGTCAAAACGGCGTGCAAACTCCACGCGCCACGCCTGGCGCAGGTCGTCGTCGATCCAGGCGGCGTCGAGGCCGTTGAGCATAAAGGCGCGCAGGTCGTCCAGGCCGAAGCCGAATTCGCGCATCATCAGCCAGGCGCCGGTGGGCGTCACATGGTGCAGGGTCGGGTCGTCGGTATTCGGATGCAGCTTCAGGCCCAGCTTGGCCATCGCGCGGATCGGATGATCGAGCGCCCAGCGCTCCGGGGCCAGCGTGCGCAGGTAGTAGGAGTTGGTCGGCACCACGGTAAACACCAGGCCGCGCTCGGCGTAGCGGCGCGCCAGCTCGGGGTTATCGACGATGGTATAGCCATGGTCGACGCGGTCCACCTGCAGCTGCTCAACCGCCGTTTCCACGTTCATCCACGGCATGCCGAATTCGCCGGCGTGCGCGGTGCATTTGAAACCGGCTTCGCGCGCGGCGCGGTAGGCTTGCAGGAACAGCTCGGGCGGACGCTCGTTCTCTCGGTAGTCGATGCCGATGCCGATCACCTCTGGCGCCCGGTAATCCTTCATCCACTCCACCATCTGCAGCGCCTCTTCGGCGCTGGCTTCGCGGTCGATGCTGGGAATCAGGCGGCCGATCACGCCGAAGTCGCGCTGGGCGTCGCGGATGGCCGCCACGATGGCGTCCTGCGCGGCTTCATAACGGATGCCGGAAACGCGCACGGTGCCGGTCGGGTTCCAGAAAAACTCGGCATAGAGCACGCCGTGGCTATGCGCGTCTTCCAGATATTCGTAGGTCAGGCAATACAGGTCGGCCGGCACCTTGATCAGGTGCGCGTCGAGCGCGCGCAGCACGCGCAGCACGCCGACCGGCTTTTCGCCGCGCGTATAAAAGGCGTCGATTTCTTCGGGCGTGACCACATTGCCGGTCTTGGCCGCCAGCGCGCGGAAGGTGGACTGGCGCACCGTGCCAAACAGATGGCAATGCAGCTCCACCTTCGGCATGGCGCGCACGAACTGTTCGATGCTCAAGCCTGTATTCGGAGACGTATCGGACATAAAACTCGTTTCGGGTAAAAGTAAAAAACCATCAGGCCACGATAGCCGACAGGCGGCGCATCAGCAGTTCGATGGCAGCCGGGCCGTCTGCGATATTGGCCACCTGCGTGTTAACGGGTGCGCGGCGCGGCACGCGGAACTCGCATACCGTCATGCCGCGCGTCAGTTCGCCCTTCAGTTCGATCGCCACATGGGCCGGCAGGAACTGGAACAGCTGCGGCGCTTCCAGGTACAGCGCCACCACCGGGTCATACATCGGCATGGGCACCGAACCGTCGCTGCTGCGGATGCGCACATACGCTTCCAGATAGCCGGCCAGCGTGATGGCGCGCGGCGTACCGACGGCGCGCAGGCGCTCTACCTCCACATTCGTCACCAGCAGCTGGCGGCACAGGTTCAGGCCGAACATGCGCATCGGGATGCCGGCCCTGAACACCTGGTCGGCCGCCTCCGGGTCGGCAAAGACATTGAATTCGGCCGCCGCCGTATGGTTGCCCTGGTCGGAAGAACCGCCCATCATGACAATTTCCACGATCTTGCCGGCGATATCGGGTGCACGCGACAGCGCCGTGGCCAGGTTGGTCATCGGCGCAATCGCGATCACCGTGATCTGGCCCGGATGCGCGCGCACTGCAGCAATCAGCGCCTCGACCGCATGGCCGGGCGCATCGGTCGCAGCGCCCGGTGGCAGCAGCGCGCCGGTGGTCGGCATGCCACTGTCGCCGAGGATGCGCTGCGCGGTTTCAATCACGCCGTTCAGGGGCCGGTCGCAGCCGCGGTAAATCGGCACCGTCAAGCCGTCATTGGCCTTGATGCGCAAGGCGTTGTCATAGGTGATGTCGACCGGTGCATTGCCGGCCACCACGCTCACGCCCAGCCAATCGATATCCGGGTTGCTGTTCAACAGCAGCATGGTCAGCCAGTCGTCGAAACCGGGGTCGGTATCGAGCCAGATTTTTTGTCGCGTCATGCCACTCTCCTTATGCCTGCAACTGCAGCGCACTGGCAGGCGGCAGCACGAACGACACGGCCGTGCCTTCGCGCCAGGCAGCGCCGCCAGCCACGCAGATACCCTTGACCTGGCCCAGCGGCGTGTCGAGCAGGTATTCAACCGTGTCGCCCAAAAAGCCGCGCGCCAGTACCGTGCCCTGGTACTGGCCTTCGGCATCATCCACGGCGCACACGCGCACCTTGTCCGGGCGCCAGCCCAGCACACTGGTGCCAGGCGTCACGGCTGCCGCATACGGCAGGCGGTTGCCGGCGTGGTGCAGCGCGCCGTCGCGGTAATCGAACAGGTTTTCAAAGCCCATGAAGTTGGCCACGAAACGCGACGACGGCGTATTGAACACCGCTTCCGGTGCGGCCAGCTGCTCGATGCGCCCGCCGTTCATCACCACGATGCGGTCCGACAGCGCCAGCGCTTCTTCCTGGTCATGCGTGACGTACAGCATGGTGATGCCCAGTTCACGCTGGATGCGGCGCAGTTCGGCGCGCATCTGCACGCGCAGCTTGGCGTCCAGGTTCGACAGCGGTTCATCGAGCAGCAGCAGGGCCGGCTCGACCACGATGGCGCGCGCCAGCGCCACGCGCTGCTGCTGGCCGCCCGACATCTGCGCCGGCAAACGGGTTTCAAAACCGGCCAGGCCGACGGCGGCAATCACCGCTTCGACCCGGCGTTTGAGTTCGGTGCCGGCCACCTTGCGCAGGCGCAGGCCAAAGGCCACGTTGTCATATACGTTCAGGTGCGGGAACAGCGCATACGACTGGAACACCATGCCGATATTGCGTTTGTTGGGCGCCAGCTTGCCGATCTCGCGGCCGGCCAGCACGATGCTGCCCGACTGCAGCGGCATCAGGCCGGCAATCGCGCGCATGGTGGTGGTCTTGCCGCAGCCGCTGGGTCCCAGCAGGGAAATCAGTTCGCCCTGCTCGACGTGCAGGTCGAGGTCCTTGACCGAGGTGGTGTTCTTGGCATAGCCCAGGTTGAGCTTGTGCAGTTCCAGATAACTCATGGTGTTTTGCCTTACATGTATTTTGAAATGCCCAGCACCTTCTCGGTCACCATCACGAAAGCCATGGTAAACAGCACCAGCAGGGTCGAGAGGGCGGCAATCGAAGGATCAAAGCTGTTTTCCATATGACCGAGCATCTCGATCGGCAGCGTGCTGATGCCCGGGCCGGTCAGGAACAGCGACACCGGCACCTGGTTGAACGAGGTGACAAAAGCAAGGAAAAAGGCGGCGATCACGGCATTGCGGATATTGGGCAGCACGATCATGAAAAACGCGCGCAGGCGCGAGGCACCCAGCGTGATGGCAGCGTCTTCGATATCGACGCGCAGGTTGACCAGGCTGGCGTACACCACCCGCACCGAATACGGGATCAGCAGCGCAATATGGCCGATCAACAGGCCCAGGTAGACCGGCGCATTAATCGTCAGCACCAGGTGATGCAGCAGGCCCAGGCCGACCAAAATCGCCGGGATGATCAAAGGCGAAGTCAGCACCTGGCGGATGGCGCCGATGCCGGGCGGCGGCATGCGTGAAAACGCGTAGGCCACCGGAATGCCCAGCGCCAGCGCAATGACGGTGGCGATCAGGCCGATTTCCAGGCTGGTCTGGAAGGCGCGGCGAAATTCGGGCGCCGACCACACTTCCACGATCCAGCGCAGCGAATAGGACTCGGGCGGGAAGGCCAGCGTTTCGCCGCCGGAAAAACCGGCCACGATGACAATCGCAAAAGGCCCCAGCAAAAACAGGAACACCAGCCACAATACCACCCGCGAAAACAGGCTCTCTTTCATACCGAACTCCGACTCGAGGAAATACGTTTAAGACCAGCGTTGACCGCCAGCGTCATGCACACGAGGATGACGGCGATCACATTGGCCGCACCAAAGTCGCTCTCCACGCTGACCTTCTGGTACAGCAGCGTTTCCAGCATCAGCACCTTGGTGCCGCCCAGCAGCGCCGGCGTCACATAGGCCGTCACGCAGCCGGTAAACACCAGCGTACCGCCGACCACCAGGCCTTCCTGCGTGAGCGGCAGCGTCACCTTGCAGAACACCTGCCACGGATTGGCGCCCAGCGTGGCGGCTGCCGGCTCGACATCGCGCGGCAGGTTTTCCAGCGCGCCGGCCAGCGACATCAGCATCAGCGGCAGCAGCAGCTGCAGCAGGCCGATAAACACCGCCAGTTCGCTGAACAGCAGGCGCAGCGGCTCCTGTGCCAGCCCCATGCCCAGCAGCGCTTCGTTGATGGCGCCGTTACGGCCCAGCAGCACGATCCACGCGTAGGTACGCGCAATCGGCGAGACCATCAGCGGCAAGATCATCATGCCCACCACCAGCCCGCGCCATTTGGGCGACACACGGGCCACCGCCTGCGCGGCCGGATAGCCGAGGATGATGGAAGCCAGCGTGACCAGCGCGGCGATGCGCAGCGTGCGCCAGAAGATGGTGCGGTTGAATTCCTGCGAGAAGAATTCAACGAAGCGGTCCAGGCCCCAGGCCATGCCGTCGCCGACGCGAAAGGCGTCGACCAGCAGCGCCGAGACCGGCAGCAAAAAGCAGACAACGATAAAGATCAGCGCAGGCAGGACCAGCAGCAGCCCTGTGCGTTTTTTTGGATCAGCAAACATGCGCAGCTACCCTTACTTGGTCATCGCCTTGTTCCACTGCGTCATCCAGTCCGAGCGGTATTTGATAATGGTGTCGGGCTTGACGAACTTGAGCGAATTGATCTGGTCCGGGCCGTAAGTGTTGAACTGGGCCGAGGCCACCGACAGGCGCACGTCCTTGTTGACGGGCGAGTCGACCAGCGCATTGGCCAGCTGGGTCTGCACGTCCTTGGACAGCCAGAAGTCCATCAGCTGGTAGGCCAGGTCGGCATTTTTCGACTTGGCCACGATACCCATCACGTTCATGCCGGCCGCCTGGCCTTCGGCCGGGATGCTCCATTTGAGCGGCAGGCCGGTCTTGAGCATCTGCGACCAGGTAAAGCGCGCCACCGGCGCGGCCCAGATTTCATCCTGCGCAAACAGGGCAGCCAACTGCGCGCTGTTTTTCGAGAACGTCACCACATTGCCTTTCAGGCCGGCGATCTTGGCAAAGCCGGTGGCATAATCAGGCGTCTTGCCGCCCCAGGCCGCATCGGCCATGCGCAGCATCAGCGGGCCTTGCGTGGTGCTCACGTCGGGCAGCGCCACGCGGCCTTTCAGTTCGGGGCGCCACAGATCCTTCCAGGAATTCAAGGGCGCGATCTTGTCGCTGCGGTACACCAGGCCCACCGAATAGAGCGTGTAGCCGACCGCGTAGTTGCCGCTGATCGGGTTTTTCGCCACGTCATACAGCTGGCTGTAGTTGCTCAGCTTGGAATAATCCATCGGCTGGATCACACCTTTTTGCGCCGCCTCCAGCATGCCTGAATCGGACAGCAGCACCAGGTCGATCACCGGATTGTTACGGTGTACCACCAGCTTGGCGATGCGGTCGGCGTTGTTGCCGGTTTCCACCTTGATGTCGCAATTGCATTTGGCCTTGAACGGCTCGTACACATACTTCATGAACAGGGGCTGGGCAATCGGATAGGCCGAAATGACCAGCTCGCGCTTTTCCGCGTGCGCGGCGTTGGCCAGCAAACCGAGGCCGAGGGCCAGCAAATGGGACTTTTTCAAGATGCTTCCTTTCAGGGGGCGGCGCTGGCGGGCAGCGCCTGTCAAGATGAATCAGATATCAGAAATAATGTCGCATGCCGACGATCAGCACGCTTTGCGACTTGCTGGTGGACGCAGCAAAGCCGAACACGCGCGCAAAGGTAGCGTCGCCGGCTGCCTTCTGGTAGCTCCAGGTAATGGCCACGTCGGTGCGCTTGGACAGGAAATAATCGGCCTGGAAATTGACCTGATGCCATTTCGGCTTCTTGTCGATCACATCGTAGTCACCGGTGGTAAAGAAGTACGAAGCGCCCAGGTTCAGCGATTCGGTCAGCTTGTGGTTCAGATTGACGTCGATATTCTGCAAGGTCAGGTTGCTCTGGTCCAGGTAGTGGTAGCGCACATTGGTGTACATCGCGCCCAGCTTGGTCTTGCCGATATTGTAGAAGCCGCCGGTGCCGGCAATTGCCTGGCTCGATACGCCCGAGCCGCTGACGGCGCTTTTGTTAAAGATCAGCAAGCCGCTGGCATAGTCGTTGCCAATCGCGCCGTTCGGCGCATCGGTGGCGTTCGGGTGGTCCATCTTGGTGTAGGCGGCGGCCCAGATGAACTCGTCAGCCTTGTAGCCCAGGCCGGCGCTATAGACGCGGTTGCGCACCGAATCGTTGGGGTTTTCAC
>Ga0308169_10004675_pt1 | contig 12704 bp, 12 predicted proteins | sample PhyBR1_2_FD_202139 | JGI IMG/M metagenome (GOLD analysis project Ga0308169, IMG submission 202139) | Phyllosphere microbial communities from UC Gill Tract Community Farm, Albany, California, United States - DLSLSB.R1 | ecosystem: Host-associated > Plants > Phyllosphere > Unclassified | place...
CGGCACAGGGCGTCACAGCGGATGCTGCGGCCAAGGCCGTCGCCTCCGTGCTCAAGACCCTGCCCTCACCCGTGACGGGAGGGTAGCCGCGCGCGTCGGATCACAGCAGACCTTCCCTGAGGCCAGACATACCGGCATTCTGGTGCAATGCCCCTGTCTGCTCTCGAGCTGCATCAGCGCGGCGTCGACGCAGCCAACTCCCGACGGTTCGCCCAGGCGCGGCGTGCGCTGACCGCCGCATCGGCGCGCACGGACGACGCCGATCTGCGTGCCCGCATCGACGGGACCATGGCCTACGTGCTCGCCCAGACCGGCCAGCCGGTGGAAGCCGAGCGACTGTCGCGCGAAGCGCTGTCACGGCCGGGCCTCAGCGACGAGACAGTCGCCCTCGCGAACGGCCAACTCGGCACGTTGCTCATGCACGGCGGACGGCTCGACGACGCCGACCTGTTTCTCACGAGGGCGATAGACGGCCTCGACGAGGGCTCGATCGAGAGCGCCAACTGCCTGATGAGCCGGTCGATCGTCAGTATGCAGAGGCACCGGCTCGACGCTTGCACGGCCGATCTGCAGCGGGCCATCGCGGCCTATGAGGCCCACGGGGCCGAGGAGCCGCTGGCCGAAGCGCGCCACAATCTCGGCTACGCCGCGCTGCTCGGCGGCGACCTCGTCACCGCACTCGGGCTGATGACCCGATCGCGTCCGATCCTCGCCGCGACCAGCGACCTCGCCGCCGCGATCAGCGACCTCGATCGGGCCGAGGTGCTGCGCGATGCCGGCCTCACGACCGAGGCCGAAGAACTGCTCGGCACGGTCGCGGTGCGATTCGGTGCACAGCGGATGCGGCAGGCGCGAGGTGAGGCCGAGTTCCATCTCGCCCGATCGCTGCTGCGGCACGACGCCTCGTCGGCCGAGCGTGCCGCGGCGACCGCATCCCGTCGCTTCGCCACCCTGGGAAGCGCGAGCTGGGCCGCCCGCGCCGACGCGGTGCGGCTGGAGGCGCAGCTGCGAACCCGACCTCAGAAGCCGCCGGCCGCCGAGGACTTCTCGCGCACGGTGGACGCGCTCACCCGGGGAGGATTCCGCACCGAAGCGGCTGCGGTGTCGCTCACCGCTCGGCTGGCCGACGGAGGTCGCCTGCCCCGACTCACCCCTGACGCCCCGACGCCGCTGCGTCTGCGCGCGCACGAGGTGCGTGCGGTGCGTGCCGCCGCACGGGGCAGGGATGCCGATGCTCGCCGGGCCGCCGCCGAGGGCCTCGACCTGCTCACCACGTGGCAGCAGTCGTTCGGAGCGCTCGACCTGCAGGCGTCGGTGGCCATGCACGGCACCGAGCTGATGTTCGCCGGTCTCGCCGCGGCCGCGCGATCGCGCGATCCCGAGGTGCTGTTCGAGTGGTCCGAGCGTGCCAGGCATCTCAGCCAGCAGGTCGCACCGGTGCGCCCGCCGCACGATGCTGAACTGTCGGCCGACCTCGCCGAGCTGCGGATGCTGCGCGCCGACCTCGCGGGGTCGGACTGGACGACGGATGCCCGGGTGCGCGAGCTGCGGGATCGAGTACGTGACCGCCAGTGGTCCTCGACGGGCGTCGGCGAGAGCCACGAACGCCTGGGTCTCTCCGAGACCCGAGCGCGACTCGACGATGACACAGCGATCCTCGCCTACGTCTTCACGCGCGAGGAGCTGCTGTGCGTCGTCGCGACGACATCCGGCTCGTCGATCGTCGAGCTGGCGCTGCCGCGCATCGAGGCCGCGCTCGACGGACTCCGCGCCGACCTCGACGTGGCGGCTCTGACCCACGGCGGGCCGATGGCGCACGTCGTGGGTCGTTCGCTCGACGACAGACTGCGACGACTCGACGAGGCCCTCCTGGCACCGGCGCGCGCGGCGTCGGGAGGAGCGGCACGTCTGGCCCTGACGGTTCCCGGCATCCTGGGCGGCATCCCGTGGGCGATGCTCCCGGGAATGCGCGGAACTCCGTTCACCATCGCGACGTCGGTGTCTCGCCTGCTCGGCGGCTCCGATCGCCGCCCGCCACAGGCCTCCCGGGCAGGTTTCGCGACCGGCCCCCGCGTCGCGCGCGCCGAAGAGGAGGTGCGCCGGGCCGCCGCAGCGTGGGCAGGCGCCAGGATGCTGACCGGCGACAGCGCGCGGGTCAGTGCCGTCACCGAGCTCGCCGAGCAGGTCGACGTGCTGCACATCGCCGCCCACGGTCGTCATGCGGTCGACAACCCGCTGTTCTCAGGGTTCGAACTCGTCGACGGCACCCTGTTCGGGTACGACGTCGACCTGATCTCGCGCCCGCCCGAGACCGTCGTGCTCTCGGCGTGCGAACTCGGCCGCTCGTCGGTGCGCTGGGGCGAGGAGGCGCTGGGCATGACGCGCGTCTGGCTGCACGCCGGCACCGGCTGCGTCATCGCCGCTCCTGTCGTGGTCGCCGACGACGTCGCCTGCGAGCTGCTCGGGGCCGTGCACTCCGAGCTGGCGACCGGCGCCAGGCCCGCGGACGCGCTGGCCGCGGCATCCGAATCCACAGGCCTCAGCGCGCCTTTCCAGTGCCACGGAAGCGGACTCTGAAACTTTTCTCCAGTCGATGTATCAGAACATCGGTGACCCGCTCCTTATCTCCAGAAGGTGCCAGCGAAGGGCTTCGGAAACGAAGCGCGAGGGAGGCGCAGTCGAACTGGGGAAACCCTCGTGCACTGGGGAGTGTGAGGGGACGACAGGACACCATCTACTCCGGGGATGTCGCGAGAGGGGTCGCGGCATCCCCACCAGGAGTCCGGCACCGCGTTGCTTGTGAGGTCCGAGGACTGATCGGCAGGTCAGGCCGTCATGACCTCGTACCCCGCGTCGCGGAACGCGGCGAGCGCGGCGTCGTCGGAACCGTCGTCGGTCAGGAGAACGGGGAACAGCTCCGAGCCGCCGACGGCCGCGAACGCCACGGTGCCGATCTTGCTGCTGTCGGTGACGACCACGGCTCGGCGGGCTCGCTCGGCCATCATGCGGTTGACGGCTGCCTCGCGTTCGTCCTGCGTGGTGGCGCCGGCCGCGGCATCCATCCCGTTGACCCCGATGAAGGCGATGTCGAGTCGCACTCCGCGCAGCAGCTGCTCGACGAACGGACCCACCAGCTCGTAGCTGCGCGAGTGGATCACCCCGCCGGTCACGACGACCTTGATGTCGGGTCTGGTGGCGAGCTGGGCGGCGATGTTCACGGCGTTGGTGACGACCGTGATGCCCGGGCCTGCGGCGAGATCGTCCCGAGCGGCGAGCGCTGCGGCGATGGCGGTGGTCGTGGTTCCGCCCGAGAGCCCGACGACCATGCCCGGCGCCACGAGGGCGGCGGCGGCCTGGGCGATGCTCTCCTTCTGCTGCGAGCGCTGGTGGCTCTTGTAGCGGATCGGCAGCTCGTAGGCGACCGAGTGGGCGACCGCCCCGCCGTGGGTGCGCGTGAGCAGACGCTGCTCGGCGAGGGAGTCGAGATCACGGCGCGTGGTGGCGGCCGAGGCTCCGAAGCGCTCGACGAGCTCGTCGACGTTCACCTCGCCGTCCGCGGCCAGCAGGTCGAGGATCGCGTTCAGTCGGGCGGCGCGCTTCATGCCACCATCCTGCCCGGCATCGCGTGACTCACCCCGCCACCTCGGTGGACTCGAGGGCGAAGAGGCGCAGCATCCGCGCCGCCTCCCCGGCGAGCGCATCGCGCGCAGGGGTGAGGTACTTGCGCGAGTCGACGAGCCTCTCATCGGTGTCGAGGGTCGCGCGGATCGCGCGGGTGAAGAACCCGTTCAGGTGCGTCGAGACGTTGATCTTCGTCATGCCCGCGCGCACGGCGTCGGCGATCACGGCGTCCGAGACTCCCGATGATCCGTGCAGCACCAGGGGAACGGGGAGGGCTTCGCGCAGGCGTGCGATGAGAGCGAGGTCGAGGGATGCCGTGCGGTCCGTCATGGCGTGCGACGACCCCACGGCGACGGCGAGCGCGTCGACGCCGGTCGCTGCGACGAACGCGCGGGCCTCGTCGGGGTCGGTGCGCACACCGGGGGCGTGGGCGCCGTCCTTGCCGCCGACCTCGCCCAGCTCGCCCTCGACGTAGACGCCTGCCGCGTGCGCCCGCTCGGCGACGGCAGCGGTCAGCGCCACGTTCTCGTCGTACGGCAGCGCACCGCCGTCGAACATGACCGAGCCGAAGCCCAGCGCGATGGCCTCGTCGACGAGCTCGGGGCGCTCGGCGTGATCCAGGTGCACCGCGACCGGGGTCTGCGCGCGCCGCGCGACGGCGAGCGTCGCCAGAGCGATCGGCTCGAGGCCGCCGTGGTAGTCGGCGCAGTTCTGCGAGATCTGCAGGATCACGGGCAGTCCGGCATCGGCAGAGGAACGTACGAGCCCCTCGGCGGTCTCGAGGTGGATCACGTTGAAGGCGCCGATGCCGGCGCCGCGGGCTGCGGCATCCGTCACGAGCTCTCGGGCGGAGACCAGGGTCACAGAGGGTCCTCTCGAACGGGGGAATCGTAGGGGGTGACGACGAGGCGCTCCTCGAGTGCCGCCCAGTCATCGGAGATCTCGCCGGCGAGCGGCATGAGCACGGCGGCGGCCGACCAGGCGGTGGCGCGTCGCAGAATCGTTGCGGGATCCCGGATGCCGTCGGCGTAGAGCACGGCGCACGCGGCCACTCCGGCGTCACCCGCACCGGTCGGGTTGCCGGCCAGCGGGGCATCGAGGCGCGCATGCAGCACGTCGGACACCGTGACGGCGAGCATGCCCTCGGCGCCGAGTGACAACAGCACGAGATCGACACCGCGCTCGATCAGCGAGCGGGCACCGCCGACCGGGTCGGTGATGCCGGTCGCCTCGACGAGCTCGGCGGCGTTGGGCTTGAGCACGGATGCTCCGGCATCCGCCGCGTGCAGCAGAGCGAGCCCCGAGGTGTCGACGATCACCGGCACACCGGCGTCCCGCGCCGTGCCGATCAGCAGCGGAAGCAGCGTCTCAGGAGCACCGGGCGGCAGGCTGCCCGAGATCACGAGCACGCGCGCGCCGGGAAGCGCATCGACGACCTCGCCCAGCATCGCAGCCCACTCGGGGTCGGAGGGGTTCACGCCCCGCTCGTTCACGATCGTCGTGTCGCCGAGGGTCTCGTCGACCAGCGCGATGCTCTGCCGTGTCGCTCCGACCACGGGGACCAGGCGATGGGGCACGCCGCTGGCCCCGAGCTCTGCGGCGAGCTCGACACCGCTGCGACCGCCTGCCGTCGACACGGCGAGCACCGAGGCGCCCTGCGCGTGGGCGACCCGGGCGACGTTCAGGCCTTTGCCGCCGGCACGCACCGCAGCGGCATCCGCTCGGTGGGTCTCGCCGAGGGTCAGTCGCTCGACGTGCCAGGTGAGGTCGAGCGCGGGGTTCGGGGTGACGGTGAGGATCATGCCAGCTCCCTCGCGCGCAGCGCCGCGCCCAGGATGCCGGCATTGCCCGACAGCTCCGCCGGCACGAGCTCAGGAAGGCGATGGAAGCTCAGACGCTCCGCCAGTCGTGCCCGCAGCTCGTCGAAGAGCGCTCCCCCGGCGCGGGAGAGTCCACCACCGATCACGATCGCCTCGGGGGCGATGACGGCGGTGAGCTGCGCGAGGGACAGGGCGAGGGCGTCGAGCGCCGAGTTCCAGATCTCGGAGGCGACGCGGTCGCCGGCCGCCGCGCGGGCGATCACGTCCTTCGCGCCGTCAGGGCTGATTCCGGTCGCCTCGCGATAGCGGCGAGCGATGGCGCCGGCAGACGCGACGACCTCGAGGCACCCGCGCGCACCGCACGCGCACACCGGTCCGTCGGCGATCGGCGAGTGGCCGATCTCGCCCGCGTAACCGCCGGCGGTGTACGGCTCGCCGCCCACCAACAGGGCACCCGCGATGCCCGTGCCGATGACCAGCACGACGGAGTTCGAGTAGGCGCGGGCGCCGCCGAGGCGGTGCTCGGCCCAGCTCGCCGCCCGCACGTCGTGATCGAACGCGACGGGCAGACCGAGCTTCTCCGACGCGAGGTCGCGCAGCGGCGAGTTCCGCCAGCCGAGATTGCTCGCGAAGACGCCGAGGCCGGCCTCCGCGTCGACGATCCCCGGCACCACGAGTCCTGCCGCCAGCGGCACGACATCGGGGTGGTCGGCCCGCAGTTCGGCGGCGAGCACGCCCAGGCGCTCGATCAGCACCTCCGTGCGGTCGCCCTCGGCGACGGGGGTCGGCGTGCGGCGGAGGCCGAGAGCCGTGCCGTCGGCATCGAACAGCGCCGACTTGATGTCGGTGCCGCCCACGTCGAACGCCAGCACCGGCGCGCCGTGACCGAGCGGGCGCGCGGCGGCGAGCCGCTCGCCCGACGCGTCGCTCACGACGTCGGCGATGCTCGCGGCATCCTCAGTGCTGGTCATCGATCGCTCCGCTGATGGGTCGGGTCATGCATCCAGGATGACGGATCGCGTGAGGTTGCGCGGCTGGTCGGGGTCGAGCCCGCGGGCGACGGCCCTGTCGAGGGCGACGCGGTGCAGGCGCACGAGGTCGGCGAGCGGGTCGACCGGATGCTGCACGAAGCGGGCCCCGGTGGCCTCGACCTGCGCGGCCAGGCCTTCGGGCGCCTCGCCGAACTGCCAGGTGACGCGGCCGGGGGCGGCGATCGCGATCGGACCGTGGCGGTACTCCATCGACGGGTACGACTCGGTCCACGACTGCGACGACTCGCGCATCTTCAGCGCGGCCTCGTGCGCGAGGCCGACCGTCCACCCACGGCCGAGGAACGAGTACTGCTCGGCGTCGCGGAGCTCGTCGTCGTAGTCCGCCGTGAGCACGGCGGCCGCATCGGCGATCGCGCCGGAGAGATCCTCACCGAGTGAGGCACGGAAGAGGGCCAGGGCCGTGGTCGCGAAGCGGGTCTGCACGACCGACTTCTCATCGGCGAAGGGCAGCAGCACGGCGTCGTCGACGAGCGAGACGAGCGGCGATGTCTCGTCGCCGATCACGCCGATCGTGGGAACGCGGCCCTTGATGCGCTCGACCAGCTCGAGCACCTCGGTCGTCGTGCCCGAACGCGTCAGTGCGACGACCGCGTCGTAGCCGCGGTCGACGAACGACTCGGATGCGGCGAACGCATCGGTCTCGCCCTGGCCCGCGGTCTCGCGGAGGAACGCGTAGGACTGCGCCATGAACCACGAGGTTCCGCAGCCGACGACGGCGATGCGGGCTCCGGATGCCGGGAGCAGCGCCTGCGCGTCGCGGAGATCCGCCGCGCGGGCCCAGGTCACGGGCTGCGAATTCAGTTCTTCGCGCATGTGTGCGCCGGGCAGAAGTTCGGTCATGTCGGGCCCTCCGGACCAGGTGTTGCAAGTTTGTGATTGTTTAGCGGCTAATTCGATCATAGTATGTCGACATTAGGAATCGTTGCAAGGTTCCTCTTGATTTGTTTATTCTCCTGACAAATAATCGAACAAGTTCCACCGCCCCTCCGGAGATCCGGTCCATGGAGGGTTCCTCGAGCCGACCCGGCTTGAACCGATCGTCCCGCCACCGGGGGAGGCGATCACACGCACCGTCGCGTGCTGTGCTTGCGACTGTGCACCACCTACACAGTGAGGAATGCAATACACATGAAGAAGTCACTGCGATTCGGTGCTGTCGCTCTTGCGGCCACCGCCACGCTCACGCTCGCTTCGTGCGGGTTCGGCGGCTCGACAGGAGGCGGCGGAGACGCCGAGGGCGAGACGACGCTCAACCTTCTGGTCCCCAGCTACTCCGACGCCACCAAGGGCCTGTGGGAAGACGTGATCGAGGGTTTCGAGAAGGAGAACCCTGACATCACGGTCGACCTCGAGGTGCAGTCGTGGGACAACCTCGAGAAGGTCGTCTCCACCAAGATCCAGGCCGGCGAGGCGCCCGACATCTACAACGGCGGTCCGTTCGCCGGATTCGTCGGCGACGAACTGCTCTACCCGGTCGAAGACGTCGTCTCGGAGGAGACCTACTCCGACTTCCAGGACGCGTTCCTCGCGAACGCCGAGGTCGACGGCACGGCCTACGCCCTGCCGCTGATCGCATCGGCCCGCGCGCTGTTCGTCAACAACGCGCTGCTCGAGCAGGCCGGCGTCGAGGCTCCGACGACCTGGGACGAGCTGCTCGACGCTGCGACCAAGGTGTCGGCACTCGGTGGCGGCGTGGCCGGCTACGGCATGCCCCTCGGCTCCGAAGAGGCTCAGGCCGAAGCGGCCGTGTGGCTGTGGGGCGGCGGCGGATCGTTCGGCGACGCGTCCGAGATCACGATCGACACCCCCGAGAACCTCGAAGGCGCCGAGCAGATCAAGAAGATGATCGACGCCGGTGCGACGCAGGCCGACCCCGGCTCGACGCAGCGTTCGCCCCTGATGGACATCTTCATCCAGGGCAAGATCGGGATGCAGGTCGGCCTGCCGCCGACGGTCGGCCAGATCGAAGAGGGCAACCCCGAGCTCGACTACTCGATCGTCCCGATCCCGACGAAGGACGGCTCGCCCTTCACCCTCGGCGTCATGGACCAGCTGATGGCCTTCCAGAACGACGGCGACAAGCAGGAGGCGATCACCGCCTTCTTCGACTACTACTACTCGGCAGACGTGTACGTGCCGTGGGTGCAGGCAGAGGGCTTCCTGCCCGTCACCAAGTCCGGTGCCGAGCAGCTCGCCGGTGAGGAGGCGCTCGCGCCGTTCCTCGAGGTCCTGCCCGACGCGCAGTTCTACCCGTCGACGAACGAGAAGTGGTCGGCCACCGACGGCGCCTTCAAGTCGCTGTTCGGCCAGCTGCAGTCGAAGCCGGCCCAGGACGTCCTGGCCGAGATCCAGGCACAGGTCGACGCGGGCTGAGCCCCGCAGACGGAGAGGTTCGGGTATCCCATGAGCCAGACGAAAGAATCCTCGAACCTCGCGGGGGCGGCCACCGGCCGCCCCCGCACCCCGGGCCGCCGATCGGGCGCCGCCCGCGGCAAGCCGGGAGGGAAGGACCTGCTCCAGGCGCTGCCCTGGATCGCGCCCGCCCTGCTCCTCATCATCGGCGTGGTCCTGTTCCCCGCCGGGGTGATGTTCTTCAACTCCACCCGTGACATCTCGCTCTCGGGCCTCGACAAGGGCTCGGTCGGCTTCGACAACTTCGTGACCGTGTTCACGTTCGCCGAGTTCTGGCCGATCATGTTCCGCACGATCATCTGGGTCGTCGCGGTGGTGACCTTCACCGTGATGATCTCGCTCGGGCTCGCGCAGATCCTCAACAAGGCCTTCCCCGGTCGCCAGATCGTCCGCATGGCCGTGATCGTGCCCTGGGCGGCATCCGTCGTGATGACGACGATGGTCTTCTACTACAGCCTCGAGCCGTACTTCGGCGTCTTCAACAAGTTCCTCTACGACATCGGGCTCGCAGACGACGCGGTCGGCTACGGCTGGACCAAGAACCCGGCCACCGCCTTCGCCTGGTCGATCGTGATCGCGATCTTCGTCTCGCTGCCGTTCACGACCTACACGATCCTCGCGGGCCTCCAGACGGTTCCGGCCGACACCCTCGAAGCCGCGAAGATGGACGGCGCCGGCGCGACCCGCACCTACTGGACGGTCGTCGTGCCCCAGCTGCGCAGCGCCCTCGCCGTCGCGATCCTCATCAACATCATCAACGTCTTCAACTCGCTGCCGATCCTCAAGGTAATGACCGGGTCGATCCCCGGATACGGCGCCGACACGATCATGACGATGATCTTCAAGTACATCGAGCTGCAGAAGAAAGTCGACGTCGCGAGCGCACTCTCGGTCGTCGCCTTCCTCATCGTGATCGTGATCGTCGCGATCTACGTCAAGGCCGTCAAGCCCATGAAGGAGGTCTGATCATGACCCTGACCGAGACCGCCCTCGTCACCACCGCGGGCGATGACGCCGCCCCTCGCATCCCCGGACGCAAGCGCCGCTACACCGAGGACCAGGTCACGCTTCCCCGCGTCATCCTGCGCATGGCCGCCGGCATCCTGGTGCTCGCGATCTTCGTGCTGCCGTACCTGATCATGTTCTTCGGCTCCGTGAAGACGAAGTCGCAGATCCGCTCGGTCGACCCGACGTACCTGCCGATCGAGTGGCACTGGGAGAACTACATCTCGATGTGGTCGACCCCCGAGACGCCGCTGCCCTACAACCTCATCTCGACGATCATCATCGCCGTGTTCGCGACGCTACTCGTGCTGCTGGTCTCGCTGCCCGCGGCCTACTACACCGCCCGCTTCAAGTTCCCCGGGCGCATGGTCTTCCTGTTCCTGGTGATCGTGACGCAGATGCTGCAGCCGGCCGTGCTCACCTCGGGCCTGTTCCGCCAGTTCACGGTGCTCGGACTCAGCGACACGTGGGCGGCGATGATCTTCATCAACGCCGCGTTCAACCTGTCGTTCGCGGTGTGGATCATGCACTCGTTCTTCGCGGGCATCCCGAAGGAGATCGACGAGGCCGCCCAGATCGACGGCGCGGGGCGCTTCACCGTGCTGTTCAAGATCAACCTGCCGCTCGTCTGGCCGGGCATCGTGACGGCCATCGTCTTCACGTTCGTCGCCTGCTGGAACGAGTTCGCCGCATCGCTCGTCATCCTCTCGACCGACAAGAACCAGCCGCTCTCGGTCGCATTGACCAAGTTCGTCGGTCAGTACGAGACGAGCTGGCAGTACGTGTTCGGCGTCTCGATCGTCGCGATCCTGCCCGTCGTCATCCTGTTCATGCTCATCGAGAAGCGCCTCGTCGGCGGCCTGACCGCCGGCAGCGTCAAGTAGACCTCGGGCCCGTCGCGGGGCGTCCGGTTCGCAGTTCGTGCCGCCGGGCGCACCCGCGAGCGGCACGAACTGCGACGGGAACCTCGACTCTGACGCCTACCGCGCAGGCAGCTCGACCCCGGTCGCGTCAGCGAGGGCCGCGAGGAGCCGCTCCTGGAAGGATGTGTCGTCGACGGCCGGGTGGGGTGTGCGCCGCTCGCCGTGGTGCCAGTATCCGCCGGTGACGTCGAGACGCGGCTCGGTCGCGAGGCGCTCCTGCGTCTCATGCCCGAGATCGAAGTCGTCGGGGGCGCCGGCACCGCCCATCTTCGTCGGCACCCATCCAGGATCGACCGAGTCGGCCGCGACGCGAGGCGCCCACCGTCGGGCGACCGCCGCCGACAGAGCCGTGACGAACAGCTTGCTGTCGGAGTAGCTGGCCGTCGTCCGCGAGCCGTCCCAGTCGAGCTCTGTGAGATCGGTCGAGCCGCCGCGATGCATCCCGCTGCTGAGGTAGACGTGACGTGTGGGCGTGCGCAGCAGCGCGGTGAGCAGGTAGGGACTGACCACGTTGACGGGCAGGATGCCGGACCCCGAGATGACACCGGCGTTGTGGATGACCGCGTCGACCTCCGCTCCCCCGTTCAGCTCGTCGGCGACATCCCTGACGGCGCGGCGATCCGTGAGGTCGGCGATGACGAGATCGGCACCGCGATCCGTCAGCGATGAGACGGCGGCTGCTCGATCCGCGCTGCGCGCATGGACGATCACCCGATGGCCCTGGTCGAGAAGTGCGGCGGCCGTCGCGCGGCCGAGACCGTCCGTGGAGCCCGTGACGAGGATGCGTGTCATGACCCCATCCTCTCGCGATGCTCAGCATCCTCTCCACCGACAGGAACCGACCGCTCCCGGTACTCTGGCACGGTCGACTCCGCCATCCGGCGCGGTGAGACGGGGGGATCACATGACCTGGCAGGATGCGGGGCGCGTCGAGAGGCGGCCGACGGAAGACGCTCACCCCGGGTGGGGGTGGGGCGTGGTGCTGGTGCCCGTGGCCGTCGGACTCGCGGCTCTCGGGCTGTTCTTCATCCGTGAGCTCGACCCCGGGATGGGCACCGTGATCGGTGTCGCGCTCATCGCCTGGGCCGTGTCTCTCGCGATGCCGTTCTTCGTCATCGCCTGGTATGCCGTGCAGGCTGCGTGGAAGGCATCACGCGAAGAGCGCGGGCAGACGTTCGCCGCACCGTCGCACGCGCTGCGGCGCATCGGGTTCGGCATGCGCTGGAGCTTCCGCGCACGCGGCACGCTCTTCAATCCCGCGTCGTACGACGGACCCGACCTGCCGATGCTCGTCGTGGGCAAGGTGGTGCACATCCTCGCGATCATCGTCCTGGTGATCGCCGGGCTCGTCGCCGCCCTCGTCGGGATCGCCTCGCGCTGAGCGGGATCCCGCATCCTCCGATGCGTCGTTGCCGATCCGCGAATCAGGATGCCGGAACGGATGCCGCGCGCAGCTGCGCGGGACTCCAGCGGACCCCGAGCGCGCTCGACAGCGCCACCTGTGCGACCCCCGTCGAGATCGATGCGTCGGCATCCGCGAAACGCACCGGAACGTTCGCGGTGCCCGTCGCCGTGTAGTCGATCTCCGCCTGCACGAGGCCGAGGAACGGGTCTCCGAGCGCGCGCGCCGGCCCCCCGATCACGACCTCTGCCGCGTCGAGCACTGCGGCGATGAGCTTGATGGTGCGCGCGAGTGCGCGTGCGCCCTCAGCCAGCTTCTCTTCATCGGCAGACGCGGCCAGCGCGGTGATCGCCTCGTCATCCATGGCGTCATCGAAGTCGTCGCCCAGCATCGCCGTCATCGACGACGCCGATTCCAGGCATCCCTGGCGTCCGCAGCGACACGCGCGCGCATTTTCGCCGAACTGCAC
>Ga0308169_10004677_pt1 | contig 12702 bp, 16 predicted proteins | sample PhyBR1_2_FD_202139 | JGI IMG/M metagenome (GOLD analysis project Ga0308169, IMG submission 202139) | Phyllosphere microbial communities from UC Gill Tract Community Farm, Albany, California, United States - DLSLSB.R1 | ecosystem: Host-associated > Plants > Phyllosphere > Unclassified | place...
GGCTATCACTCCAACCTCAATGGGAGTCGGTCCGACCACTTCAGTCGAGAATAGCTACTCTACAACCGCCGTACGTTGCCTCTCTCAATCCTCCAGGTCCTTTCGGACGCTCCCTCTCCAGTCTCATACTGACTCGTTCTCTCTTTCGCGATTAGGGTATTCACATAGGCTATGATCCAGCCGGAACGCTCGAGTTGACTCACACGGCCTCCACGAAATTCACTCACCAAACTCAAGCGCGCATCTCTTCCTCCGGAGTCGAAACGAACGAGCTCTGGCTCACACTTCGGGAAGATCCAACTTCACGTCAAGGGATTCCGAGTCTCGTCGATTTCGCCGTGCTCGTACAAATGAACTCGAGTGCCTTCGAAGCTGAATTATCGTGAGTTTTCTCCCTTTTCTCTTTCTCCTCGATTTTGAATGCTGATCCCTCGAGTGAATGTAGTGTTGCGGCAACTATTGGTCGTGGTCCTCAAGCGTTATTGAAACTCCTCTCATCACCTCAAGAATGGATTGCGTTGTACGATGGAACGACCTCCCTCAACCCACTCAGACTTTCTCCTTCCCCTGCTTCGCCAGTTATGCGTCCGACTGGATTGGTTGCTGGTGGTGAAGTGGAAGTAGTGGAGATGGAGGATACTGGAGAGAGGGATCTCGAAGAAGTCGAGGCGAGGAGGTTGAGGAGTGTTAAAGAAGCGAAGAAGAAGAGGAATTAAAACGGGATTGCGAAAGTAGAAGGATTTATCTTGATTTGTGTAGCGAAATACGATAATAGACATTTTTACCTGGTGGTTCACTGATTGAGTAGCGCTTTCGAGAGAGAGAGACTGAGAACGAGCGTGGGAAATTATTGGAACTTCGCCGTTTCAAACGCGAAAGTTCAAAGGTTGGGTTTCATCATCTTCACTCTTGACCCACTCCTTTCGTTTCGATCGGTATGGGACAACAAACAGCAGAGGAGATAGCTTATGAGCGATCAGAACATAGCAAGATCAAGTGAGTTCCCTCTCCTCCTTCATCATTAAATCCCCCGCATCATCAACTTTCATCTCCCATCTCCTCTCTCTCCCTTCCCTTGCAACTATGAGCTGATACCAGGAGTGTCGAGTGATAGATTCGCACCATTTGTAGTACCACGGCATCGACGTACACAAATGTTCGCAGTCTTTCTCTGGTCAACTCTCTTACCTCTCTCAATGGGTTTCTTCTTCGTCTTGTGGTCCGCTCCCTTCTCTCCCTTCTCTCTCACAGCACCCTACTGATGAACGAGGGGAGTGCGTAGTTCGTTCAAAGTATTATGGCCAGTATTGATTTTGTATTTGAGTTGGATATTCTTTGTCGATCAGGCTCCTATCAAAGGTGGGAGGACTCAGATGTGGGTGAGGAAAGCACCGATATGGAGGTATTTCGCTAGTTATTTCCCCGTTAGGTGAGTTTCGAAAACAGCTTTCTTCGCAAAGTTCACCCCACATGGATACTGATTCTTTCCTCTATTCTGCTCGAGGATAGCTTGATCAAGGTGCGTTGAATCGACAAGATGGATCAGGGCCGACTTGAACTGATCTAGCTCCATTCTCTCCGCAGACGGCGGAATTACCTCCAGATAGGAAATACGTTTTCGGATATCACCCACACGGAGTGATCGGTATGGGAGCTAGTACGTTCCCTTCCTCTCCCTGTCCCTTGTCCTCTAGCTCACTCAGATTGTCATGGAAATAGTCGCGAATTTCGGAACGGACGCAACAGGATTCTCTCGATTATTCCCAGGGTTGAAACCTCACCTGTTGACTCTCGCTTCCAATTTCCAACTGCCACTGTATAGGGAGTTGTTGTTGAGTTTGGGAGTTTGTTCGGTTAGTATGAAGAGTTGTCAGAACATTCTCCGACAAGGTGCGCTTCGCTGCCCCTCATTTATCTCTGCGGACGAGAACTGATGTTGTGCCGACGAGCGTGCAGGTCCAGGATCTTCTTTGACGATCGTTGTGGGAGGAGCGGCGGAATCATTGAGTGCTCATCCTGGAACGGCGGATCTGACTCTGAAGCGAAGGAAAGGGTTCATCAAACTGGCGATTCGTCAAGGTGCAGATTTGGTTCCCGTTTTTTCATTCGGAGAGAACGATGTGCGTTGCAGCTCTATTCTCGTCTCTCTCTTGTATCGAGAATGATGAGAGAGCGATTTGTCGTACAGATCTTCAAACAATTGGCGAATGCGAGAGGGACGAGGTTGTACAAATTACAGAAAAAGTTTCAAGCAGTGTTTGGATTCACATTACGTGAGTTTTGGGAGAGTTCGAGGTGTTTGGTGAGGCTAAATTACTGATCTTCTTCTCCTCCAACGTCGCAGCGATTTTCTTCGGAAGAGGATTGTTCAATTGTACGTCTCACTCTTTCGGTTGTCCACGTTCGTGCTTCGAGAATACTAACACACTCTCAACGTGACTCAGATAATATGGGTTTGATGCCGTATCGACACCCGATCGTTTCCGTCGGTGCGTCTCATTCATTCTTTCACTCTCTCCCTGTCTCCCTTTCCTTCCAACTCACTCTCCTCTTTCCTCCGCAGTCGGTCGACCGATCCAAGTGACGCAACATGATCACCCTTCTCAAGAGATGCTGGATGAAGTACAAGGTCGGTATATCGCAGAATTGAAAACGTACTTGCTCTTTCCTCTCTCTCCTTTCCCTCTTTCCGATTGAACTGACACGGTACGAGTGAGTGTAGGATATGGGAGCAATACAAAGATGCCTACGCAAAGAGTCGTACGAGGGAACTAACTATTATCGCCTAGAAAACATCCTCTGGCTCTCTCTCGACTTTTCTCCTCAAACTTGTACTTTCACTAGGGTTCCCCTTAGCTTTTCTTTTCCGTGCTCAGTAGTACCCCACTCTTCAGTTTCAGTTCAGTAGTAGTAATCTCTTTCAGTCTCGCCGGTCGTAGTGCTTTCACACACAAAATGTTATGTTGCTCTATCCTCTGTCTGTTCTCTCGCTCACGATTCGCTCTAGTGTGGAGAACGAGTATCGCAAGAAGGATTCCAGGGAGAGACAAAGAAGGGTACTGCTACTGCTACGGAGAGAGGGTACTGATTGATACTAATTTTGTGGTTCTGACTAACTTACATTTTCGAAAACTCAACCTCATTCTCCATTTCCTTTCACCACCCTCTTCCCCTCCTCGTAGTTGTGCTTTGGTCAGAGCCCCTCCTCTTTTCCATTCTCTCTCGTTTCTCTCGTTCGTAGATGAGGAGGTTTCGTTCGAGAGCTGAATGATTCGTTTGAAGAGAAGGGAGGAAAGGTCGGAGGATTGGGATTTCTCGACACCAGATTTGAACCGTTCTTTCCCAAATGAGACTGGGCGTTGTATGAAGCCTCTATTAGCGCTCAAGATCGAATAGAGAGAGAAATCGAAAACGCACTGAATATTGGTAGGATCTTGTTGATCTATATAGTTTCGACTAACTCTCTCTGGTTCACTCCTCGATCCCAGATACTTGTTGATGTCTACGAAGGAGAGGCACGAAGGGTGTCGAGCGCAGAATTGGGAAACGAGTTGATTGTGAAGCTTGACCATTGCTCGTCGGGTGAGGAGATCGTGAGGATAGGACGAGCTTGAGAGGGGAGCGAGAGATACGAGAGAGGACTTCTACTGACGAGGAGATCAGTTGAGAAAAGAAAAGGAGAAGAAGAGAGCAAGTTTGGCGTACTTCGAGATATTTCGTTGAGCAAAGCTCGAGATCTGGCGAGGCAAGTTCTCCACTCAGCTTCGGTGAGTACTGTCGACGAGGGGAAACGTAACTCACGATCGTCATCTACGACGGGAGGCAATACTCCTGCGACGTAAACCTTCATTCCAGTGGATCGAGCGAGCGGAATAATTTGATCCGAGAGAAACGAACAGAAATCGCTCGCGACTCGATTGGCGAATTCGCTCGGTCGATGAGCTTGAGCACCTCGATCTCTCAACTGCCTGGGAGAGAGAGCGTCCGAGAGTAGTCAGAAATTAGGAGTTGGAGAGCGGGACTCGCGAGAGCAACGAACCATAGATAAGTCACGTGTAAATCGACGGCGCCGAATTGCAACAGAATGAAACGAGGACGATTCTGTTCGATTCGACGGAGAATCTCTTCTCCTACTCGCATCGAAGAGTTTGGGTTGTTGAGACCCTAGAGAAAGGGAGATTTAGTATTCAAAATTTCCCTTGTTGCGAAGGAAGACAAGGGACGAATAAGAAGAAACGCACTCGACTTGAAGCGCCTTTGAACTTGTGTACTCTCACTTTACTTCCCAATAGAGTGAAAACAGAACAGAAAGAATCTCCAAACACTTCAAGTAACGGAGACTGAGAATTTCGATTCGGAGATGGACAGCGAGTGGAAATAGGGGAGATGGGAGATGGAGGACGCGTATAAGCTAGTGATAGGCTCGATGGCTTCCTTGTAAGTTCTGGCGAGCTCCTAGAGGAGATAGAACGTGCTGGAGAAGGAACTCTTTTCGATTTGAGCGATGAAGGAGGAGAAGATGAAGGAGCTGGACTGGGAGGTCGAGAGTTGTATGGGGTTTGAGATGGAGCTTGAAAAGAGTATCTACTTGACTGTGGCGCTACCATAGATTGACGTTGAAGAGGGACAAGTTGGGAAGAGCGAGAAGGAGAAGCAATACGAATCGATCCTGCGTAGCTCTGTCGCGCTGGTGAACTCGATCTCACCATTCCTTTCACTGTCTTAAAGTACTACAGACGCGTAGATTAGAGAGAGAGAAGCGCGGTGTTCTTCACTGGCGGCTCACTTTTTTTCGCTCTTCAACTTTTTTTCGCTTCTTCAAATTCAACCGCAGTCTGCACTGGTCTCCTGGTCGCCTTGACACGTTCGAGTCTAGATCACGAGCTTTAAAACTCCGATTGAACTCCGGTAAGCACAGAGCGCGGACGTAACGGTCGCAAAAGAAGGAAAACAACGAGAAACGACGAAAAGAAAACAGAAGATTACATTGCTTGAAAGAGTGTACATAGCAAAGAGAGTGTCCATGAATGTCTATAGTTGCGAGTCTGAGAAGGAACGAGAGTTAGCGCGTTGGCCGGGAATAGACGTCTTCGTCAAGATAGGAGAGGGAAAACTCACCTCACCCCTCACTTAGCGACTCGTGAAAGCTTCGGCGACGAGAAGGATAATAACGACTATCTCTAGAGCAGCTCCCGCGAAAAGTTCTGCGAAAGATTGCGATCAAGGTCAATTTTCGAAGCACTCCGAGAGACAAGGTACAGACTCACGATTGAATCCTGAACCCAAACTCGCTTCTCCCAATCCAGCTTTCTCGACCCCTTCCACCACCTCCGAAAGTTGCGAACGAAGTGCGAGAGTAGAGGCGAGCAGAGCAGCTAGCCCAAGTATTCCCGCAATTGTCGCTACCTTTCTCGCACTCGGTTGTTTCCCAGCTAGTCCTTGCGCTTTCCCTTTCTTGCTGACGTGCATTGATATCGAGGAGAAGACGATGGCGAGGAATTGGGTTGCGAGGAGAAGGAGAGAAACGAAGAGTGCGGCGGGGGCGAGAGGGAATTGGTCGGGTAAAATGTCGGCTGTTGTGGAAGGGAGGGTAGTGTTGACGGTGTAGAGATCGACAAAGATGGGAGTGAAGGAGGGAGAGGCACAGAGTAAATCGCCGGAATCAATCGAATAGCAAGCACCTGTGAGGATCACAATCAAGTTCAACACGACTAGACGAGGCCAGGCGTGCAAGAATGTCGAGACTCACCTAGTGGCCCATAGACGAAGTCGACTTCCTTTGTTGTTGAAGAAGCGGCATTAACTTTCTTTGCCCTTTTCATCATCCTTTGTCGATCAGGGTAATGAGGATCGAGAGCTGCTTCGGGAATGAATCGCTTGATTTTCGAGGCTGAAGAGCTCTTGAGGGATACTGAGAGAAGGGAGACGCGATCGGCGAAGATGGGAGTGGGTGCGAGAAAGGCGAGGAGTGAAATGAGGAAAGCGGTGAGAAGGATTAAGGGGGAAAGGGTATGGTACAGATGGTTCATAGAGGAAGGCATGATGGCAGTCGACCAGCGACGATTTAAGAAACGAATGAAAGGAGTCGAGGGAGTGAGGGAAGGAGTGGAAATGAAGGAGGAAGAGAGAAGAAAGTCAACTCTTTCGGTCAGTGGAGAGTCGCCTTGTACTTGTTGAACAAGCTCCTTGCTGGCTCGTGTACTTCAGCGCTCAGCGCGATTCTAAAGACAAGGTCGATGAGAACAAGGGGAGGAGATGCGGCCAAAGCGTTCGATCACAACGAAGCTACACGAAGCAGCCAGAGAGTTACAGAAGCTGAAGCAGAACAGAAGTGTGAAAGCGAGTGAAAGGTCAGGAAGCAAGAGACGGAAGAGTGGTCTTCATCGCCAGGGGTCGAATGTCTCATCTTTGAAAAACGTGCTCTTTCCTCCCTCTCCTCCTCCCTCTCTCTTCCCCTTCACATAACGACCTTGCTCCGTCTCTCGAGCATACAAAGTTGCACTCTCTAGCTTCGGAAGCTATCATCCCTACCTTGTTTCGAATGAAATTTCCCCTTAATCCTTCTCCTGCGTTTCATCAAGTCTCTCGCCTTGTTCTCTGATTCTTCTTTGTCCTTTTGTCGAAACAAGCAAGTCTTTCAAGCTAGCTACAATATGCCTTCATTGCCCTGCTTCCTCCTCTCCGCTTGCGACAACTCTCAAACTCCAACGAGCCGACTTGAAGAAACAAAGAAACGCCTCACTTCGATAAGCTCTCGTTCAACTAGATCAAGATGTCGACTACTCCAGCAATCTCAGCTATTCATCTCGCCCCCCTTCATCCTACAGAACATCAAAGAACACCCTCAGGTCTTTCCCACAAGGATTCTTTCCTCTCGACTTATCCCGGCGAAGCTGTTGAACCGAAACCTCAACGGAAACTAGCGTTACCAAGATGGAACGGGGAAAAGGTGGAATCAGTATTGTGGGCTATCGTGCCATTGGTGTTTCATGGAATGGCGATTCTTCTGTTATTGGCAGTGTTACTCTCGAATGGTCCCGAAATGGCATTCATGACTGTCAAGGAGAGAGGAGGAACCGGAAGACTAGAGTATCACGTACTAGGTTAGTCCGAAGTCTCCTGAAACGGCGCAAATTCAGAAGCTGACTTTCGCTCGTTTCGAAAATCCAGGATCTTGCGCAATCAAACCTGGAACGACTGAACGAATCTGTACCTCTCGTAATCTCTACGCCAACTTCCTCCCTTCCCTCACAATGATCAGTCCCTCCCTTCCCGGATTCTCAGCCCTCAAGCTCCCATTCTACTCCCACCAAACTCCCTCGATCATGCTCACTTCACTCTGCGTCCTCGTCCTCTCCCTCGTCCTCTACCTCCCCTTATGGACCCTCGTCTACTTCCCTCACACACCTCTCCCACCTCGACTCCTCAAATTCATTCGCTATCATTCTCGACCTCTCTTCTACCTCACAGGAGCAATCTCATTCCTCGGATTCATCTTCACTTTGTCGATCGGAATCGGGTACAAACTGTGGTTCTTATCCTTCATGATCGATTTCGAAACGTTCTATAAATTCGGAGTGTACAGAACGGGGAGTAGCGAGTTGGTTTGGAACGCTACGATTGGGAGGGGATTCGATGCGGTTTGGGCAGCTACAGTTTGCGCGGCGATGACGGTTGTTGGGATCAATATTAGTTTACATAATGGATTAGACGAGAGAGTCGAATGGCCAAAAGATTTGAAGGAACCAAACACTTTCGGAGGTTATTAGACTCGTTTTCTTAGATTCTGCTTGGATAGGTTGTAATGTGTCTTTCCGTCTCTATCCAGTCTTTCCCTTCGTTTGGATGGAATGCTGAGAGGAGCAAAGGAGGAAAGGGTTGCGAATGCGAGTGGTTGAAAATCAGAGAATCGAACAGAGCGATTCGATGACGGATTGTGGGAGAGGGTATGCGATAAGGGAGGGTGATAAAGATCATGCGAGAGAAAGCAAAGGAACGATAGAAATAGAGATAGAAGAGCGAAAAGCGAAAGTGAAAGAAGCGCAAAAAGAGAGAGAACAAGAAGAACGTTCGATGGAAAGATCAGCGAGAACAAGAAGACGAGGGGTAATCGGGAAAAGCACAAGAAAGAAAGAGAACTGTGATAAAACATAACAAGGCATACGATGGGAAGAAACACACATCGAGAGTAAAAACTGGAGTGAAAAGAGAACCCTACAAACGAAAAAACCCGACGAAACGAAAACAAGCTTGACCTCTTCCCCTTTCCCTTCACTGATTCACTTATTGACCATCGGTTCTACTTCTCTTTGCCTGACCACCCCCTTGTTGTTGTTGCTGTTGTTGTTGTTGAGAAGCTCCCATTCCGTAATTTCCCATCTGACTGAAATCCATCGTTCCAAACCCGCCCATTCCACCCGTCATATCGAAACCTCCCATACCACCCATCATCGGATTGAATCCACCCATTCCTCCCATTCCTCCCATTCCTCCCATCGCCCCCATTCCACCCATTCCAGCAAATGGATTCATTCCGAACATGCCACCTCCCAATTGTGAAGTCGCATCGAATCCTCCGTTTGAACCTCCTCCCATCATATTATTCATTACTGGTACTGATGCTTGTTGTTGTTGTTGAGGAGGGAGAGAAACTTGTGATTGTGGAATTGGATAACTTGATTGTTGAGGTCTCGAATAATTTTGATTCCCTCCTACACCTCCTCCTCCCATCCCATTCTGAGCCATTCCTCCTCCTCCCATTCCACTCTGATTCATCATACCACCACCATTACCACTCATTCCCATCCCACCTGAATTCCCTCCCTGAACTTGATTGAACCCTCTCTTACCCCCACCTTGCTGATTGTTGTTTTGACCATTCTGTTGTTCCCTCGAATTGATATAAGGGTAAGTACAAGGTGGGGGGATTCTCAATCCAGGTCGATTACTCTGGTTTGCGGGATTAGTCGATTGTCCATTGTTTTGACGGTGAGGTTCACGAGGGAGAGTTTTGAAAGGCGAACCGAGGTTGGAACCGATTACTAAAACGCAACCCATACGTTTGTTTTGATACTCACTATTATATATAAAGAGGGGAGTGAGTAGGGAAATGGAAGAACAGAGAGGAGGGGGAGAGCGTACTTTGCATCGACGTAACGTTTGACTAGGGAAGCGGAATCGGGAGAACCAGTTTCAATATAAGCGACACTGTGAACATGATCTCATTGCTCTCATCAGTCTCTCAAGTAGATAGATAGATGAAGAGAGTGTGAAGAGGGACTACTCACCCTTTTGATTTCCCATTGACTTTGTGTTCAGAGAATGAAACGTCTTTCAATCCAACACCCGTGACTCCCGCCAATTGACACAATTCGACTAAATGTTGATCACTAGTCCACTATACATCCTCAGTCTCTTATCTATCAGTTCCCTCACAATCAAAGGTGATAGGAGAGAGAGAGACGTTACCCAATGCATATCTGAAATGAAACAAGCCGTCAATTGACCATTCCCCATCGTACCCTGACCCTGCATTCCCCCCGTATAGTTTGAAGCAGAAGTACTCGGTACTCTACCCGTGAGTGGGTTTGCAGGTAATCCACCACCAGTAGTAGTAGTAGTGGGGAGATTTGAAGGAGTCGAAGAAGGTTCACGTTTGATTGGTAATGGTTGAACTATTTGTGGTCTAGTATCCACCTGTACTCCCTACACCTCGTCAGTATAGAGTAGAAGAGAGAGAGAGAGATTGAAGGTTACTTTAGAAGCTTCGAGAGTAGCGATAGGTTTAATCTCTGGTTGAGAGGGTTGAGGAGGTGAACGAGGTGGTTGATCAGATGACATTTGATCTTGTAATGGATCGTCACCGTAGTCGAGTTCTAATGAACCCGATCTGCGTCGAGTGAGAGATGAGGAAGTGGGTAACATGGTTGAATCCGTCATCTTTCTTGGTTTGACGCGCTCTTAGTCGACGTGTAAGTTCGAGTGGAGAGCTAGAGGCCAGAGTGGGAGAATGGTGAAGGATAAAGTGGGAGACAAGAGGGAGAGAGAGGGGGATTTGCTCAGGGGGACTTTCAGTAAACGAGTGGTGAGTTTTTGTGGATCAACTTGTGTGGACGAACCGCCGAAATCCACCGGCTACTCACCAAAAGCGACCTGTGATTCATCCTTTTCTCTTTCCTCACTCTCTCTCGAATATGCCTCGAACAGCAACTCTACATTTCGCTCCTTTACAAAATTGTCTCGTAAACCTTCCACTATCCATCACAGGTCCGCTCTCACAACGCGGAGTAGTAAGTCGTCTCTCTTTCTCTTTATTCCGGCTATTACTCAACTCACTCACTCTTTCGCTCTATAGGCTCCACAGTCCATCGTTGTACAACTAACCTTCAAATCAGGAGGGACGAATCATGTAGTTCATGCAGGATGGACAGGTTTACCGAGTTCGTTGGAAAGTGTTCAGACTCATGCGATGAACAGTTCGAGAGGAGGAGGAGCGAGTATCGATAGAATAGAGATGGATCCTCTGTTTGCTCAAATGTTGGATCAAGGTGGAATACAACAAGGAACTCAGGTCAGTTCTTCTTCTCTCTCTCGCGATGTGGGGGCAAAAGAATGAAAAAGAGCTGAAAGATTGAGCGTTTGAGATAGGTCACGATTGATTTGTTGAGAGATTTACCGAGTGCTAGTACGGTCAATGTCACCCCTCTCACTGCAGACGATTGGGAAATCCTCGTAAAGTCTTTTTCTTTCGAAAACTTATCGTAACATTTGCTCACTCTCCTTTAATTGTTTTAGGAAACGAATGCGGAATTCGTAGAGATGTTCCTGTTGAACCAAGTGAGGGCAGTGAAAGAGGGAATGACGATTGGTTGTTGGGTCAACGGTTCGAATCTCGTTAGATTCCTCGTTGGTGCGCGCCTTTCCCTTCCTCACTTTCTACTATCTATCTCACTGACTTAACTCGCTTACGTTCTCTCATGTTGGATTAGATTCGACGGAACCATCCAGTTCGACAAGTTCTCAACCCCTCCTCCTGAACTCCTCGACAGAATTAATCGTCGCGCCCAAATCCCGCCACGCTCCCCCTCCACCTTCTTCAAAAACCCACGATCTCTCCTCTACCTCTTCGACCTCACCCGCAAACGCGAATGAATGGGAATCAATCCGACGAAAATTGTTAAGACTCCTACCGAATTCGTTTGACGAGGTGATGGGTTTGGAGGATAGGGAAGAAGACGAAGTTTATTTGAGCCCTGGGTTATATAGGAAAGTGTATGGGATTTGGGGGGGACAGAAATTGACTTTGACTTGTCAGAATCGTCCGAAGAGGGAGGGGAAATCGGTGAGTGCAGGAGGAGGAGGAAACGATTCGATGGCGAACGAGGAAGGAAACTCGGCGAATGGGGTGGAGAAGACGAAGGAGGGAGGGAGTAGTGGGGAGAAGGTTATTGAGGTGAGGGTAAGAGAGAACACGAGGATTGGAATGGGTCAGGTTTGGGTAGGAGACAAGTTGAGAGCGGATTTGGGGGTCGGAGAGAAAGCATTCGAGCTACTCAAGTGAGTCGATACATCTCGCTCTCGATTGGCTCAGAAACGGGAGAAACTCATCCCCTTGTGTTGCGATCATAGATTAGGACCTCCTCTTTCTGCTGCTAGCAAGAAAGCTGAGAGGGCAAAGAGGAACGAGAAAACTCCTGGGTCCCCGACAGGTGTAGCGTCTCCGAAACTGAACGGATAGTAAGCCCTTTCTCAACTTTCGATCATCCTGAGGTTTCGTCCTGTGCCGTCTAACCCGCTTGAATCCCTCTCCTCAGTGGTGTTCCTCCGCGGTCGATCGAGTCAACACTCACCAATGGTCATTCAGTTTCCTCATCTCCTCCAGTCATCGCTCTCGCCGGTGTCGACACCCAACTTTCATCCCTCTCTTCGCACATCATCAATTCTCTCGCTTCTCGTCAATTCAGCTCTACCTCTTCCGCCTCGTCATATTCGAGACCGACAGCAGCTTCGGGAGTTCTAGTGACAGGTGCGAGTGGAGCTGGAAAGACTGCTTTAGTGAAAGAGATTGGGAAGAGAATGAGCGAGGATGAGAGAGCTCTTACTCGTGTGTCGTCTTCTCGCTTTCAGTATGGCGTATCGAGCAACCACTGATACGAGGGTGAAACTCCACAGGAGAGATCTACATCGATTGTTCGAAATACTCCGATGAACGACCTCCGACACTCAAGAATCGAATCAAAGATTGGTTTGACGAGGCATGCTGGTATGCACCTTCGTTACTCGTGCTGGACAATCTCGATCGAATGATTCCCGCTGAAGTCGAGGTACGTCTCTCGTACCCAGCTTCCGGCCGCCTGAAGAAAGCGAAGTTGACCTCGGATCGCTGGCGTACAGCACGCCGATTCTTTCGCTTCCCTCCACCTCGCCAACACGTTCTTGGGTATCGCTCAAGCCGCTCTCGAGTCAAGACCGATCATTCTCGTTGCGACTGCACAAGGAACGACAAACCTCCATCCTCTGTTGACTTCGACTCATCTATTGGGCGAGACGGTCAGTCTCAAAGGACCAACCAAGAGTGGTAGGAAAGATGTACGTTTCCTGCCTTCCCTCAGACTTGCTCGATGAACGAAACTGAGTGAGGTCTCTGGCGACGTAGATTATCAATTCTCTGTTAAAGATCAAGAGTTCGACTTCGAACCTGAC
>Ga0308169_10004679_pt1 | contig 12700 bp, 9 predicted proteins | sample PhyBR1_2_FD_202139 | JGI IMG/M metagenome (GOLD analysis project Ga0308169, IMG submission 202139) | Phyllosphere microbial communities from UC Gill Tract Community Farm, Albany, California, United States - DLSLSB.R1 | ecosystem: Host-associated > Plants > Phyllosphere > Unclassified | place...
CGCTGAATCTCCGAATTATCAAGCAAAGGAAACTCTCTCAGCTCTCGCTTTAGTTGGAAAGACTTGGGGTGCAGAGGCGACGAGGGCATTATGGAGAAAAGTCTCGTTTGGTACTCCCAGGTCGTTTGAAAGTATCCTCAGGACGGCAGAGGAATACAGTGGGAAGATTCAGTATGAGCGACCTCTTTACGCAAGGATGAATTCCGCCAAGATCGATACTACTTTAGGCCTAAATTTCAAGCAGGAGGGCTCAGGTTTAGGCTGGGAGATGCAACCTCTAGTTCCGACGTCGGGATCTGCGGCGATCGATGGAATTTTGGGTCAAAAGATGAGTATCTCGCCGACTGAGGAAGAACGGTGGGGCATGATGGCAGGAAGCGGTCGAGCGGATGATGCTATGATTGACGACTCTCATCGTAAGTACACTATCTCGCCACGCTGTCACGTAAGTTGAGCTGATGATCTCGTATCTTTCGTTTAGCAAATTTGCCAACTCCCAAAATCCTTCCCGATCTCGCTCCTGCCGACTCTCCTCTCCTTCATACCAAGACTCTCAACTTCTCCCGTTTCCGATCGACTGGTCTCAATCGCACCATCTACCAATCCCTCAACGAACGATTCGTCACGACCGAACGACTCCTCACTCTCCTTCGTGGTTTCCGACTTGGACAACGAAATCTCGACTTCCCGCTCGTCAAGAACCTCAACGATGAGGACGAGGACGACTACTTTACGCACACATCAGCTGACGATTACGACGAATCTGGTCAAAAGAAGAAGCAACCTTCTTTGGGTCGTCTCGAAGCTGTCGGATTCACCGAGTACATGGATTCGTCCATCACTGTCGAAGTCCTCGAGGAGCTCTTGTTCCGTGGAGGTTATCTCGCAGAGTACGAAGAACCGGAGGAACCGGCTTTCATGCATGAGAGCGACCTTTCCGATTTCGCCTCTTCCTCCGAATCCGATCGAACCGACATCTTCGCTTCCCCTTCGACTCTGAACGCCATATCTCTGTCCCCTCTCGAACCTTTCCATTATCGTCACTTGCAATCTTCTCATTCTCGATCTCCCGACGACGCAAGAACCCGATCTGGCTCCGTTTCAAGCAGTATCGCGGAGGAGGACGAAACGATGGTGCAGGAGGATAGTGACAACGAAGGTGGAGCAGATGCTGACAGTGTCATGAGTGACGGAGGTGCTCGAACGCCTGTAGGAAGGAGACCTGGACGACCCACGTTCGGTTTACAACGACGATCTTCGGGATCTGCTTTCGCTCCGCCTCGAGCAGTCGAAAGTAGCGACGACGAGTACTCGGCCGATGAGGAGGAGGATCGTGGTCGAGAGCGATTCGGTAGAAATCGAGGATTACCCATGACTCCAAGTCAACGAGCTCGACAACGTTTCGAACGATCTTTGGGTCCAGCAAACACGTTCGGCAATCGATCAGCGTCTGTTCCTGCGCCTTTCCACTCGCCTCAACCAATTCCTAGATCTCGCTCAATCGCACCAAGTGAACGATCTTCCTCTGTTCCCGCATCGGTCTCTGGACGTTACGACTATCATCGAGACGTTCCGAAGCGAGTGGTGCAAGTTCTCGAGGGCAGTCTAGGAGTTCGACCACTGCGAGGATTCGATCTCTGCGGTTGCATCAGTCGAGTCTTCGTCGCAGCAATGGACGACTTTGTCAAGAAGTACAAACTAGGACCTCCCCTTCTTCATCATATCTCGCTCAACGAGGAAGAGGAGGACAGCGATGAAGATCTCGACACGAACCCTTCGATCGGAGGACGTACTCCAAGCATGCGCTCCCTCCGAATGGGTTTCTACGAAGAACGTACTCTCAACCGCACCTTCTTCCCTCACCTTCGACGACTCGGTCTCGCTTCTTCCCTCCTTCCTTCACACCTTCTCACGGCTTTCGTCCTCTCCTTCCCCTACCTTACCCATCTCGATCTCGCATCGACTCTCACTTCGCCCATCCTCCTCAAAGGTCTCGCTCTCGCCGGTCAGAATGGGATCGGAGGTCGCAAGATGCGTCTCAAGGCTCTCAGTCTCGCCCGTTGTCGACTCGTTACCGGCCCAGCGATTCTCGGATTGTTCTGCGGTGACTGCCCTCCATTGACGACAATGGCAGGAATCAGTGATGATGATCATGAGAGTTGGGGTGCAGGAGAGGTAGTCAGCGAATTGACAGACTTGTCGTTGTTTGGAGATGGAACTTACCCTTCTCCCCTCGAACGACCTGAACTTCGCCTCATCCTCACCGTCTCCCCTGCCTTCACCTCCGGCAAACTGCGTACTCTCGACCTCTCTTCGACCCCTATGAACGATCAACTTCTCACCGAAATGATGGCACCTCAACCTCACCTCATCGAACTTGGACTCGCTTCTTGTCGTCAACTTACGATGGCTGGAGTAGCTTCCTTCCTCACGACCAAGGCACAAGCTGTCGAAGTTCTCGACCTCTCCAACTCGTGCCCTTCGAACGCTGGACAAACTATCTCATCACGTCGACGAACCGCTATTGGACAACCAACGATCAGTGTCATGGAACTTCACACAATTCTTCTCGCAAGCTGTGCGAGCGTTCTCCCAGCGAGTTCGGATCCAGAAGAAGCGAACTTCTTGTTGGCTCTTAGGGCGACGAATTTGAGGGTGGTTGAACTCGATGAGAAGAGTCTCGAGTTGGTACAAGGAGGAGCAGGCGATTGGAAACCTATTCGAGGCAAAGGTCGTCGTGGATGGTAAGTCACTCTCTTCTTCACCACTTCTTGCAATCTGGAGCGAAACTGACTCGTAACGCTCTCCTTTTCGCAGGTATGTCGATACGGCAACCATGTCTCGTATCTCGCAACATCCGACCTATCCTCGACCTCGAGAACTCCTTCACCTCCCTCGCGATCACCCTCGTCGACAAGCACTCGGACGTCTTACAGCTCAAAGAGGTCTAGTCACTTCCGAAGTTGGTTGGCATGCGAGGAAAATGGAGGTTCTAAGGGGAGACGGATTGATTGGAAGGGAGGATGGTTTATTCGCATTCCACGCATTCGGTTAAAACGTCTCAACAGCAACACTCGCAATACTCACTCGCCTAATTCAGCACTTTCTTCTTCTCCACTTCGCAAAAAAACTCACGCAACAAACTCTCGCAAATCTCGATATCCTCTTCTCTCTCGCTTTTCATATCTTTCTTTGTCACACTTACATATCCCTTCTAGTTCTCCCTGATCCATGTTACCACCTTTGTAGAAATCTCCCCTTTACGCAAGCTCTCTCTAATTTCGCAATGTTCACACTTGGCTCTCTAACCTCTTCCTCCAGTGAACGAGTGATTCTGTCATTGTTGGTTCAAACTAACAAAGGGAACATGGATGGCTACAACTGAGTAAAAAGAGGGACAGGAAGGCAGAAGTGCAGAGGGTAAGGTACAATCGAACGAGGATATAGGGGATGCAAATATGAAAGGGAGGTAGGTAATGAAGTGTCTGTGAGGGTACTGAAGAGGAACGAGGTGGTCAGGGGTATCAAGCTACAGGGTTTACGAGAACACAGGAAAGCGAAGGGGAATCCGGATTCGAGAGAGACGAGACAAGGGGGGTGAGTCGACTAGCGATGATGAGAGAAGGATAATAGGTGACACGAAAGGAAAAGAATGGATTGATCAAGCTTGGAGAGTAATGCGATTCTGATTTTGCGAATGAGTGGGAGAATTTGAAACGAGGGACGAGGTAGAGACTTTGCGAAGAGGCGATTTGGGAGGTCTTGCGGGTACATCTGGGTTTGCGAGCTGTTTCGTCGTCAATGTCGTGATCAGTGATGGCTCCTGATGTAAAGTCGCGAAGCTGGGACCAACCTTGAGATTTAGTCTTGCGAAACTGTTTTGTCGATTCTGATTCTCCAATACGGTTGTAGGAATCTTCATAACGTGCGGACCAGCGCTATACTTGCTCGGGTAACCTTCCGAATACGAACATTGATGAGGCTGACGATAACGATTTAGAGCTACGGGCGGAGTCGAAAAGGTTCGAGGCGAGCGTGGTGGATCCGTATCTTTCGAGCTGACGTTCTCAGGAGTTTCTTCGAGTCGAGAAGGTGTGAGAGGAGAGATAGGGATGTCGAACGAGATGAGAGAAGTTCGTCGACTTTGAGGAGGAGGATTTGTGACAATTGAGTAGTCTTCGAACGAAGGTTTCGAGCTTGCGACGACTGGATTTGAAGCGATGACGAGAAGTGGATCGGTGGAATACCCAGTAGAGGTGGAATCGACGCTGAGAGTGGGCGAGCGGGGAGGCGTCGGAGGAAAGAGAGAGTTCGGAGAGTAAGGTTCGTCGAAGGGAAGAGGCGACGACGAATCGTCACGAGGAGGTGAAGCTTGCATCATCGGAACGTAGATGCTTGTCGAACGTGAGAGTTTGCTAGATTGCGATTGGGTCGATGAGCGACGAAGAACGCTCGAACGACGGCGGGAGAGATCTTTCGAGCCCGAGGTAACGTGCGAAGAGAAGGTGGAGAAGGCGGATTGCGGCAGAGGAATGAGGGGAGGAGGGGGATAGAAAGTAGCGATCGGGTGAGGTTCTCGACGACGAGTATTTCGAGGCGAGACTGAGGCAGGTGAGCGAGGGGAAGAGCAGTACGATTCAAGATGGGAAGTAGTCGATTGAGGAATGAGGAGGGGTAGCAGAGGAGGTCGATTTGGTGCGTGCTGCAGTTTTTGACTTTTCTCATCTCCTTCAATCGATTCATCCACCTTTCCTTCCACTCTGTCCCCTTCGCTGTCTTCTCCAACTCCAAATACTCCACTTCGATGTCTCGCGTAACGAGGAGGAGGATCTTGAGCGTTCGTATCGCGACGAGCTAGGACTTTCCTCCCTCTCGAATCGACACAAGTCTTGATGCTGGTACCGAATGATGAGAATGACGATGCCGAGAGTGAAGAAGAGGAACTAATCGTCGAAGGTAGACTCTGACGACGAGACCACGGGAAGGGAGAAGCAGTCGAAGCGGGAACTGAGGAGGAAAGGGAAGGGCAAGATCGTTGTTGGCTGCGTGAACGAGAGCGTGAGCGTGAGCGTGATCGAGAGTGAGAGTGATGAGAGCGATGTCGAGTATGTGAATGTCGAATCGAAAGATCGGTAGGTAGAGGTGACGACTGTGAACGAGGGATAGTTGCGAAATCTTGGGAAGAATTCGGTTGTGGTTTCCTTGCTGAATTCTCCCATTCCTCTCCCACAGCCGGCGAGCTAACGTCAATCCATTCTCTTCTGACTCCCTCCCTAGCTCCCTCCTCTCCAGTCGGGTGACCTTCGAAAGAATTATGTTTCAACTCGGAATCGCAAGGTGAATCTTGTTGATCGATTTCTGCGTATCCGATCTTGGTGGGTAGAGTACGAATCTGATTCGATGATGCAGAAGCGGGAAGGAACGATGGAGTATTGAAAGGCGATTTCAAAGAGTTGTTGAGATGAAGCGAATTCGGTGGAGTTTCGGAAGTAGAGCGAGATTTTGTGCTGTTTGATGGTGATCTTAGACGTCTCAATAGAGTCGTAGGCATAGTGTGTAAGTAGCTATTGAAGGAGACAGAGAGAAGAGTCAGTACTTGCACTGCCCAAAAATCTGCGAGATCGGATTTCGGATGAGGGGAAAGAGCTGGAAAGGAGCGAAAGCTCACTTGAGGTATAGGCTGTAGATGGTAAGTGTACTCGTCGATCGATATCTGCTATTCGATAAGCGATGACTGGCGAGATTGCAGAGGAAGAAAGGGAGAGAAGAGAAAGAACGCCGCGAAATCGGTCGGCTCAATCTCGCGAATCTTTTGAGACTAAAAAGTCGTTCGGCTTGTCTCGTCGATCACAATTTAGCAACGAGAAGGGTCAGTTGGTAATTCAGGTAATTCAGCGAGAAGATCAAGATGGATTTCCCTTTCAAAGACCGAAAACCGTTGGCGAGCGCAGTGCATCGTCCGATGGAAGCTCGCGCAACTCTTCGAACCCGTCTGTCTGTTGTCAGTCGCTGAGAAGTTCGTCAGAGAGGGAGAATGGTATCTTCCCCTTGCGACTTTGCGACATGTTTGACGCACTTTCATCGCAACTCGAATAATCCAGACCGCACTTCCCTTCCTAACCGTTCGATGCGAACTAGCTGCGTGCGATAAGCGTCAGGATGTCCATCGATTAGACGAAGCAAACGATCATGCAGTTGAGGGATGTCTCGCGAGTGGTGGGGAGGGAAAACGAGTAAAACGATATCAAAAATGGGTATACAGTGCGAGTTCGTAAAGGTCTATATAGAGTCATTGTGCAATGCGAAGGGAGAGAGAGATGGGTGCGATAAGGAGATCTAGTGCCCCAGCTCGAAAGTACCAGTCGAGGAGTTTCTGCGAGAGCGAAAAAGCATTAGATCTTGCTCCCGAGGGGTGAAGACGGAGAGATTGCGAACTTACGTGATGTACTCGGTAGGGAACATGTAGGGCGTGGGATCCCTCGAAACGAGGAACATACGAGGCATCAATTGCCCGTCGACTGTTTTTCAAGACAGCAATCCAGAGTCAGTTCCACTCTCTTCGACAATACGACAGTTCAGCTGAGGCGTACATTGAGCAAGCTGTGAGCGGAGGCGAAGAGCGCATCGAGTCAGTGAGTCGATCTTTGGCGTACGAATCGAAAAAGGGATTCGAGAACTCACTCGCATCATGTCTTGTCCTCTCCAATCGCCAACAACAAAGTTGGCGTATAGTCCAGGTTCTGAATAGTAATAGATATTGGTAGTGGTAGCGGCACAAGCATTCTGTACTTGGATTCGACCGTCACCGGGGAAAACTGAGGGGTCGGTTGTCAGACTTCCGTTGTTGTGAATCGTGTAGTTCCCCTAAAGCATGTCAATACATCATCAGTGATCAATTCAACGGGAATTGTTAGCGGAAGAAGGATCGACAGCTGCTTGCGAGCGACGAACTCGGGCAAGAAAAGGCTAAGTCAAAGATAAAACTTACGTGTTGCCAAATGACTACCGCTTCGATACAGTTGTGATGAGTCGCATTCGAGTTCCAGGTGACTGTGCATTCAACGAGCAACGAGAATAGGTCAGCCATGAGGATAGACTGTAGAGAGCAGGAATTCGAAAACTCACACTGCGCTTGTTCAAAGTAACCTTCTTCAGTGAACGAGAAGGAGTAGCCTGCTACTGTCGGGTAATTAAACGAGTTGTTGAACGGTCTTCCAAAGCTCTGCAAAGAGAGAAGAAGAAGGAGATTAGCTTGCTAGGACCTCCTCTGATTCGAAAGATGTTGTAATCGTTGACAGTTCGTGTCTACGAGGAAGATAGACCTTTTTCATCAATCACTGTGATCTCCCGAGTTCCTGGCCTGCTCTATACGCTAGCCAGCTTTCACAGTTGATCGATACGCGACTTTGTTTCCACCTTTCTCCCACTCGAGAGTAAAGGAGGAGAGAGAGAGCTTACAGGACCTGTCAATACAGCGGCATTCCCTGTACTCCAAGTCCCAATGATATCTGCTTGAGTAGCTGCGTTGGATGGAGTCGCCAAGTAAAGGAGAGGAAGGATCGCTGCTGAGAGGAGAGCGACCAGCGCTCGCAGTGGTGATGACGCGGACGCGCTTGAAAGAGTGGAAGGTGACATGGTCCTGTAGATTCGTGACGAGCGCCAGGCGAAAAGTGGAGAAAGAGAAAGATTCGCAAGATGATTTTGCATTTCATCAACATTCGCGCAACTTCAGTAGAGACAAGCGAATGCAAGGGGCAGCTCTATACCATCGCGGATAAGCAGGATAGCGAGGACAAGTCGCGAAAACGAGTGGAAGAGGTGGGAACCCTCAAATTTCTTTCGTTCTTTCGAAACTTTGTCTAACTACCTCCTTCGACCGCTCAATTGCCTTGAGCTCGACACGATCGAAAACAGAGCGTCTCAAATCGACGCTTCGGGCAGTCTCGGACGTGAAGCATGACGGATTCAGAAGAAACGAACGAATTTCAAACTGTTAGAAAGGAGGCGACAGCGCACAAAGCTCCCTTCCTTCTCCTCCAGCCAACTATACTTCCGCTACGGTCTTCATACTCATCTCCTGATCTCCCTCACTATCCTCGACCTTCTTCTGCTCCCTGCTTAAAACGAACCAATCTTGATTTGGGATTGGGATTTTGACGATACAACTGGTTTCGAGAAAGGTCTTGTCGAGGTTGAAGCGAGGAAGAGGGTAGTTGTACTCTGAAGCCGTGGTGTAAGCGGTCTGGAGGCGTTCGTGGCCTTCCTCCGATCCAAGGTCAAGAACTGAACGATTGAACAGCTCGACGAGGTAAACCTCAGTAGCTGCCCTCCTTTTCGTTGCTTCTCCGTAAACATAGATCCCACGGGTTCTTGCCCTCTCAATCAACGCCTCGAGATACTCTAGCTGTCCCCCATCGTAACGCAATGCGCCCGACCACCAGAAATCGTCCCAGACTCCCCTTTCTCTCTTGACATCCGGATCGATTCGAGTACCTCGTTCGTCTAGTTTGAACTTGAGCTCGAGAGTGAGAGGTAGTCTGAGGCGATAAGGTCCATCGAGTATGGCGTCGAGACCTTCGAGATCGTGCTGAGCATAGTCGAGGCAGAGAGTTTCGAGAAGAGAAAGAGGGGAAAGATGTCGAGCGAGGTCGGGACCATAGCTGTCTCTGCCGAGCTCGAGATTGCGAAGATGAGTGAATCGACTGAGGTAGAGGTCGATGGGAGTGCCGATTTCGCCAGATATGCTGAGAGACGAGAGGTTCTCTGAGATGTTTCGGGAAATGTTTGGGAGGATGGCATCGAGCGCTTGATCGTTATTACCGAGTACGTCATAGAACTCGAGTTCGGAAAGAGAGGGGCAGGAAAGGATGAGAGCGAGATTCGACGGTTCGCCAGCGCCCTCTCCTTCGAAGTGAAGCTCTTTGACGAGAGGTAGGTGAACGAAGTGAGTCAACGAGATGGTCGATGCGAAGGGCCAAGAGACCGTGAGCTCGTTGAGGGTGTGAAGATGCTGGAGAGGACTGAGTCCAGTGGTAGGCGAGCGTTGCCCATGGTCTTCGTTCAGAATTTCCACCTCGAGCGAACGCAACCTCGGAAAGAGGCGCGGATCCCGGTCGACCTGTGCCCAAAAAACGACGGCCATCTCACTCGAACCCTGCGCAAAAGTGATTTCCTCCACATTGCGAATCGAGCGAAGGAGGGCAGCGAGCGATTCCGCATGTCGTGTTTCCTTCTGTTCTCTTTCCCAGCTCTTGATGTGAAGGTACTCGAGATTCACACGCTTGATGTGAATGACCAGTGTCGGATCACGAGTGATGGCGCGGTTGAAGAGACGGAGTGATTTCCATTTGTGAGGAGAGAAAGTGTGAAGAAGGACGCGCTGGTGGAAGGGAAGAAGACGTTTCGAGATTGGCTGACTTTCGCATTTCCCGAACCAGCCGAGATAGGCGTGGTCGAAGATGCAGTCCAAGATCTCGTTTGGAAGGGAAGAGAATCGATCAACCTGAGAAAAAGAGGAAGATGAGATTGCACTTCGAGAGTACAACGGGAATACCGGGACTTACGGTAGGGACACATATAGCATCTTGTGACATCTCTGAGTCGTCCTGAGTGCGTTCTGAAGATTGTGAGTGAAGTGAAGCAACCGAAGAGATGACATTCGTTTTTGGCTTCATGTCGACGACATCAAACTCGAGATATGCTCTACTGGATCGACCTGTACTATCTATAGTCCTGCTATCACTCCTACTACGACTGGTCACTTCTCTCGCTCTCCTCGCTACTCATTCCTCCCTCCCCTCTTTCGATGCTTCAGCTGCCCGACTCTCTTCCCCCCTGAACCCATTCTACCAAGTATTCGTCAGATGGGATACAGTGTACTTTCTCGAGATCGCAAAGGAAGGCTACACGCAAGAACAACGACTGGCGTTCACTCCAGGTCTTCCGATATTACTCGGAGGAGGTGCAGAGCTACTTAGATGGCTCAAGGGCGCAAAGGAGGCTTCTGTGGAGGATTCAGTCTTCTTTGGAATGATCAGCACAACGTTCGCTACAACAGGGGCAGCGGTATTGCTCTACAAGTGAGCCTTTTCTTTTCTCTTCTTCCTGATTTCGCTGACAATCCAGTTCTTAGGGTGACCCTTGGTCTCTCTTCGTCCCAGAAACATTCCTTTGCTACCTCAATAGCGTTTCTCCTCGCTCCAGCTCGAGCAGTCCTTCATGCCGTTCCCTATACCGAACCTTTCGCTGCATTCTTCACTTTCGCCGGAATGCTCGCGTTCGTTCGACGACAAAACCTGTCAGCAGCTTTACTCTTCGCATTCGGATCGACATTCAGAGCGCAGGGTGCGGTGATAGGACTGGGATTCTTCGGTTGGAGGTACATCCTCAAGGAACCGTTTCGGAAGAATCGGGTTTCGATTCAGGTTCGCACTATTTCGACCCCTGAACCCGCCTGTACCGGGCTGACTCAAAGTCTTGATCGACGGACAGCTCCTCGCAAGCGGAATCGTCAAGACAACCGTCCTCTCCCTCATTTCAGCCTCTCCATTCTTCGCTTTTCAAGCCTACGCCTATAGAGAATACTGCTCCTCTGCCACTATTACTCGACCCTGGTGCTCCTCGACATTCGGACTCAGCTACGGCTGGACTCAGAGCCATTACTGGTGAGTGAAGGTTACCTCATTTCGCTTTCTGCAGATCGCAAGCTGATTCAGTCATCGCATTTCTCAGGGATGTCGGTCCATTCCGCTACTGGACCTTACTCCAACTTCCAAACTTCCTCCTCGCCTCCCCAGTTCTCTTCCTCTCTTTCGCCGCTTCTTATACCTACTATTCCTCCCAACCTCGACTCGTCATCTCCCGAACACTTCCGTTCTTACCCTCTTCTCTCCTTCCCTCTTCCCCACTCTCTCCATCTACGCCAACTCGACCGTTCCTCTCGCCCTCTCTCCTTCCCTTCATTCACCTTCACACAGCGACAACTCTACTCCTCCTCATTTCGTCCCACGTTCAAATCATTCTCAGGCTGTGTATACCAAACCCTGTCGTCTGGTGGTACGCTGCTGATCTTCTACTGGCAGAAGGGAGCGAAGGTGAAGGGAGAAGGAGATGGGGGAAGAGATGGGTCCAGTATTCGATCGTTTGGGGTAGTATCGCGACCGTGTTGTGGGCTTTGTTCCTGCCTCCAGCTTGACAAGGATACTTCACATAGCGACTATTTGATGCTTGACGATACTCGAGCGTTACGATCAGGATCGAGAGGCGCAAATTCGAGAGACGAAAAGTCAAGGTCAGAATCAGATCTGCGAAATCCAGCTCGGCTTCGTTTCTGACTCGCTTTCGCTCTTTCCGTGTCGTCTCGGGATCTCTCTTTATGTCTCTTTGCTCTGTCTGACACGGCGGGAGAGCTTGCGAGATCTGAAAGTCAACTCGGATTCTTGCGGAAAGTTGCCTCTTCCCATCCTTTTCATCACTCCGCTTCTCGCGCTGGCAAACCCAGCTCTACTCAAGCAACTTCACACCCTTCGACTACACCGCAAAGCTCGTCGCTTGTTCTCATCTTCGATCCCCACCTTCATCTCTTTCCCTTCCCCTCTCCCTTTCTCTCCCTCTACTCCCCCTGACACCATCCCCGACCCTCACAAGTATTCATACCTTTCCAAGATGGCCCCTCAAATGCCCGCCGAGATCCTCAAGCTCCGAGAACTGATCTCTCAAGATCCCTCGCAAGGAGCAGCCGCTGAAGGAGCTTGGGATGGCGCCTGGAGGTCGGGTACAACTCCGTGGGACTCAAAGATGAAGGACGTACAACCGAGCTTGAGGGAGCTCATCGAGGAGAAATGGGAGAAAACGGGAGTCGAGTGGGAGTCGCTCAAGAGTGGGAAAGCTCTCGTTGCTGGGTGTGGAAGGGTACGTCCGAGGCCTTACATCGTGAAGGACACTCTGATCGACTGAGGAAGCGCAAACAGGGATACGATGCGATCTTCTTCGCGTCGAAAGGAATCGACGCAATCGGAATGGATTTATCTTCAACTGCTGTTGACGCCGCAAGAGAACACCACTCGTCCCTCTCTGGAGCTCCTTCAAACGTCACTTTGTACGTCCACTCTAAACCCCCCTTCCTCTGTCGTCAGCTGCTGAACTGTCATCGCTTCGATAGTCAAGCAGCCGATTTCTTCGCTTTCTCCCTCGACGAGCCTTTCTCATTAGCCTACGATTTCACTTTCTTCTGCGCGATCCCTCCGTCATGGAGACAGAAATGGGGCGATCAATACGCTGAAGTGATCAGGAAAGATGGTGTTTTGATCACTCTTCAATATCCAATCGGTGCGGACTCTTCTCCTTCCTTCGCTAGCTCAAAATCTCGAGCTGATGATTGCTAGTACTATAGATGGAGATCGTGAAGGAGGTCCACCTTATTCAGTCTCGGAAGAAGCTTACGATCAAGTTCTCTCTTCGAATTTCGAGTGAGTTTTGCCTTTCTCCGACGTCTCACTGCAGTCGGGTCTGAAGACCGCTTTACTCGATTCACAGAAAGGTATATTGTGAGACGCCGACGAAGCAGAGTGAAGGACACGAGGGAAGGGAGAAAATGGTCGTTTGGCGAAGGAAGTAGAGAAACCTTTTTTTGTAGATTCGGATCGAATGTTGCTACATTTCGCAGAGTCACTCGAATTTGACATCGCGAGCATCACGCGAC
>Ga0308169_10004680_pt1 | contig 12697 bp, 22 predicted proteins | sample PhyBR1_2_FD_202139 | JGI IMG/M metagenome (GOLD analysis project Ga0308169, IMG submission 202139) | Phyllosphere microbial communities from UC Gill Tract Community Farm, Albany, California, United States - DLSLSB.R1 | ecosystem: Host-associated > Plants > Phyllosphere > Unclassified | place...
CAATTCCGGGTGTGTGTTGACGTAAAGGCGGTACGACATATCGGTTTTGTAATCGGGGATCTTCCAGGGGAATCGGCGGAGAATCATGCACATGAAGATGATGGCAACGGACCATACGTCGGTGAGTCGGGGGTCGTACGTGTCCCTGGACAGAACTTCGGGGGCAAGGTATGGGTCGGAGCCAACGACGCCAGAAGCCGGGATCTGGTGTTTGCCCGGGTAGTGGAACACGGTGGCCGTGCCAAAGTCTATGAGCTTGACGATGTTGTCGGAGGTCATGACGCAGTTGTCGAGCTTGAGATCTCGGTGTGCGAGTCCCATAGAGTGAAGGTAGTTGACACCGTCGATGATCTGTCGGAAGACGCAGTAGATCTCGGGTCGAGACATCTTGCCAGACATGACGACCGAGAAGAGATCGTAGGGCGCGTACTCCATGATCTGACGTCAGCGCGTTGCGCTTCTCCGCTGTCCAGTCCTGCTCACCTCGTAAAAATGTCCATGGTCATTCACGATATCCACCGTTTCAATCACGTTGATATGCCTCAGGGTCACGCCGACGCAAAACTCGGCGGTGACTTTACGCTGATACTCCTTCTCGCTCTCCCCCTGACGCCTCGGTCGGAACTCCTTGACGGCATAGGTCGATCCACCCTGCTTCTGGCTAGCCTTGATAAGTCGAACCGTTCCGCCCGCGCCCGAACCAAGCACCTTGCCCCACTTGCCGTACTTCTTTGACAAGTGGGCGTGCGTCGCCTCATGCAAAGAGGGGTGCGTGAGCGCTACCACGGGGTACGGTACGCCCGGGTATTCGGCCGCGTTCTTCGGCGTGGCGATACCGGGGGTGCTTACGGGCGAATGGGGCTGCGATTGCGCCGGAGTACGTAGGTCATGGTGCTGGTCCTGCGCGACAGTCGTGGACTGTCGGCTGGGCGCGATCGATGGTGCGCGCGATTCCGTGGGCGTCTTGTTCTTCTCCTTGTCCTTCTTGTTCTTCTTGTCCTTGTCATGGTGACCGAAAAAGCTAGCGAGGGAAGAGTGCGACTTTTCGCCCTCGCCATCACGGTGGTGGTGTCGCATAAAGCCGATCAAGTGCGAGGTATGGCCACCGTGGTGCTCCTTCTCGTGGCCGCTCGCTGGGGTGGCGGTACCGGTCGTGCTGTTGCTGGGAGGATGGACGAGGCCGTTGAAACCGCTTCCTCGTCGCTGGATTCCAGGCGTAGCGGTGCCGACACCGGGTGTACCGGGAAGGGATCCAGTCGAGGCCTCCGCCAAGTGCGACTGCAGCGCCTGCGTCGCAAATGACTGGGGATGCACCGGGTGGTGCGGCTGGGCCGGGTGCTTGTCCTTGTCGTGATGGCCGATATGGTGATTCAGGAAGCGCCGGAGCTCGTGTAGCCGCCCGTTGTGCTGCTTTGGGTGTCGCGTCGCGTGGGGAGAGCCGTGTGGTGACGACGGCGCGGTCTTGGAACCGAGCATGTCCGCCTTGCCGTTGTCGTTATAGGCGGGCGTGAAGGACAAGCCCGAGGGGACTGTTGGGCGCTTGGCCGCCGCGGCCGGAGGGTTTTGCGGTGCGGGAGGGGCATAATCGTGTCGTCGAGGCGAGGCTGCGCGGGACGAATCTCGAGATGAAGCGGTCAATGCCTGCACATTGTCAGCAAGGCCCGGAACTACGTCTAACGCGGTCTGCGAGACAAGCCAGAATTGGTTGAAGGACGAGGACGATGATTTGGGTTTGAGGCGATGGGGCATGGTGGAGCGCAGCCAGTCGGAGCTGGGCATCTTGCGGATCGGCCGTTCTGGTACGAGCAGGGACATGGTGTGGACGGCAAGGATGAGGTGGATGAGTGGACGAGAGGTGTAGGTGTATCTTCGACGCGATGCGATGCGGAAGATGCGGTGCCAAGGGGTGGATGGAGCGGGTTACCACGCCAAAGAGCGTGCGGGTGATGCGCGATCACACTGCGATACCCGGCGCCGTAGATGTTGACACGCCGGTCTTTGTGCAAGGTGTTTACGGGAGACAAGGTGGGAGAGGGAGAGGAGAAGGAAGCGAGACCGCCAAGAGGAGGTGGGGCGGGGGAGGTGAACCAGGCCAGACGAGAATCATGCGGATGACCAATGAGGAATCCTGTAGAAAAGACTCACCTCGTCATGCCATAATCCGCCTCTACTCGGTACCTTTCTCAGACTCGCGCCAGAATCCAGCAGGTCATGCTCGCTCGGCTGTCTGCTGACGGCAGCGCTGCCTGCCTCGCTGCCAAACGGGCTTCCGCCGTCAGGCGTCGAGGTCGCGGGGGTGTTGTTGGATATCGGGGTCAGATGCCGGGGCGAGGGTAATCCATCGTTGGCCGTGTTGAATTCGCGCCCGTGCTCGGTGACGAGGGACAGTCGCCTTCGATTGTCGTCGGTCCAGTTGATGCTCGAGATGGGCACCGCGGGCGATGACGAAAGCATGATGTTCCGGAGGCCGACGGTCGAGCGGGTGACGGATTGTGGTGCGGGTGAGACGAGGTGCTAATTCGGGCGCGGGCCTATCGCATGTGCGCGGTAGTGGATGGAGCGAGAAATCGTGAGGGGTCGACGATGGGAAATATGCGTGGTCGATGGCGGTATGTACAAGTGGACGGTGGTGGGGATGACTAAGAAGCTTGCGGAGGAGAGACGAGCAGGATACACGGGCCAAAAATAAGTGATGAAGCGGGGGAGGGGGGGAGAAGGGGGAATGACGGATGTCACCCTTTCTACCAGGGGTGGGATGAGATGGGCGTCGATGGCGGTGGATACCTCGGTCAACTCCCGGCCGAGCGATCCTTGTCAAATGCACCGAGCCTCACGTCGATGGTCCTTTTGAGCTGGGCCGCGGTGATGGTGTACACGTATTCCAAGGTGATGAGTGAGCAACCAGTCCATGAACGGGCATATGCATGCATATTCCCACAACGCCGAGGCAGCCGTCCCAGCTACGCTACACACCTGTCTCTCTCGACCAATGAGCAACGCCGCCATAACCGCCCGCCCGCGCGACAGCATCGCTCGCGGTCCCTGCTGGCCGCCGTAAGCCCAAAACGCGGGGTAAGTGACAGCATGCCCACGATTCTCGCCCGGAGCACGGCCATAAGACGCACAAGCGAGCAAGCGAGATGACATTGTCTTGCTTCGGCCTCGTGCCGCCGCTGCCCCGTCGCATTCCGCCGGCTCAGGGCAACGCCTCCCCCCACCCCACACAAATCGTCACTCGCCAAACCCCAAGCGAGCACGTATGCCCTCGCGAAACTCGATTCGAAAATGCTGGGGCAAAGTGGGTGCAAGCATGCATCCAACTCTCGGCCCGCGCCCCGCTGATCGCCGTGGCGGTTGTATGGGTCGCCAAGCATGTGCGTCCTGGGTGGGGAAACAGGAACTGGCACTGTATCACCCGGCTGGAAGCGGCCTGAGACTGTGTCGGTGTCGGTTGCGACGGCCCGCCTTCCCGGCGCGATGACGCTTGGCACATTTACCGCAGAGGACAAAAGGGGAAGATAACGTAGTTCCTCGGACGATGATCCACCGGACACCGAGTCTGATGCCCGGCCCCGTCGGTGCCACCACACGGTGCTTACAACATGCCTTTGTTGGTGATGGCTCCACCAACCATCAGTGTGGTCGAATGAACGACTGAAGGACAAGACTCCAGCGGAAGCACTTGATGGTGGACATGACGAGTTCTCGGCAGTCGGGACATGGGCACTGTGTCCCGCAGACAGCGCAGGCTTCGTCGCAGGTAGCAGTGCCGACCGATGTTCAGCACCGCCGAAGGAACCGACTAGCATCGCCAAGCGTGCTCTGCGAGATGGCCGGAATGTGCCAGTCCCCCGACGCCGGATGTGTAGCGTAATGAGCATGCTGCATGCGAGATCTATACCAAAAATGAGCCCTTCAAGCCGGTCAACCATGATCGTCCACCTGAAACTTTGCTTCCCGCCTGAGCCTCATGACGGAAACCCCCGGTCCCCACTGTCCTTCCTGCGTCAACCTCTACCCACGCGCCTACGTGTTGAAGCTGAGAGTCAGTATGCTGAGCGAACAGGGCTTGCCGCTACGTACATTCCGAGAATCTTGAACGGCGCAGAGGTACCACCTGCCTCGCCTTGCAACTGGCATTCGACCTGATCATTAGCCTATGCACAAATGGCCCATAATTCCGCTCACGAAGTGTGAGCCCTTCGAGACACCACGGTCGATCATCACCAATCTGCGAGTCAGTTGGGTGTCCCATACTAAATTCGCAGGCAGCTTACGTCGCGATGACGTCCTCGACTTCGGCAGTACCGAACAGATCTTTCGCTCCCGCCGTGTTGTCGTCCACCCAGCACTTGCAGTGACCCAGCGGCTTGTCCTCGGGACTCTGCAAGAAGTAGACTCCGACATCTCCAGCTCCCAGCTTCAACGGGATACGCAGTCGCGCGGTCGGTTGCTCGGCGTACCTGTCGTCAACGCTCCCTCCGAATCTATTTTCATGTCTGTGAGGCTCACCAGTAATGCCTGTCCTCCTTCACAGCGCCCTTTGGCGGGATGTAGAGCTTCCATCCAGATCCGTAGAACAGACTCGGTGGCAATGGGTTGATCAGATCGTTCGCAGCAACGCAGAACGGCTCGATCTCCCTGAAAGCCCCGAGATCGTGTGGTCGATCGGCAAGGCGCCCTTGAGGCACCTGGAGCAGAGAGTACTTGCCCGACAGACCGGATCCAGAGCTGTCTCCATCGCCCGAATCCTGGCCAGGCATGCCTTTTCGCAGACCCACTCCACCTAGAAGCGAGGGTGTGCCGAGGTTGTTACCGTCTGAACCTGTCCCGAACGAGGGCACGTCGAATGCGTGGCCCTGCAGCGTGAGCCACCCAGAGCAGACCTGCGACATGATGTATGAGATGAGGACGTCGGCGATGAGGTCGTGTCCGTCCGGATTGGCGTGGTTGGCGTCTTGGTAGAACATGTTCCGGGTCTGCTCCGTCTCTTGCATGTACTGGTCATAGATGACTCCTTTGACCCTGGGTGTCAGTGTCGTCGCAGATTTTTAATCGTGACAAGTGCGCTCACGAGATGTGGGGGACGTCGTAGAACTGAGCGACGACGTTGTGCAACAGCTCAGGCCCAACGAAACCGTTCTGCGCCTGGACCTGCGGGCTGAAATGGCCGAGGATGATCACGGCCGGCATCTCCGGTCGAACCAGGATCGATCGGACCAAGAGCTCGAAATGCGAGATCCAGTCCTGGTCGTTCGGGTCCGCAGCGTCAAACTCCAGGATGACCAGATCCGTCGCGTCGGGCAGATGATGCGAGGCGCAGTAGGCGTAGTACGCCGAGTCAGTCTTGCGAACAGCGCCATTGGTGAGTTCGTTTGCGGGATGCGGGAAGACGGTGTTCCACCAGTTGAACAGCTTCGAGGGGTAACACCGCTCTCCGACGGGGTCGTCGCCTGCGCCCGTACAAGCCGAGACTGGCGTCAGCATCGCATCCATCGACAGACACAAGGAGAGGGGACATACTGGATCCTCCCAGGACGCTGATGGTCACCGGAGCGCCGCTCATCGCCTTTTGCAGGACCCGCTGGATCCTCGCGCCCGATCCCAAGTGCAGGCGACTCCTGAGCAGCTCGAACTGGCCTCGTCGTTCGGCGATCGCATCGCCAGGCCCGAATACGGGGCAGAACTCGAACGGTGCCGGGTCGGCGAGCGAGTTATTGAGGTAGTCGCGTGGTATGAGGGGGTGTTCGTCCGCGGGATGGTGGTGGGCCAAAGAGCTCGAATCGCCCGCTATCTGTCAGTTTCAACGCGAAATGCTAGCGGCCTTCTCACGCAGGAGATATTGAGAGAAGAAGATCAGCGATAGCAAGATACCGATGATCATCCACGCGCGTTGCGAAAGCCCTGCCCGTCAGTTCCACTCACATGCCCCAAGACACGATCTCACCCAGCTTGGCACCCTTGCCCTTTCCACGCGCAAAGACGTTGTTCGAGTCGGCCCCCAGCGACAGCGTCGGCGGCTTTGAGCCCCGCCGACTGGCGAGACCAAGCCCATGCACCTGCGTACCCGTCTTCTCGTCAAATGCGCCCTCGAGGGGTGACACGTCCCCCGGTACGCCCGAGCCCCCTAACTGCTGCGAATTCTGCATTGTCGGAGAGTAGTGCGAGTTAGGAGTATCTGGCTCGGGCGGCGTGTCACCTTCTGGTGATGAGCCGTTTCTTGGCCGGAGCATGGGTATTGGGCGGGGAGAGGTGAGATGCGAGTCGTTAGATCTATTCCAGGCAGGGCAGACAATCTCTCCCACACCTGGGCACGCGTCGGGAAAGGAGGCACCTGAGCGTGTGATGATCTTTAGGCACGCCACCGTCCCTCACACGCCTATCACATGCCAGTGTCCAAGCACTTTGTGTTTGCATACAGACATTTCTTGCCTGTGCATGAAGCTTGATAACGACGAGGTTTTCAAGCAGATCTACGGGAGCTATGTATCCCGTACATCATCCATGTCAGATAATGCATACAAAACAGTGTGTGTGTGTCCGCGCAAGCGGGGCATGACCCCCACCTTTTGAATAGGTTCCGAGTAAAACCGAATGAGGGACGTTTGCGGCTTCGCGCGCCAGATTTCGTTCCGCCGTCATAGAGCAACATCAACGATTCTTCTCGCTCAGTACGGCTACATCTCCTTGATACCCTCTCTCTCTCCACACCCCTCAATCACTCTTACACAATGTTCCGAGGTCTCCAGTCCGCCCGAGCGCTCCGACGAGTAGGCCTATCCCCGCTTCGATTGCGAGCGGCGCTCACAAACAGGCTGCCGTTGAGCAACGTCGGTTCCTGTCCATCCACGAGTACCAGTCTGTCCAACTGCTCAACTCGGTACGTTGCGCCGAGTGCACTCGACGAGCAGTCGCACAGTCTGCCAGCGGTGCGGATGTGGGCTGACTTCAGTACGGCATCCCCACACCCAAATCGCTTCCTGCGTTCTCGGCCGATGAGGCTGAGAAGGTCGCTCAAAGCTTCGGTCCGTATTCATGAATCGTGGCGCAGACTCCGGCGTCGTTAGGAGAGACTGATCACTGACAGGCAGATCAAGACGGCCTCGTGATCAAGGCCCAGGTGCTTGCCGGTGGACGGGGAAAGGGACACTTCGACAGCGGTTTCCAGGGCGGTGTGCAGATGGTCGACTCGTGCGTGCCGAAACCCACCATCTCGTACATCCCGCTCCTCGCTCACCAATAGTCCTGCCCAGGCGAAGGAGTACGCGTCCAAGATGCTGGGCCACAAGCTCATCACGAAACAGACGGGTGCGGCGGGACGAATTTGCAACGCCGTCATGCTCGCCGAGCGAATGCCCCCTCAGAAGGAGTACTACGCCGCGGTGCTGAACGACCGAGCACGCGGCGCGCCCGTTCTCGTCACGTCCAACCAGGGAGGCATGAACATCGAGGATGTCGCTCACGACACCCCCGAGGCCATCATTACTACGACCCTCGACTTTGAGAACGGCATAAGTAAGGCGGACGCCAAGGCCCTGGCCAAGCAGCTGGGCTTCAAGCCCGAGGCGCAGGAGAACGCCGCGGACGTCTTTGGAAAGCTGTACCAGATCTTCAAGGAGAAGGACGCGACGCAGATTGAGATCAACCCGCTGGCCGAGCTGGCGGACGGCCAGGTGCTCTGGTGAGTCGTCCCGCCGAGCTGCTTTGGGGACATGGTTCTTACCGCAGCATGGACGCCAAGTTTGGCTTCGACGACAACGCCGACTTCCGACAGAAGGACGTCTTCAAGCTGAGGGACACGACGCAGGAGGACGCGCAGGAGGTCGAGGCGGCCGAGTACGGCCTCAACTTCATCAAGCTGGACGGAGACATCGGATGCTTGGTCAACGGTGCCGGTCTCGCGATGGCCACCATGGACGTGCTCAACCTGCACGGTGGCTCGCCCGCCAACTTCGTACGTGCTTCCCGATTCGACCGGGGCATCTCGCTGACTCCAGCTCGACGTCGGTGGAGGAGCTACCGCCGATGCCGTCAAGAAGGCCTTTGAGCTTCTCTTGAGCTCGTCCAACGTCAAGTCGATCTTCGTCAACATCTGTGAGCTGACGCGTACTCGGTGTCAACGTGCGGAGCTCACGACAGTCGGTGGTATCATGCGATGCGACGTCATCGCCGAGGGTATCATCAAGGCCACCAAGGAGCTGCAGCTCGAGATCCCCCTGATCGTCCGTCTGCAGGGAACCAAGGAGGCCGAGGCGAAGAAGTGAGCTGTCCTACTAATGTTCCATGTCCATGACCTGACGCGGCAGGATGATCAAGGAGTCGGGGCTCAAGATCTACCCCTTCGACGGACTGGACGAGGCTGCGTCCAAGGCTGTCGAGATGGCCAAGTCTGGTTAGAGCGTGTCATTTGCCTGTAGCTACCATCGAAGTCGGGATGCAGGCGATGCCTAGTGATGTAGTGGCGGTGTGAGGTGTGGCTCCTACCTGGCCGCACTGATTAGTGCTATGAGCCACGGATCGGTAGCGGTCGGGGAAAACTCTTCCTTGCGAGGCCCGTCACGATCCGCAGCTTACCTGGCATGAAGCGGAATCGCAGCCGATCCAAGATCTTTCGAGATCCGTTTCGTGGTTCGGTAACACGCTGTCATAGACACGCGAGACACGCTGCTGCTCGTTGCTAAAGCGTCGGCGATCGCCGATCCGACCGCGTCGGTTGGCCGAAGAAGTGCGAAATGATTCATCATCCTCTTGAAATATTGCCAGTCCACTCAACCTCTGATCACACCAACCGACCATGGCCGAAGACCACCCCATGGCAGGCGCCTCGCCTCCCGCCTCGCCCCGTATCGAAGCGGCCGTGTCCACCATCGACTCGTACCCACAACACGGCGACGACGCCCTGACGGCCTCCCCTCTCCCCGCCGACGTCCCAAACTCTGACATACCCCTGTCTATCCCGCCCATGCGGTCGCCATCCCCGGCCCTGCCTTCTCTCCGGCACGTGCCCTTCCCGCCGGACGAGGCCGAGGACTCGGACTCGGATGACGACGAGGTGCTGTACAAGCTGCCCGTGTACATGTCCGCGGGCCTGTTCCCCCAGGTCCAGCTGTTCCAGTACCCCATGAACACACGGCCGATCGCTGCGCCGGAATGGGCGCTGCAGCGGGGTAAGAACGTGTCGGCGAGGGTCAAGCCCGAGGCGGGCAAGGTGGAGGTGGAGATCCCGATATATGGCGAGGTCAATGCGTGGAGACATGAGCGGGCCAAGGAGTTGAGCTTCGAGCAGGATACGCATTCGCTCAACGGGCGGCATGGGGCCGATGGGGATGGGATCGTCGGTGGCGTGAGGGATAAACGCGGGGCGGGGGGGAGAAAGGATAAGAAGCCAGAGACCAAGTGGGGCGATAAAGTCAGGCTGAGCAGTGAGCCGGTGCCGAAAGCGACGGGGTATTACACGGGGCAGGTGTACGAAGGTGAGTGCGGCGGCGCCATGTCCCGGACCTGATGAGGGTCTCGCACTTTGAGGGATCCATCTCGAGGATGGGGTGGGTGCACGCTGACGATCAGGGGCACTGCACTTGCATCCCATCTCCAAGATCAGCCAGTTCAGGACATCGCTCGCGTACCTGGACGACATGGACCAGAAGGCCAAGATGGCACGGAGAGGGGACGACGACGAGGACAAGAAGCCCAAACAGCCTCCAGCGCCCACGAGAAAGGTGGGATCCGCATGAGCACCTCACATCGAGCGGTGACTGACGTCCAGGGAGAGGAGGAGAACGACGGGAGCGGGTCGATCAAAGACTTCAGGGAGAAGATGCGATCGACGAACGAGGTTCTGACGAGGGAAGAATGGATACCGTATGAGTGGAAAGAGGGTGATGTGAGTGTGGGCAGTCGACGCCACAAGGTGGTGGTATATGTGAGGTGGGCTGATGCGCAGGACACGCTGCCTCAGCTGCAGGAGCTGTACCTCGCCGAGGACAAACGAGTACGGTTGCAGTGCTCCACGCGGGGGCTGGACTACCTCGACAAGGCCTAGAGTGGCACTGCTCGTGGCCGAAAGATCGGAGTGGATGCAATGTCGCGGTGCTGCATCGCTCGGATGACGCGATTGGGATGATGGTTCGGGAAGGAACTCCAGAGATCGAAACTGGCCAGGGAGGACGACGAAGAACGTGGTCTCGACCCTGCGTCGCCGAGGCGCAGACTAGATACTTGACGATACACATGACGACTTCTGCATGACGAGGATGCTGCAATGTCCTTTGCTCTCATATGCATCACGATTTATCTTGCCGGGAATGATTAGCACGACAGCTCATGATCCAAGCCCCGATCTCGGCCGCAAGATATGCTGTCGCAAAGCGGCCACGGCTACATGCACCTAGTCTACTGTATGTACAACACAAACTGTCCACCTCCCCGGTGTATTACATTCGACACGGCCGTCCTCTGCGATCTCAGCAGCCACATGTCGCCCTCAAGACCAAGCTAGCGGTATTACACGGAGGCATCCTCAAAACATCCCAAAGCCACCACAAGCATGTTTCTGCCCGGCCACCTCAGGTCAAGGCAGGCGACGGACACGCCCTCCTCTCATGCCTTTCCAGCCCGCCTTTTCGCCTCGACATTGATGTCCCGCTCAACCAGCGTCCGCTCCTTCTCCATCCTGCTCGCCGCCTTCGGCGTCGTCTCAAGGTCCCCGGCGGTGGGCGTCTCATAGTGCTCCGACGTCGCTAGCACATTGCTGTCTGTCCGCTGCTGCCAGTGCTCATGTTCGGGACACACTGACGTTAGCTTATAGCTCGCACAATGACTTGCTGGGCGGCGTACACTTGGTGCGGGAGGCTGGGATGCCCTGTCCAAACTGCAAGTCGTGGAGCTCGTTTCCGAAGAACGCTCGGTCTGTCGTCAGTGGTGCGCTACGCCAATCACCGCGCGCACTCACGCTTGGATCCCTCCATGCCGTGCAGATGCCCGCACTTGCCCTCCTGCACACATACCGCCTCAACCTGCTCCATGTCCTCCTTCCAGCCCTCGTCGCCCTCGCTGACAGCCAAGAACGGATGCCGCAGCGCCGCGGCCGCAGTAATCCGCTTCGTCGCGTCCAGGCGCAACATCTGTTCACACAGCTTGATCGCGTCGTCGATGCCAATGATATGCTCAGCGGCTTCGTCCCGCGTAGGATTGGACAGAGGCGGTGTGTAGATATGCGGATTCAAGCGGAGTATGACAGTCGTCAACGACTCGGGTGCAACGTCCACGGACGGCACATTCGACATGATCGTCCGGTCTGGCGTCAGTGCGGACCGACGCTATCGCTTGCGGTACTCACTGTGCAAAAGCGCACATCGCTCCATTGCATTCCGGCCAAAGATCGCTGCAATCTCGAGCAGGGCCTCGGTATCGTCATTCGAGTTGAAACACGGGAACTTGTGCGTGAGGATCGAGAGGAGGATGACACCCGCTGACCATATGTCGATCGCTGGCGTCAGTTTGCGCTTTGCTAACGCGATCAGCTTGACTTACAAACGGTTTGATCAGGGCATTTGAGAAGGACCTCGGGCGCTCGAAAGCCCCTCGTGCCTGCTCGATTCGTCTTGATCGCGGGGCGTTTATCATCCGAGCTGAAGCCAATCCGGCCTTCACCAAGCTTTGATCTCCGTCGTGCATCATAAAGCGCCTTCTCCACGGTGGCTGTTTCGGTCGTCTTTGTTCGCTTTCCATGCAGGTCTTGGAGCGTGGCGGGGGTGTGTTGACACGTAGACCTCGGCGGTGGATGATAGCGCTGGGATGAGATCAGGATTTGGGTCACCATGCGCTAAGCGACCCACCTCTGCTAGGCCAAAGTCACACAGGACGCCCTTTGCCGTGTGGTAATGGTACAGAAAGTTGGCTGGTTTGACATCGCGATGAATGATTCCTCGGGCGTGTATATCTTTGAGCGCCCGCATTAGATTACGCATGTAGTATCGCATCGCCCAGGTGTCCATGTGCCGGTAGAAGTGCTGCCGGTTAGCCACGCTGTGATCCGGAATACGCCCAAGCTCACCCTGAAGTCATCGGATACGTGGTATGGCATGACGATGATGACTTGGTCGTCCTCGCGAAAGGCCGTGACCAACTTCGAGACGTTTCGGCATCCGCTGAGGATCAGCTTCGATGTGACGTCTGTATCAGCAACGTACCGCAGGCTCTCCAGGATATGCAGCTCGTTCTCGATACGCGCCGGACTGCTCGTGACGAGGATCTTCTTCAGCGCCACGGGCATGTTACTCCTCGATGGCGCGATCATTTTCCGCGGCAGCTCGTCCGGCTCGTCCGTCCAATAGAAATTGTCGTGATGGTGATGGAACACATCGTGCGCGAGGTAGACCGAGGAGAAAGTTCCTGCCATAAGCTGTATTCGTATGACCGCTTCATCCTCCATACGCACCCTCGCCTAAGCGGTCGACTACCTTGTACGCGATCTCGCCTGTCGTGGCATCTCGCAAACTCGTCAGGTTGTCCGTGAACTGCCGTATATCCCTTTTGATGGCCGTCCGCTCAAGTACCGGCCGATGGTCCATCTCGTAGTCGTCGGTGTCGCCTGAATGATACGAATGCTCGAATGGCCCGTCATCGCTCTCCTCCTCGTCTTCCGTTCCTTGGCCCTCCAGGCCTTGGTATCCCGCTTGCTCCTGTATGACTTCGA
>Ga0308169_10004681_pt1 | contig 12693 bp, 10 predicted proteins | sample PhyBR1_2_FD_202139 | JGI IMG/M metagenome (GOLD analysis project Ga0308169, IMG submission 202139) | Phyllosphere microbial communities from UC Gill Tract Community Farm, Albany, California, United States - DLSLSB.R1 | ecosystem: Host-associated > Plants > Phyllosphere > Unclassified | place...
GACTTTGCGCCGATGATAGTGCTGCAACCAGTGTGAAAGTAGGTTATCGTCAGGCTAGTTATAAGAGAAAAACCCGCTGATTAAGGTCAGCGGGTTTTTTTTCGCCTGCAGGTTTTAGACCCTGTACACACGCCACACGCCAGCTCGTCTTACAATAGCCCGATGCGCATCCTCATCGTCGAAGACCATCCCGACATCCTGGCCAACCTGTACGGCTTCCTCGAGCCGAAGGGACATGTCCTCGACTCCGCCCGCAACGGCTATGCCGGGCTCGCGCTCGCTTCGGAAAACGAATACGACGTCATCGTGCTCGATATCGGACTGCCCGGCCTCAACGGTCTCGAACTGTGCCAGAAGCTGCGCACCGAGCTGTCGATCGCCACCCCTGTCCTGATGCTCACCGCGCGCGACAGCCTGTCCGACAAGGTTGCCGGCTTCGACAGCGGCGCCGACGATTACCTGGTCAAGCCCTTCTCCCTGGTGGAACTCGACGTGCGTTTGAAAGCATTGGTGCGGCGTTCCGAAGGACGCAATGCGGGCAGCAGCAAACTGCGCTTCGGCGAACTGACATTCGACCCCGACACCCAGCAGGCCAGCCGCGCCGGCCAGGGCGTGAACCTGACCCGTACCGGCTACGTCCTGCTGCAGGCATTATTAAAAGCCGCCCCGCGCATCGTCTCGCGCGAAACCCTCGAGCAGGCCGTCTGGGGCGAGGACCGTCCCGACAGCGACGCCCTGCGCACCCATATCCACGCATTGCGCCAGGCGATCGACAAGCCGTTTACATATCCCATGCTGCTCACCGTCCCCGGCGTCGGCTATCGCCTGGCGCTCCCCGATGGACGCTAAAGATTCGCTGCGCCGGCGCATCGTCGTCGCCTTTGTTTCCTTCGGCATCGTATTGTCGATCTTCTTCGCCGTAATTGCCGCGGTAGCCGTCGAAGGCGTCGAGATGCACCTGGTCGACAACCGCCTGGCCGAAGTGGCGAAGTGGGTACTGCCGCGCCAGGCCGCCGGACTCGCGGTCGACCTGCCGTCGGGACTGCGCTTCCACCGCGGCAATGCCATTCCGCGCTCGCTGCGCGGTTTGCCGGAGGGCGTGAGCGAAGTCGACATCGAAGGCGTCGGCCTGCACGTTCTGTCCGGCACCGATGCGGCCGGCCCCTACGTCGTGGTCGACCACGAAAGCGATTACGAGAAGGTCGAGCTGGTCGTGTATTCGATGTTCTTCGTCTTTTTCATCGGCTTCCTGATGCTCGCCACCGCGCTCGGCCGCTTTGTCGCCCGGCGCGTGGTCAATCCCATCGGCGAACTGGTCGACGCCGTCGCCCAGGGCCGCGGCGCTTTCCCGCTGACCGAGCGCAAGGACGAACTCGGCATCCTCGCGCGCGCACTCGAGGCGCACACCACCGAACTGCGGGCCTTCCTCGACCGCGAACGCTTTTTTACGGGCGACGTCAGCCACGAACTGCGCAGCCCGCTCACCGTGATCATGGGTGCGGCCGAGATCCTGGTGGCCAATGCCGCCGACCAGGCGACGCGGGCGCCTGCCGAACGCATCTACCGCGCCGCGCATGAGGCCGCCGAATGCATCACCGTCCTGCTGCTGCTGGCGCGCGCGCCCGAACTCGGCCGCATGCCGGAAGTCGCGGTCGACGCCATCGCCGCGCGCGAAGTCGAACGCTACCGGCACCTCGTGGCCGACAAACCGGTCGAGCTCGATTATTTCGAGGGGCCCGCCTTCGCCATCCAGGCGCCCGCTGAACTGTGCGCCACCGCCATCGGCAACCTGGTGCGCAATGCCTGCCAGTACACCGAGCAGGGCGCGGTGACGGTCGCGCTGGCCCCGGGACGGGTCGTGGTCGAGGACACCGGCCCCGGTTTGCCGGCTGCGGTACGGGAGACACTGGCCCGGTCGGGCGCGCCGGGCGCCGCCATCCCGTCGCGCGGCTCGGCCGGTACCGGACTCGGCTTGTCGCTGGTGCTGCGCATCTGCGAATACCTCGGCGCCACGCTCCGCTACCAGGACCGCCCCGGCGGCGGCAGCCGTTTTACGATCGATTTCCACGGCGATTTCACACAGTCTTAACGTCCTGCTGACCGGGCCCTGACGTGGGCTTCGCTATCCTGATGGCATACGTGGCCAAACCCGGCCGCGTGCTTCGATGGATGACAGTTGGAAAAATTCTTCGCACGGCGCATCAGCGCACCCTACCTGATCCTGGCAGTGGCCTTGCTGCTGGCGTCCGCCGGCAACATCACCTTCTGGTCGACGCTCGCGCGCGCGACCGGCGGCCTGACCTTGCAAAACCTGCCGCTGCTGCTGGGCGCCTTCGTCATCATCGTCCTGTTCTTCAATGCCTGCCTGACCCTCGCCAGTTTCCGCTACGTCGCCAAGCCGGTCCTGATCGTGCTGATCCTGTGCGCCGCCAGCGCCAGTTATTTCATTGCCAGCTACGGCATCGTGATCGACAAGGCAATGATCCAGAACGTATTCGAGACCGACACCCGCGAAGCGCTCGAGCTCTTCAGCTGGAAAATGGTGTTGACCGTCGGCCTGCTCGGCCTGCTGCCTTCGATCCTGATCGCGCGCGCCAACATCGGCTTCCCGCAAGGGGTGCGCGGCCTGCTGAAGCGCGCCGGTATTGCCGGCGGCTCGCTGCTGGTGGCCGTGCTGCTGCTGGTGCTGTTGTTCAAAAGCCTGGCGCCGGCCGTGCGCGAACACCGCGAACTGCGCTTCCTGCTGACGCCCACCAACACCATCCAGGCGCTGAACGGCTACCTGCGCGGCAAGTGGAGCACGCCGGTCGTAATCGCGCCGCTCGGGCGCGATGCGATGAAGGGGCAGGCCTGGGCCGGACAACAGCGGCGCACGGTGACGATCCTCGTGGTCGGCGAAACCGCACGCGCGATGAATTTCTCGCTCAACGGCTACAAGCGCGAGACCAATCCGCTGCTGGCGCGCCAGCAAGGGCTGATCAATTTCTCGCAAGTGTCGTCCTGCGGCACCGCGACCGCCGTCTCGGTTCCCTGCGTGTTTTCCGCACTGGGACGCGAGGATTACTCGGAGAGCAAGGCAGCGAGCCAGGAAGGCCTGCTCGACGTGCTCAAGCACGCCGGTCTCCAGGTGCTCTGGCGCGACAACAACTCGGGCTGCAAGGGCGTCTGCGCCCGCGTCGGCTACGAAGACCTGTCGCAAGCCAAGTCGGGCGACCCGTTCTGCGAGGGCGACGAATGCTATGACGAACGCCTGCTGGCCGGCCTGCCCGAACTGATCCGCAAGAGCAGCGGCGACCTGGTGGTCGTGCTGCACCAGAAAGGCAGCCACGGCCCGGCCTATGCGCGGCGCTATCCTGCGCGTTTCGGGCGTTTCGGTCCGGTCTGCAATACGAACGAATTCGAAAAGTGCTCGCGTGAATCGATCGAGGCGGCCTACGACAACACTATCCTGTACACGGATTACTTCCTGAGCAAGACGATCGACCTGCTGCGCCAGACCGCCTCGAATGAAGGCGTGGACACGGCTATGCTGTATTTTTCCGACCACGGCGAATCCCTGGGCGAGAACAACATGTACCTGCACGGCGCGCCCTACATGTTCGCGCCGAAGGAGCAGACCCGGGTGCCGATGATGCTCTGGATGTCCGACGGTTTCAGTTCACGCTTCCACATCGACCGCACCTGCCTGATGGCGCGCCGCGACCAGCCGATGTCGCACGATAACGTGTTCCACTCGGTACTCGGCATGCTGGACGTGAACACGGCCGTGCTGAACCCGAAACTGGACTTGTTCCGCGCTTGCACCAGGGGCTCCTGATGATGCGCCCGCAGAATGACACCGCCCCGACGCTGCTCGCTGCGCGCCAGGTCTTTTTCCTCTGCGCCGGCCTGCTGGCGGCGGCCCTGGTCATCCTCTGGATCGGCCGCGCCACCGACATCGACCTGCGGCTGGCCGACACCATGTACGACGCCGGCTCGAGCGCTTTCCCGTGGCGCCATGCCTGGCTGACCGAAACCTTCAGCCACACCATCCTCAAAACCCTGTTGACGGCGGCGGCCGCGTATTTCATCGTCGCCGCCAGCTGGGACTTCTTCCGTCCGCGCGCCGGACGCGGCGCACTCGACCGGATGCGTTTGCGCATCGTCGGCCTGTCGGCCGTGCTGGTGCCCCTCGTGATCAGTTTGCTCAAGCAGGCGAGCGTCGCGCATTGTCCCTGGGACCTGGCGCGCTACGGCGGCAACGAGCCGTATTTGCGCTTGTTCGACGCCTTGCCCCTCGGCGTGCAGGCGGGCCACTGCCTGCCGGCGGGACACGCTTCGAGTGCGCTGTGGCTGGTGTCGCTCTGCGTGTACTGGTTGCCGGGCCGGCCGCAAGGCGCGCGCCTGGTCGCGCTGGCGGCGCTGCTGCTCGGCGGCGTGGTCGGCTGGATGCAGCAATTGCGCGGCGCGCATTTCCTGACCCATACCTTGTGGTCGATCTGGCTGGCCTGTGCAGTCGTGCTGGCGGTGATCTCGGTCTTGCAATGGCAGCCGGCAAGGCGGGCACGGGCAGCGCAGGATTACCCGGCGGAGGCGGTAGAAGACGCGCGCTGATTGCTTCAGCTCAGCGCGCGTTATTTTCCGCGAGGCAAACTTTCCAGGTTACTTCACTGGAGAACCCCATGCACGACGCCATCGACCCTTCCGGCCTGTCCGACAAGCTGGCCGCTCCCTTCAATGCGATCGTCTCGCGCCACCGGGCCTCGCTCATGCCCATGCTGGGCGGTAGCGGACCGGCCGCGCGCGCGGCCATGGCGAACGACGAGGCGGTACGCAAGGTCGCCGTGTTCTGCTATCCACTGCTTCCCGGGCTGGTCCGCCTCGCGGTCAAGGAACACAGCTTCGTCAACTTCGTGATGAACAACCGCGAAAAGCTGCTGCTGCGCCTCACAGCCGATCCGGCGCCGGCCACCGGCACCTGAACCCCTCGACTATTGCGCCACCGGCTCGGCCTCCTTGGCGACGGCACGGCCGCGGCTGATGCTGTCGCCGTCCTTGCGGCGCAGGCGCCAGAAAATCGCCGCCGACAGCACCGTCATCATGGCCAGCGCCCAGAATGCGTGATGCAGGGCGCCGGTCACCAGCACCTGGTTCGTTTGCGGCACCCTTCCCAGGAACCAGGCGGTCACCAGCGAGCCCGCGGCCAGGCCGAAACTCATCGACAATTGCTGGAACGAGCTCGAGATCGTGCTCGCCATGCTCGTGTCGCCCGCCTCGATGTCGGCATACGCCAGCGTGTTCATGCTGGAAAACTGCAGCGAATTGAAGAAGCCCTGCATCAGGCTGATGCAGACGATGACGGCCAGCGGCGTCTCGCGCCCGACCAGCCCGTACAGGGCGATGGTTACCCCGATAAATAAGGTATTGAACACCAGCACCTGGCGGTAGCCGAAACGGGCCAGCACTTTCGGTGCGATCAGTTTCATGCCCATGGCCGCCGCCGCCGACGGCATCATCAGCAAACCCGACTGCCAGGCCGGCAAGCCCAGCCCCAGCTGGTACAGCAGCGGCAACAGGAAGGGCAGGCCGCCCACGCCGAGGCGCGTGACGAAGCCGCCGAGCACGGAAATGCGGAAGGTGCGCACCTTCAGCAGCACCAGGCGCAGCAGCGGAAATTTGATGCGGCTGGCGTGCCAGGCATACGCGCCAAGCAGGCCGGCCGAGATGGCCAGCAGCAGGGCCATGGTCGGGCCGCTTAAGGTATGCTCGCCGAAAATTTCAAGCAGCCAGGACAGGATCGCGGTGCCGGAACTGAACAAAATCAGGCCGAACACGTCGAGCGGGCGCCGCTCGTCGCCGTGGTAATCCGGCATGTGGCGCCAGACCAGGTACATGGCGGTCAGGCCAAAGGGCACGTTGATGAAGAAGATCGCGCGCCACGAAGTCCAGTGCACCATCAGGCCGCCCACGGTCGGTCCCAGCAGCGGGCCGATCAGGGCGGGGATGATGACGAAGTTCATCGCGCCGAGCAGTTCGGATTTCGGGAAGGTGCGGACGATCGCCAGGCGCCCGACCGGCATCATCATCGCGCCGCCCAGGCCCTGCAGCAGGCGCGCGGCCGTCATCATTTGCGCGCTTGGCGCCAGGCCGCACAGGACCGAGGCGAAGGTAAAAATGCCGATGGCAATCAGGAAGACGCGGCGCGTGCCGAAGCGGTCGGCCATCCAGCCGCTGACGGGAATGCCGACGGCGAGCCCCAGGATATAGCTGGTGACGACCGATTTCAGGCTCAGCGGCGTGACCCCAAGGCTGAGCGCGATGCTGGGAATGGCGGTGTTGACGACCGTGGCGTCGAGCTGCTCCATGAACAGGGCAGTGGCGACCAGCCAGGGCAAATAGGTCTTGACGGTGGAACTATCCAAACGGGCCTCATCCGGCACTGGACGCGCGGATGCGCATGCCTCTCCGGATTGTCACATAAATCATGCGATCCCGATGTTCAGGCGGGCGCCGAAGCGGACGTCGTATTGACGTCCTCCGCTTGCGGCGCCCGCTTCCCTGGCCCAGGCTTTAGAACTGGTAACGCGCGCTGGCCACCACGAAATTGACGCCGCTGTTCGGGCGCTTGATGCTGGCGTTCGAATAGTGCTGGAACTTCAGGCCGAGATCCCATTTGTTCGCCATGACATACCCGACGCCGATGTGGTCGCCGAACTGGAAGGCGGTCGACAGCTGGTGGTCGTTGTTGTTGTACAGCTCCGAGAACAGGTTGGCGCCGATGCCGCCTTCCGCATACCAGCCGAGCTTGTCGTCGCGCTGGTAGCGCACGACCGGCGTGATGCCGACGACGGCCAGGTTCTGGTGCTGGCCCATCACGCCGCGATACGCCTTGCCGCGCCAGTAGGCGGCCGACAGGTCCCAGTAGCCCCCCAGGTGGCGCCCGTTCGAGGCGAACCACTGGGCGTCCCAGTCTTTCTGCACGCCCAGGCGCAGCATGCGTACTTTCGAACCGCTGCCGACGTCGACCGAGGCCGAGTCGATCCAGCTTCCGTCGGCAGCGTTGGCGGAGCCCGCCAACAGGGTGGCCACAGCGCCAAGAATGGCCCCGAATTTTTGAATAGAGAACATAATTGCTTTCGTATAGTAAGCACCAGTCCATGCTGGCGCGTCCAATTATTGTACTAGTATGAACAAAAGCCCGTGGTCACCCATCAAATCGCATAAGGGAACGTATGCCTCTTCCAGTTGTCGCATTCCTAGGTATTGGCCTGATGGGCCGGCCGATGGCGGCCCGCCTCGCTAATGCTGACTATACCCTGCATGCATGGAACCGCAGCGCCGCGAAGGCGCAGGCGCTCGCCGCCGAGGGCGCCATTCCCTGCGCGTCGCTGGCGCAGGCCGTCGCCGGTGCGCAGGTCATCGTCTCGATGCTGGCCGATGGCCCGGCCGTGGGCGCGGCCATCGACGCGGCCTTGCCCGCCATGGCGCCGGGCGTGCTGTGGATCGACATGAGCTCCACGCGCCACGACGAGGCGCTGTCTTTTCATGCGCGGCTGGCGGCGCAGGGCATGCGCTTCCTCGACGCGCCGGTGTCGGGCGGCGTCGGCGGCGCGGAAGCGGGCACGCTGGCGATCATGGCCGGCGGCAGCCTGCACGATTTCAACGAAGCCGCGCCCGTGTTCGCGGTCTTGGGCAGCGCGCGGCTGGTCGGCCCGAACGGCAGCGGCCAGGTCGCCAAGCTATGTAATCAGCTGATTGTCGGGGCGACGCTGAATGTCGTCGCCGAGGCCTTGCTGCTGGCGCAGGCGGCCGGCGCCGACCCGGCGGCCGTGCGCGAAGCGATCCGCGGCGGTTTTGCGGGCAGCCGCATCCTCGAGGTGCATGGCCAGCGCATGCTGGATCGCAATTTCGTCCCGGGCGGGCAGGTGAAAAGCCAGTTGAAGGATTTGCACAACGCGCTCGCCGCGGCAGCGGAGGCGGGCCTGGTACTCCCGCTCACGAGCGCGGTCGCCCGCAGTTACGAGTCGATCGAAGGGGAGTTTGGTAGCGCGGACCAGGCGGCGGCGCTGCTGGCGCTGGAGCGCCTCAATCCGGGACAGCGGGTGGGGAGTGGGCCGGATTTATTGGCGTAGCGTGTTTTTGGGGGCGGGCGATGTGGTGCTCGCGGCGTTGCGGTGTGCGTAGGTACGAACGCGTGGGCACGAGTGCCCATGCGTTATCACCACGCGCACATCGGTGCCCCTGCACCCGGCCACACGCTCAAATAACCGGCAACCCGGTTTCGACCAACCTGACCCAATAACTCGCCCCGATCGGCAACAGCTGGTCATTGAAATCATAACTCCCGTTATGCAGCTGGCACGGCCCCAGCCCGTGGCCCCCCGAGCGATGCTCGCCGTCGCCATTGCCGATAAACACATAACACCCCGGCTTCTCCTGCAGCATGAAGGCAAAATCCTCCGCCCCCATGGTCGGCTCGACCTCGGTATTCACGTTGGCCGAACCGACCACCGCGCGCATCGCCTCGATCGCGAACGCGGTCTGCTCCGGATGGTTGATCAGCGGCGGATAGTTGCGCTTGAAGCCGAAATCGACGCCGGCGTTAAAACCGGCCGCGATCCCGTTCGCCATTTCCTCCATGCGCCGTTCGATCAGATCGAGCACCTCGGTCGAGAAGGTGCGCACGGTCCCGATCATCACCGCTTCGTCGGGAATGACGTTGGTCGCGCTGCCGGCGTGGATCTGCGTGATCGACAGCACCGCCGTCTCCAGCGGATTCTTTTCGCGCGAGACGATCGTCTGCCAGGCTTGCGCAATCTGCACCGCGACCATCACCGGATCGATGCCCCGATGCGGTTGCGCCGCATGCGCGCCCTTGCCGCGCACGACGACGCGGAACTCGTTACTCGATGCCATCATCGGCCCCGGGATCACGCCGAAGCTGCCGGCCGCCAGGCCTGGCCAGTTGTGCATGCCGTAGACGGCCTCCATCGGAAACTGGTCGAACAGGCCATCGTCCATCATGCGGCGCGCGCCGGCGCCGCCTTCTTCGGCCGGCTGGAAAATCAAGTACACAGTGCCATCAAAGTTGCGGTGACGCGACAAATAGTGGGCTGCGCCAAGCAACATCGCCGTATGACCGTCATGCCCACATGCATGCATCTTGCCGGGGTGGACCGACGCATGGTCAAATGTGTTGAGTTCCTGCATTGGCAGCGCATCCATGTCGGCGCGCAGGCCGATGGCGCGGGTCGATGTGCCGTTCTTGATAACACCGACCACGCCAGTACCGCCGAGCCCGCGTACGACGGGAATGCCCCAGTCGGCCAGGCGCGCGGCGATGACATCGGCGGTGCGTTGTTCTTCGTAGCAGAGTTCCGGATGCGCGTGCAGGTCGCGCCGGATTTGTTCCAGTTCGGACTGGAATGCGAGGATGGGTTCGACGAGTCTCATCATGTTCTCCCTGTTTGCATGGACATGAATGCAAGTGTTGAAAGCCATTGTAGCCCGCCTCAACATGGGAAATCCACTCCCGGTAACGGTGCCGGTCACCGACCCCGTCCGAATCAGATAAAGTATTGGTTTATCGACGTTTTTCCCAAGAATTGATCCCGATGTCCATCACCCAAGTCCGCGCCGCCTGCCCCCACGATTGCCCCGATACCTGTGCCTTGCTGATCACCGTCGACGATGGCGTGGCGCTTGAGGTGCGCGGCGATCCGGAGCATCCGACCACGGCGGGCGTGCTGTGCACGAAGGTGTCGCGCTACGTCGAGCGCACCTATTCGCCGGACCGGGTCTTGCACCCGATGCGCCGCGTCGGCAAGAAGGGAGAAGGGAAATTCGAACAGATCAGCTGGGACCAGGCGCTCGATGAAATCGCCACTCGCTTGAAGCCCATCGCCGAGCGCGACCCGGAAGCGATCCTGCCCTACAGCTATTGCGGCACGATGGGCCTGGTGCAGGGCGAGGCGATGTCGATGCGCTTCTTCAACAAGCTGGGCGCCTCGCTGCTCGACCGCACGATCTGCGCCACCGCCGGCTTTACGGGCTACAAATACACGGTCGGCGCCTCGATCGGCACCGACATGGAGCAGTTCCAGGACGCGAAGCTGATCATCATCTGGGGCGGCAATCCGATCGCCTCGAACCTGCACTTCTGGATGCGTGCCCAGGAAGCCAAACGGCGCGGCGCCAAGCTGATTGCGATCGATCCCTACCGCTCGCTGACGGCCGAGAAATGCCACCAGCACATTGCGCTGCTGCCCGGCACGGATGCCGCCTTCGCGCTGGGAATGATGCACGTGCTGATCCAGGAAGACCTGCTCGATCACGACTACATCGCGCAGCACACCCTCGGCTTCGACGAACTGAAAGAACGCGCCCTCGAGTGGACGCCGGAACGCACCGCCGAGACCTGCGGCATCACGGCGCAGGAAGTGGTCGACCTGGCACGCCTGTACGGCGGCATGGCGAAACGCGGCGAGCCGGTCGCGATCCGCTGCAATTACGGCGTGCAGCGCGCGCGCGGCGGCGGCATGGCGGTGCGCAACATGAGCTGCCTGCCGGCGCTGGTCGGCGCCTGGCGCCATGCGGCGGGTGGCATCCAGCTCTCGACCTCGGGTTCCTTCCCGGCGAATAAGGTCCGGCTGCAGCGCCCGGACTTGCTGGCCGGACGCACTCCGCGCACGATCAACATGACGACCATCGGCGACGATTTACTGAAAGACGCCTCGCCGGAATTCGGCCCCAAGGTCGAAGCAGTCATCGTCTACAACGCCAACCCGCTGGCGATCGCGCCGGACTCGGCCAAGGTACAACAAGGCTTCGAGCGCGAAGATTTGTTTACGGTGGTGCTGGAACATTTTAGAACCGACAGCGCCGATTACGCCGACATCCTGCTGCCGGCCACGACCCAGCTCGAACACGTCGATGCCCACCTCGCCTATGGCCACCTGTACATGATGGCGAATAACGCGGCGATTTCTCCGATGGGCGAAGCCAAACCGAACACGGAAATCTTCCGCCTGCTGGCCGCGCGCATGGGGCTGACGGATCCCTGTTTCCTCGAATCCGACGATGAACTGGCCGCGCAAGCCTTCGACAAGACCCACACGCGCGCGATCCACTTCGATTGGGAATCGCTGAAACAAAAGGGCTGGCAAAAGCTGAACATGCCGGACGCGCCCTTTGCCGAGGGCGGCTTTCCTACGCCCTCGGGCAAGTGCGAGTTCTATTCGGCCGCGATGGCGAAGGACGGCCTCGATCCGCTCCCGACCTATATCGCTCCTTACGAATCGGTCGCGTCGAATCCGGTCCTGGCGAAAAAATATCCGCTGGCGATGATTTCTCCGCCGGCGCGGAACTTCTTGAATTCAACCTTTGTCAATGTACAGAGCCTACGTGCAACTGAGGGCGAGCCGCACCTCGACATCCACCCGAACGACGCCGCCCCGCGCGGCATCGTGCACGGTGACATGGCACGTATCTATAACGACCGCGGCTCTTTTGTTGCCAAGGCGCGCGTGACCGAGAAAGCGCGACCGGGCCTCGTGGTGGGCTTGTCGATCTGGTGGAAGAAGCTTTCCAGGGACGGCAAGAACGCCAATGAAGTGACCAGCCAGCGCCTGACCGACATGGGTCGGGCGCCCACTTTCTACGACACCCTGGTGCAGGTCGAAAAGGCCGCGCTCCAACCCGCACATGAAGAAACTATTCCCTAAACTTTCCCCTTTGTTCCGGCGCGCGCTCCTCGTGGGCGCGGCCACCGCCGCCGCCGGAATGCTTGCCAGTTGTTCTACTCTGAATTACTACACCCAGGCCGCCCAGGGCCAACTCGAACTCCTCTCCGACGCACGACCCATCGATGACTGGCTGGCCGACCCGGCCACCAACACCTCGCTCCGGCACCGCCTGGAAACGGCGCGCCAGATCCGCCGCTTCGCAGTCCAGCGCATGGGCCTGCCCGACAATGACAGCTACAAAAATTACGCGGCACTGAAGCGCCAGTACGTGCTGTGGAACGTCGTCGCCACGCCGGAACTGTCGATGAAACCGCTGCAGTGGTGCTTCCCTGTGGCCGGCTGCGTGAATTACCGCGGCTACTACAGCAAGGACGATGCGCAAGCCTATGCCAAGCAGTTGCGCGACGAAGGCCGCGACGTCGAAGTGGGCGGCGTCAGCGCCTATTCCACCCTCGGCTGGTTCAACGATCCGCTGATCTCGACCTTCATCAATTATCCCGACGCCGAACTGGCGCGCCTGATCTTCCACGAACTGGCGCACCAGATGACCTATGTGGCAGGCGATTCGCGTTTCAACGAATCCTTCGCCAGCGCGGTGGAAGAGGAGGGCGTCGAGCTGTGGCTGGAACGCTTTGGCAACCCGGCCATGCGCGAGGGCTTTGCACGCTACACTGTGCGGCGCCAGGATTTCCTGGCGTTGCTGCTGAAGTACCGGAAGGAACTCGAACGCACCTACGCCTCCATCATTCCCGATGAAGACAAGCGCATCGCCAAGGGGCGCCTGTTCGTCGCGCTGAAGGAGGAGTACCAGGTGCTGAAGGCCAACTGGGGCGGCTATGCCGGCTACGACCGCTTCTTCGCCGAGCCGCTCTCGAACGCCCACCTGGCCTCGATCGCCACCTACAACGACTACGTCCCCGCCTTCCGCGCGATGCTGCGCCATGAAAAGGATTTCAGCAGCTTTTATCGG
>Ga0308169_10004684_pt1 | contig 12690 bp, 10 predicted proteins | sample PhyBR1_2_FD_202139 | JGI IMG/M metagenome (GOLD analysis project Ga0308169, IMG submission 202139) | Phyllosphere microbial communities from UC Gill Tract Community Farm, Albany, California, United States - DLSLSB.R1 | ecosystem: Host-associated > Plants > Phyllosphere > Unclassified | place...
CGATCGCATTGCCCGGCGCGGTCGACGGCGTGGCGACGGTGCTCGGCAATTACACCGGTGACCAGATGCGCGTCGGCAACGTCAGCAAGCTGACGCTCAAGTCCGGCATGCACACGCTCACCGCCGGACTCTGGTTCGATTACGGCACCGACCGCGTCACGCAGTCCTACACGTCGATCGACGCCGAAGGGCAGCCGTTCGACCGCTGGGGATACCGTGCCAAGGCGATCCGCACCGCTGACGGCCGCCTGCTAGCCTATGAGAACCAGCGCACCGTGACGGTAACGAAGGGCTTCTTCCTCGCCGACAGCATCGCGCTGACGCCGCGGCTGACGATCGATGCGGGGTTCAAGGGCGTGAACGTGCTGCGCAACGGCCGCACCTATCTGCCCGGACCGCAGGACAAGGTGCGCAACGACAGCTTCGCCGCCTTGCCGCGTGCCGCGATCCACTACCGGCTCGACGATCGCCAGCAGCTGTTCGCCAACATCACCACCAACTTTCGCACGCCCAACGAATTCACGCTCTACAACAGCTATTACGGTGGCGAAGTCGTCGTGCAGGGCACCAACGCGCTGAAGAACGAATATTCGGTCTCGGAGGAGATCGGCTATCGCTTCATCGGCGAACGGCTCTCCGCATCGGTGACGGGCTTCCACTACAAGTTCCGCAACCGCCAGCTCGCGACCGTGATCGACCAGGGCGGCGCGCAGGTGAATGCCACCCTCAACGCCGGCGGCCAGACCTCGTACGGCGTCGATGCGGAGATCGACTACCGACCGGTCGCAGGCGTCAGCTTGTACCTTTCCGGCGAATATCTGCACGCGCGGATCGACGACGACCTGCCCGTCGGGGCGGACTTCCTGCCGACCAGGGGCAAGCATGCGGTCTCCAGCCCGACCGTCCAGTTCGGCGCAGGCGGGATCTATGATGACGGCTGGTTCTTCGGCAGCGTCGCGTCGAAATATATCGGCCGGCAATATGCGAGCTTCATGAACGACGAAGCGATCAAGGGCTATGCGACGCTCGACCTGTCGGTCGGCATGCACCTGGCGGACTGGCTCGACGGCAAGCGCACCGACCTGCGCGTCAACGCGATCAACGTCACCGATCCGCACGTCCTCGCCGGCGTCCAGTCGGTTAGCACCAACGCGCAGGACACGATCGGCCGCAACGGCACGGTCATCGCCGGTTCGCCGCCCGCTTATTATGTCGGGAGCGGCGCGGCGGTCATGGCGACGATCTCGCGGGCGTTCTGAGGTGGCGACGCAGCCTGCGCATCTGGTCCACGGCATGGGCACCGCGATGGAGGCGCCGACCTGGCCCGCCATCACCGCCGACGAGGCCGGGGCGGTGATTGCGGGCTTTCCGGCGGCGGGGCGGATGACGGGGCTGCACTGGCATTCCCCGCGGCCGTTCTCCGCCGCGACGCTGGTACACACGACCACCGGCACATTCTTGTTGAAGCGCCATCATCGCAACGTCCGCACGGTCGAAGGGCTTGCCGAGGAACACGCGTTCATCGCGCACCTTGCAGGTGCTGGCGTATCGGTGCCTGAGGTGATGGCGACCGCGGACGGTGCGACGGCGGTGGCGAGCGGCGCCTGGTCGTACGAACTGCACCGCGCGGCGCCGGGTGTGGACCTGTACCGCGACAGCCTGTCCTGGACGCCGTTCGCCGCGCGCGCGCATACCCATGCGGCAGGGGTGGCGCTCGCGACGCTGCACGAGGCGGCGCGCGGTTTCGCTGCCCCGGCGCGCCGCCGTCAGCCGTTGGTTGCAAGCTTTACGATCCTGCCCGCCGCCGATCCGCTCGCCGCGGCCGAAGCCTATGTTGCGGCTCGCCCCGCGCTGGCCGCGTTCTTGAACGTCAAGCCTTGGCGACGCGAACTCGGGCAGCTCTTTGAAAGCTTGGGGCAGGGGCTCGCGCCGTTGCTTGCCGACCAAATGCCGTTGTGGACGCATAACGACTGGCACCCGTCCAACCTGCTTTGGGCAGAAGACGGCAGTGTCGAAACCGTATTCGACTTCGGACTCGCCGATCGCACCTGCGCGGTCCACGACATCGCGACCGCGATCGAGCGCACCGCCGTTCGCTGGCTCGAGCTGGGGCAGGGGACGGACCACATCGGCGATCCGGCGGCAGCACTCGCGCTGCTCGCCGGCTATGTCACGATCGCGCCGCTCGGCCGCGCTGATGTCGAGGCGATCGTCCGCCTGTTGCCGCTCGTCCACCTCGAGTTCGCTTTGTCGGAGATCGAGTATTTCGCCGCGGTCGTCGAAGACCCCACGTCCGCTGCACTGGCGTGGGATGAGTATCTGATCGGTCACGCCGCGTGGTTCCAGTCCGCTCCGGGCCGGGGCTTCCTCCGCGCGATCGAAGCCGGAGCACTTTCTCGATGACCGCGTTCGAGATCGTCGCGGTCGCGGTCAGCGCCACGGGTATCTGGCTGACCGCCACGCGTCGGATGCTGTGCTGGCCGGTCAACCTCATCGCCTGCGCGCTGTATTTCAAGCTGTTCCTCGACGTCCGGCTCTACGCCGACATGGTTCTGCAAGCGCTGTTCGGGCTCGCGATCCTGTACGGCTGGGTCGCCTGGACCCGCGGCAAGGACGCTGCTGGTGACGTCGTCGTGGCGCCGCTCCGCCCTGCGCAGGCACTCACCGGTCTCGTTGCGGGCGCGCTGGGCGCTGTCGCAATCGGGTGGTTCACGAGCCGCTATACCAACGCCGCGCTGCCGTGGATGGACGCCGCGCTCAGCAGTTTCAGCCTGGTCGCGCAATATTGGACCGCGCGCCGCCACGCCGCGAGCTGGCTGCTCTGGATCGGTGTGGACGGTTTGTACGTCGGAATGTTTCTCGTCAAAGGGCTGGTGCCGACTGCAGGGCTGTATGCAGCGATGATCGTGCTTGCCGTCATCGGGTACAGGCAATGGCGACGGGCCGAAACCATAGGGCCGGCTGCCGCTTGATGGCCCCCACTTGATAGCGGTTGCCGCCGAGGTTGCCTGACGACCTCGTGCATGCTCTACCTACTCCGACAAATAGGATAGTCTGGAGAGGATGTCGCGATGATCGACCCATGTCACGCCGGGTATGCGCGTCGCCACGTCCTGACCGGCGTCGGCAAGGCGGCGTTGGTGGCGGGATTGTCGGCAGGCCAAGTGTCCGTGCTGGACGCCGCCAGGCCGTCCTCGTTGGCGACCACGCTCCCGTTGCCGATAGCGCGGCTCGTGCCGTTCGACATGGCTGACGTGACGCTCGGTGACGGCCCATTCCTGCATGCACAGCACAAGACGTTGGCCTATCTGCTGACGCTCCAGCCCGACCGCTTGCTGCACAATTTCCGCGTGAATGCCGGGCTGCCGCCCAAGGCCCCGGTCTATGGCGGGTGGGAGTCGGATCCAATTTGGGCGGATATCAATTGTCATGGCCATACGCTCGGCCATTATCTGTCGGCGTGTGCGCTGGCCTATCGATCGACCGGGGACGCGCGGTTCAAGACGAGGATCGACCATATCGCGCGCGAACTTGGCGCGTGTCAGGTGGCATCGGGCACAGGGCTGGTCTGTGCCTTTCCCGACGGTCCCGCCGTGGTGGCAGCGCATTTGCGCGGCGAAGCGATTACCGGTGTGCCCTGGTACGCTCTGCACAAGGTCTATGCGGGGCTGCGCGACGCCGCGTGTCTGGCCGACAGCGACACCGCACGTACCGTCCTGGTGCGGCTCGCCGATTGGGCCGTGGTCGCGAGCCGGCCATTGAGCCCGGCGCAGTTCGAGACGATGCTCGACACCGAGCATGGCGGCATGAACGAAGTGTTCGCCGACCTTTACGCGATGACCGGTACGCCCGACTATCTCCTGATGGCGGAGCGGTTTTCGCATAAGGCGATCCTCACGCCGCTAAGCCAGCACCGCGATCATCTCGACGGACTGCACGCCAACACGCAGGTCCCTAAGGTCATCGGCTTTCACCGCGTCTGGGAGATCACGGGCAAGCCCGAATATCGCGACGCCGCGGCGTTTTTCTGGAAGACGGTAGCGCTGACCCGGTCGTTTGCTACAGGTGGGCACGGCGACAACGAGCATTTCTTTCCGGTGGCGGATTTCGCCAAACACGTGTTTTCCGCAAAGGGATCGGAGACGTGCTGCCAGCATAATATGCTGAAACTGACGCGTGCGCTGTTCCTGCAAGATCCGCAGGCGGGCTACGCCGATTACTATGAGCGCACGCTCTATAACGGCATCCTTGCGTCGCAGGATCCGGATAGCGGCATGGCGACGTATTTCCAGGGTGCGCGGCCCGGTTACATGAAGTTGTATCACGCGCCCGAAACCGCATTCTGGTGCTGCACCGGCACGGGAATGGAGAACCACGTCAAATATCGCGACTCGATCTATTTCCACGACGATCGCGCGCTGTACGTGAATTTGTTCGTGCCGTCGGCGGTCCGGTGGAGAGATCGGGACGCGGTGCTGACGCAGACGACCGCGTTCCCGGAGTCTCCGACGACGATCCTCCGCTGGACGGTAAAACGCCCGACCGAGGTCGCGCTCAAGCTACGTCATCCAGGCTGGAGCCGCGCGGCGGTCGTCCTGGTCAATGGCGTCGAGGCGCTGCGCTCCACCATCCCCGGTCGCTACCTCGAGATCGTCCGCGTCTGGCGGAACGACGACACGGTGGAACTGCGTCTGGACATGCATCCGGTCGCCGAGCGCTCGCCGGCCGCCCCGGATATCGTCGCATTCACCGTCGGTCCGCTGGTACTGGCCGGTGCGTTCGGGCGAGACGGGCTTGCGCCGGGCGCGGACATCATCGTCAACGAGCGTAAATATGGCGATTACAATGCAGCGCCGTTCACGCCACCGACGCTCGCCGGCGATCCCGCGACGCTGGCGAACGCGATCCGCGCTAGCCATCGTCCACTCGAGTTCACGATCCCCTCCGCCGACGGCCAACCGGTTCGCCTGATCCCGTATCACCGCATCGCCCACGAGCGCTACGCAACCTATTGGCAAGTCCAGCCGGCGCCGGCCTGACCCGAGGCCAGATTCACAGTTTTCGACGGCGGTTGAACCGATGCCGGCACGGCGCGTAACAAGATTACCGTACGTAACGTTACTGTCGCGAAACGTTCGCTCAAATGACGCAGACGATACCTAGTGGCGCCGGGGGTGGCAGCGTCGCCACGGGGAAAAATCAACGATGCATATGGTCAAAGGTCTGTTGCTGGCCTCGGTTCCGCTTATCCTGACGCCCGGTGTTGCCACCGCGCAGGCACAAGAGCGCGTGGACGCGGCCTCACAAACATCCCCCTCGACGGATGCAACGACCCAAGAGAATGGCGAGATCGTCGTCACCGGCAGCTACGCACGCAGCCTGCGCGCCGCGACCGAGACGAAGCGTCGTGCCGATTACGGCGTCGACTCGATCAATTCGACCGACATAGGCAAGTTCCCGGCGCAGAACGTCGCGGAGGCGCTGCAGGTGATCCCCGGCGTAACGATCACCCGTCCGCGCGGCGAGGGTCTGTACGTCAGCGTCCGCGGGCTTGGGCCGCAGTTCCAGAGCACGTTGCTCAACGGCAGCACGGTCGCGCTGAACGACCTGATCGAGAATGGCGGCGCGAACGGCCGCCAGTTCCGCTTCGAGATGCTGCCCGCCGAATTCACCTCGAGCATCGACGTCGTCAAGACGCCGACCGCGAACATGACCGAGGGTGCGCTGGGCGGGAACATCGACGTCAAGACGTTCCACCCGCTCGACGTCGGCAACAAGACCACGGTCAATCTGCGCGGCACCTATACGAGCCAGACCGACAAGGTGAAGCCGAACGCGACGGTCATCACCAGCGCGACCAACGCCAGCGGCACGTTCGGCATCCTGGCGGGCGCGCAATATTGGCAAAAGGCGGTGCGCAACGATCGCTTCCTGAACTTCGGCTGGAATCTGGACAAGTTCACCGCGCCTGCGTCGGGGGGGCTCGCGACCGGACTCTACACGCCGACGCGCACGCGCCCAACGATCGAGACCGAGGATCGCAAGCGGATTTCGGGCATGGTCTCCGCGCAGTGGAAGCCGAGTGCCGAGTTCGAAACGACGCTCGATATCCTCGCGACCCGGCTCGACGTCGCCTATGACGAATTCGGCCTCGACATCTATCCCGACGACGCGAGCGTCGCGGGGCATCGCCCGGTGATCGTCCCCGGCAGCGTCAAGCTCGACGGCGATACGGTGGTTGCCGCGACGATCAACGACGTGCGGTTCATGGCGTCGCGCGAATACAGCCTCAATCGCCACGACCTGCTCAACATCGGCCTGCGACAGACCTGGGATTCGGATGCCTGGCACGCGTCGGGTGCGGTGAACTGGTCGAGTGCGCACAGCTATCACCCGAACTATAACGAAGGCACGGTACGCAGCCGCGCGATCTTCTTCGCGCCACTGACCTATGACGCGTCGGCCGGCTACAAGACGATCCCGACCTTCACGACCACGACCGATGCGACCAACCCGGCTAATTACCAGCTCTACCAGTTCAACATCGCGCCCAAGGACAGCAAGGACTGGGATTTCTACACCCGCGCCGACCTGTCGCACGATTTCGACGGGTTCATCACGAAGCTCGCGGCGGGTGGCGAGTATCACTGGCGCAAGCGCGATTATTTCCGCCGCGACTTCAACGTCAATCCGGCCGCCAACACGCCGCTGTCCAGCCTCGGTACGGGTGCCTACGAGCAATTGCCGTACGACGATTTCCTGAAGGGCGTGTCCGGCAACACGCTGCGCCAGTTTCTGGTGCCCGTCACGCAGGCCTATCTCGACGCGTTCTTCACCCCTGCGGTGCAGAATTCGCCGCTGACCGCGGGCGATCTACGCTCGTCGTTCGTCGTGAAGGAAAAGATCTGGGGTGCGTATGCGCGTGCCGATTACGGCTTCGACGTCGGTGCGGTGCCGGTCACCGGCAATCTCGGCGTGCGCTATGTCCACACCGATCAGGTCGCGAGCGGCACGCTGACAACGGGCAACGTCGCGACGCCGGCGAGCTTCCCCAAGACGTTCAACAACTGGCTGCCGAGCTTCAATCTGCGCGCCGAACTGACGCATGACCTGGTCGGGCGTCTTGCCGCGAGCCGCGTGCTGACCCGCCCGAACGTGACCGACAGTGCACCGCGGATCACCGTGTCGACCGATGCGCCGACCGCGAGCGGCGGCAACCCGCAGCTGGTGCCGTTCCTCGCGACGCAATTCGATGGCTCGCTCGAATGGTATTTCAACCGTGCGGGGTCGCTGACGGGCGCGGTGTTCTACAAGGCGATGGACGATTACATCACGCAGCAGAACGTCAACATAGACATCCCCGGTCGCGGCACCGTGTTGTTGTCGACGCAGGTCAACGGCGGCGATGCGAAGGTGTACGGCGTCGAGGCGGCGTACAACCAGGTCTTCACCTTCCTGCCGGCGCCGTTCGACGGGCTCGGCGTGCAGGCGTCCTATACGCACACCTCGGTCAAGGCGAGCTACACCGCCGGCGCGCGGCCGATCCGCGACGAACTGATCGGGCTGTCGAAGAACAGCGCCAACATCACCGGCTTCTACGAGAAGGGGCCGATTTCAACGCGCCTGTCGTACGTCTGGCGCGACCGGTATCTGTCGGGCACCGGCAGCACCACGCAGGCGCCGGTCTACACCGCGCCGTTCGGATCGCTCGATGGCAATATCTCGGTCAAGGCGAGCGACCGGGTGACGTTCAGCCTGGAGGGCATCAACCTGTCGGGCGCGCATCTCTACACGTATAACGACGACGAGAACCGCTTCGGCGAGATCAACTATTGGGGCCGGACCGTGTTGTTCGGCGTGCGGGCAGAATTCTGATGCGGACCCTCGTACTCGCGGTGCTGCTGGTCGGTCTGTCGATCGGTGGCTCGACCCACGCCGCCAAGCCCGCCGGTCCATCGGGGCAGGGGCCGGCGCGGATGAACGATATCCAGGTCGTCGGCTCGCACAACAGCTTCAAGGCGAAGATGCCGGATGCGGTGATGGCCGGGCTGCGGCGGCGCGATCCGAAGACCGCGGCGGCGCTCGATTATTATCATCTGCCGCTGGCTGCACAGCTCGATCGCGGCGTGCGGCAGCTGGAGATCGACATCTTCGCGGATCCGCAAGGCGGTCGCTATGCCGATCCGAAGGGCGAGCGGCTCGCACGGGCGGCGGGGGAGACGACCGCGTTCGATCGCGCGGCGATGCTGCGGCCGGGGTACAAGGTGTTCCACGTTCCCGACATCGACTATATCTCGACCTGCGTGACGTTGCAGCGCTGCCTCGGCGAGGTGAATGCCTGGTCGCGCGCGCACCCGCGGCATCTGCCGATCATGGTCACGATCAATGCCGCCGATACGCAGGCCTCGCCGCAGGTCGCAGCGCCGCTGCCACTCGATGATGCCGCGCTGCTCGACTCGCTCGATCGTGAAATCCGGCGGGCGATACCGGGGCGGCGGCTGATCGTGCCGGACGAGGTACGGGGCAATGCTGCGACGCTGGCGGCGGCCGTGCATGGCAAGGGCTGGCCCACGCTGGAGGCTGCGCGTGGGCGGATCTACGTCCTGCTCGACGTCCGTCCGGCGGTCTCGAACGCGTATCGCGCGGGGCATCCATCGCTGCGGGGGCGGGCGATGTTCGGCTGGTATCCCGACGGCGAGGCCGAAAGCGCGATCCAGATCGTCCAGGATCCGCTGGTCGACGGCGCCCGCATCCGCGACTGGGTGAAGGCCGGCGTGATCGTCCGGACGCGGACCGACGCCAACACCGTCGAAGCGCGCACGCACGACATGACCAAGGCGAAGGCGGCGGCGGACAGCGGTGCGCAGGCGGTCAGCACCGATTATTATCCGGGCGCCCCCGACCCGCAGGGGTTCGGTTTCGCGGTGACACTGCCCGGTGGAGCGATGGCACGGTGCAATCCGGTGCTCGTCGCGGCGCCGTGCACGGTCGCGCCCTGAGGACCGCCGCTGTCGCGCTCTCGCCACCCTTTCGATGACCGTCTAAACGTCGGCAATCATGGAGGATGAACGCGTGACGGTCGAACTATACGGAATTCCGAACTGCGACATGATGAAGAAGGCGCGGACCTGGCTCGGCGAGCACGGTGTCGCGTACGTCTTTCATGACTACAAGAAAGAGGGCGTCGCGGAGGACCGGCTACGGCGTTGGATTGATATCGCGGGCTGGGAGGTGGTGCTAAACCGCAGCGGCACCACGTTCCGCAAGCTGCCCGAGTCCGAGCGCATGGATCTTGACGCCGATCGTGCGTTCGCTCTGATGCTTGCGCAGCCTTCGATGATCAAGCGCCCCGTGCTCGAAGCCGGGGAGACGCTGCTGGTAGGGTTCACGCCCGAGCGGTATGACGCAGCGGGGCTGGGTTACGCTTGAAGGAGATTGGAATGCCTGTCGCTACCTGGAATGGCCACGAGATTGCCCGGTCGGACGATACGGTCGTGGTCGAGGGCAATCATTATTTTCCCGCGGACAGCATCGACGCGGCGCTGCTGGAGGATAGCGCGACGCACTCGAACTGCCCGTGGAAGGGCGTCGCGAGCTACAAGACGCTGGTCGTCGACGGAAAACGCAACGTCGATGCGGTCTGGTATTATCCGACCCCGAAATCGGCCGCGGCGGAGATCGAGGGCCGCTATGCGTTCTGGAAGGGCGTGACGGTCGCCTGAGGCGCAATAGGACGGACGATCCTCCCCCTTGCGAGGGAGGCCACCTTGCGAGGGAGGCCCCTTACGAGGGAGAATCGTCGGGTCCAATCAGATCGCGCCGGAGAACGTATCGCACTGCGCGGGGTCGCCGCTGTCCAGCCCGCGCTTCAACCACGTCTGGCGCTGCGCCGACGTTCCGTGCGTGAAGCTGTCCGGCACCACGCGGCCTTGCGATTGCTTCTGCAGCGTATCGTCGCCGATCGCCTGCGCCGCGGTCATGCCTTCCTCGATATCGCCTGCCTCGAGCCGCGACCGGTTCGCCGCCGCCCAAACGCCCGCATAGCAATCCGCCTGCAGTTCAAGCTTGACCGACAGCGCATTGCCCTCGGTTTCGCTAGCCTGACGCTGCGCCTGCTGGACCTGCGCATTGGTGCCGAGCAGCTTCTGGATGTGATGGCCGAACTCGTGCGCGATCACATAGTCCTGCGCGAAGTCGCCATTCGCCTTGAAGCGAGTCGACAGCTCGTTGAAGAAGCTCGTGTCGAGATAGATGCCTTGGTCGGTCGGGCAATAAAACGGCCCCATCGCCGATTGTGCCGCACCGCAGCCCGAACGGCCGTTGCCGTCGAAGAATACGAGCTTGGGCGCTTCAAAACTCTGGCCGTTCTTCTGGAAGATCGCTTCCCAGGTGTTGTCCGCCGAACTGAACGCGTTGCACGCGGCCTTGCTCTCGGCATTCAGCGAACAGCTCGATTTCGTATCGGTGCCTGAACGCGGTCCGCTCTGGGTGGTCGGGGCGGAGGACTGGCCGCCACCAAGCAGGCCGCCGAGACCGCCCATGCCACCGAACACGGCCATCAGGATTAGCACGACGACGATCCCGCCACAGCCGAAGCGGCTGCCGATCATCGGCAACAGTCCCATCAGCAGTCCGCCACCGCCGCCGCCAAAGCCGCCGCCTCCGCCGCCCGACCCACGTTGGTCCTCGACGTTGATGTTCGGATCGTAATCGTCGAGCCGCATGAATATGCCCCTTTTCGTTTCTGCTTGGGAACGAAATGCGCAAGGTGGCGCTAGAGTTGCACGGCGGCCGAATCCGCTGCGCAAAGCGATTGGGGAGTGTGCATGTTCCTGAAGGGCAAGACCGCGGTCATCACCGGATCCACCTCGGGGATCGGGCTCGCTTATGCCAAGGCGTTTGCGGCCGAGGGCGCAGCAGTAGTGCTCAACGGCTTCGGCGATGCGGACGCGATCGAGCGGGAGCGCGCGGCGTTGGCGGAGATCAGCGGTGCGCTCGCGCTGTACGATCCGGCCGACATGACCAAGCCCGATGAGATCGCGGCGATGGTCGAGCGGGCAGCGATCGAGACCGGCAGCGTCGACATCGTCGTCAACAACGCGGGCATCCAGCATGTCGCCGGGATCGCCGACTTTCCGATCGACAAGTTCGACGCGATCATCGCGATCAACCTGTCCTCGGCATGGCACATGATGCGCGCCGCGGTGCCGCACATGCGCGCGAAGGGCTGGGGCCGGATCATCTCGACCGCGTCGGCGCACTCGCTCGTCGCGAGCCCCAACAAGTCCGCCTATGTCATGGCCAAGCATGCGATCGCCGGCCTCACCAAGACGATCGCGCTGGAGACGGCGACCGACGGCATCACCGTCAATTGCATCTCGCCCGGCTATGTCTGGACGCCGCTGGTCGAGAACCAGATTCCCGATACGATGGCGGCGCGGGGGATGACGCGCGATCAGGTGATGAACGACGTCCTGCTCGCCGCGCAACCGACCAAGGAATTCGTCACGCCCAAACAGGTGGCGGGGTTCGCGCTGTTCCTCTGCCGCGACGAAGCCAAGGCGATCACCGGCGCAAACCTGTCGATGGATGGTGGCTGGACCGCGGCCTGAGCGATCTGGCGGCACGGGATAAATGCCGTTGCGGTCGGGTATGCCAAAGGCATAGCATCTGTGTTGTGTAGAGGAACGATGACGATGCGGACTTGGCTAAAGACGACCGCATGCAAGACGATCGTGACCTGCGGGTCGATCGTCGTCAGCGTCGCGCAGGTCGGCGCTGTGCCGCTGCCCGATCGTCAGGATCGTGACATGGACTGGCGCCGGGTCGCGACCGAGGCCGATCGCGGGCGGTTGAGGGGGTGGCGCGGTGCGTGGATCGACGCGCTGGCGCAAGTCGACCCCAAAGTGGTCGCGGGCGATCCGATATTGTTCAACCCGGATCGCTCGCTCGTCGATCCGTTGCCGCCCGAAGGCGCGTATCGGTGCCGCACCTACAAGCTGGGCGCGCGTGCCGGGATCGGTCCGACCTTCACTATGTCGGGATGGTTCGCCTGCCGGATCGGTACGGGCGACGACGACGGCGAGAAAGTGGTCAGCCTCGTCAAGCTCGACGGATCACAGCGCCCGGTCGGTACGATCTTCGCCGACACCAACGCGCGGGCCGTCTTTCTCGGGACGATGGAGCTCGGCGACGAGAAGCGGCCGATGCGCTATGGCCGGGATGCCAATCGCGACATGGCGGGGTTGATCGAACGGATCGGCGCCAAGCGCTGGCGCGTCGTGCTGCCCTATCCCAGGTTCGAATCGGTGCTGGACGTGGTCGAACTGGTCCCCGCAAACTAGCGCGGCGAGGCTAGCGCCGGCTGGGGGAGAGCTGCCGTCACGGGCTTATACGTGGTCGCAGCGGGTGCCAACGTTGCGGGTACGGCGCCGATTGGCGCAAGGCTCGCGAGATACGCCTTGCCGTGCATCCCGACCGGGATGACCCTACCGATGTTCGCCGCGCCGACCGCCTTCAGATACGAGCGCGGCTTCTTCATCAGCTTGGGCTGGTCGAGCCCCGACAGTCCGACGATTCGCGCCGCTTCCTTGATGAAATGGACGCAATTATGGTCACCGAGACGGTACACGCTGTCCGGCTTGCCCTCGCTCCACGCGTCGACCAGCTTCAGCACCTGCGTATATTGGA
>Ga0308169_10004685_pt1 | contig 12688 bp, 6 predicted proteins | sample PhyBR1_2_FD_202139 | JGI IMG/M metagenome (GOLD analysis project Ga0308169, IMG submission 202139) | Phyllosphere microbial communities from UC Gill Tract Community Farm, Albany, California, United States - DLSLSB.R1 | ecosystem: Host-associated > Plants > Phyllosphere > Unclassified | place...
GCAACCTCGAACTGATCGGCTGGGACGTGACCGCATCCAGTTTCGCCATCACGCGCGCCGCGGATACGTCCGGCCACCCGGTTGCCGCCGCCGAGGTCGCCCTCGTGCTGGCAGGGCAACGGGCCGTGACCGCCATCCGCTCGGGGTCCGGCAGGCTGCGCCTCGACAGCTGGGACATCGCCGCCGACCTGTCCTCGATCACCTGGGTGCACGAAACCGGCACCGCGGCGGGCGGCGCCGATCTCGTCACCGCCACGCTGCTCGCGCCGGACCTGGTGGTTACCGCCGTCCGTAACCTCAGCGGCAACCTGCTGCTCATCGTGTGGCGCCTGGAGCCGGACGGCACGCTGGCGCGCCTGAACCACGAGAATGCGCAGGCGGGCGAAATCGACCTGCTCGCCCTGACGGCGCTGGACGCCTCGAACGTCGTGACGGCCGTCCGCGACGGCAGCGGCAACCTGCTCGTGATCGGCTGGTCCATCGGGAGCGACGGCACGGTTACCCGCTGGCAGCAGGATGGCCATGCGGGTGAAGTGCAGGAGATCGCCGCGGTCGCGGTCGATGGCGCCGGCAAGAACGTCGTCACGGCGGTGCGCGATGGCGCCGACGGGCTGCTGGTGATCGTGTGGCGCGCATCGATCGGCGACCGCACGATCACGCGGCTGGCCGACAGCGGCGACGAAGGCCACGAAGGCGGCGGCGGAAGCAACATCGCCGTGTGCGTCTGCCAGCCCTCTCCCAGCCTCGTGCCGACCATCCTCACCTCGCACCGCCGCGGTACCGGGAGCCTGAAGCTCACGGCCTGGCAATTCCTCGACGACGATGCCGGCGTGCCGGTCCTGTTCGAGACGGGCGACATGACCAACCGGGCGGACCTCGACGTCACCCTGACGGACCTGTGCGCGCTCGAGCCCGGCCGCGTGCTCGTGGGCGCCAACGTCGGCATGAAGCACAGTGCCGGCCTGTGGCTGTCGACGATGGGCGTGACCGATGCCCGCATCCCCGCCGCGCCGGCCAATATTCTCACGCTGACCGGCTTCGCGAACCCGGCGCCGCCCGCCGGTCGCGACTGGGCCGCCAGCGGTGGCGATACCTATCCCACCGACAAATCCTTCGAATGGGAGCAAGTGCTGGATCCCACGAACGAATACGACGACGTCCCTGTCGGCATCTCGGGCTGGGTGGTGAAGCCGGAGGAATCCGGCGCCGACGTGCCCTTCAGCCATCCGTTCGGTTTCGACTGGGAAATCGGCATCGCCGTCGACGCCGGGCTGCAGGGCTTCGTCAGCCCGGCGAACGTCAGCGCGGAAGAAGGCGGCAACGATCCCAACGAGAACGGCATTGGCCTGGCGGACCAGCTCGGGCTGACCGTCCCGCTGGGATTGCTCGGCCTGGAATGGGAAAAGGACTTGCTGCCGCACAGCTATCGGGGCCAGGTGAACCATGGCGACCGCGTGGTCGCGCTCGGGCGCTGGATTCTCGACAACGGGCACAATGTCGATGGCAATTTTCGTACCGAAATCCACCCGCCGCTGCTGCTGGCATCGGCGGGCGTGGTGCAGCCGCCCGACGGCAGCACCGCACGCACCCGGGCATTGTTCATTTCGCGCCCCTTTCTCAGCGGCCAGACCTACACCACCCACCTCGACATGCGGTTCGAGGACGGTGTCGACGACGATGGCCCACTGCTCAGTCCGGCATTCGAGAGCCATGGGTTTCACGAGCTGCTCAATGTCCTGACGTTCGGGTCCAGCCAGATCGAAATGCATTCGAAAATCAAACAGAAGCCGTTCCGCGGCAACCACCGTGCCGTGTGCACGGTGTGCCCGCCAGGGCTCCGCCCATCACCCGACGCGCAATTGCTCGTCTCCTACCGTTTCAACGTGCGTACGCCCTGCCAGGTGCAACTGCAGCCCCGCCGCAATGCCAGCGGCGATATCGACGGTGTCGACGTCATCGTCGACCTGCTGGAACGAAGTGCCGACGGCCGCACGTATGACGTGCCCGGCCCGCCGCCCAACCGGAACGAGGATTACAGCAACGACCAGTTGAATTTGTTGTCGTCGGGATCGGGCGACCAGATTTCGGTGATCGAATCCCTGATCGAGTTCGCGAGCACCATTTTTGTCTCCGGCATCTATGCGCTGTACCTGAAGACCGTCTTCGAAAATTACATCCGCACCGACGTCTTCGATCCGCAGCCGCAATTCGATATTCTCGATCCCACCGGCGGCGTATCGAATGTTCTCGCCGGGAATATTGTCCCGGGCGCGGGCATCATCGAAGGGGACAGCCTGGTGTATCCAATCACCGGCTGGATCGAGGCGTCCTGGGCCAGCCCAGTGATCACATGACGGGCCGCCAGCAACACTGAAAATTTCCTACACCAAAAATATATTCCATGCCCTGGCGCACTGTCACGCGTGCGCCACTGTTTGCTGAATATCAGATATTGACCAGAATGATGAGCTCCCTTAGCATGACGAATCGATAACAATTACAACGATCCAGGCCACGCCCAGACACATTGCCGTGGTGGAGACCTAGCTTCGCAGCCATGCCAGGCGCTCCAGCCCACGCCGTGCCATCGGCTTTGCCGGCTCTGGTCAACCAGGAGGAGCTGCCGCATGGATTCCGCCATCCGCCACCGCATCGAGATGCTGCGGTTTCTGATGATTTTCGGCGTGGTACTGCTGCATACGCCGGAATACGTCCAGATCAGCCAGGTCGGCAACGACTGGTTTTCCCTCACCAAGGCGTTTTTCCAGAACTCCTTGTTCCGCACGACGGTTCCCGTGCTGACCTGTATTTCCGGTTATCTCGTATTCCATTCCGGCCTCGACCGGTTCCCGCGCAAGCTCGCGGCCAAGAAAGCGCGCTCGCTGCTGCTGCCATTTTTGCTGTTCAATTTGCCTCTCGTGGCAATCGTTTGCGTGGCCGAGTCGTTTACGAATGTCCAGACGAATTACCACCTGGTGCCGTTCGATGCGGCCGTCTGGCGCGATGCCATGTTCGGCGTGATGAATTCGCCGATTAACTACCCGTTGAATTTTTTGCGCGACATGATGGTGCTGATGTGCCTGGCGCCGGCGCTGGGGTGGCTGATCCGCCATGCGCCGGCGCTGGGTTTCGTGCTCGTCTGCCTGGTGTTCTTGAACGACATCGATGGCGTGCTGGTCCTGCGCAACCTGATGGCGGTGCTGTTCTACACGGGCGGCGTCGCGGCATGCTACCGGTGGAACCTGCGTGCGCTCGACCGCTACGCGCTGCCGTGCGCCATCGCTTTCCTGCTGCTGTGCGCGGGCATCGTGTACTTCCGGGTCGGGAACACGAACGGGCTGCGGCTGGTGGCGCCGCTGCTGGTGTGGCCGGCCAGCGCGCTGCTGTCCGGCACGCGCGTGGGCGCCTGGTGCGTGCGCATGAACCGCTACAGCTTTTTGCTGTTCGTCGCGCACGCCCCGATCCTGTTTTCGACCTGGCTCGTCTACAAGCACGTGCGCACCGGGATCCCGTATCCGCTGTACTGGATCAGCGCCCCCGTGTTGACCGCGGCGGCCATCGTCGTCCTCTACCACGCTGCGCTGCGCCTCGCCCCGGGCGCCCTCGCCCTCGCCCTCGGCGGCCGGGCGGACAAGCGTGCCGCGCCGCCCGCCGCCCCTTCGCCCGTGCCCGTGCCGGCGCTTGCCGCCGTACCGGTTGTTGCGCTCGACTGACGGCAACGTGCGCTTCCCGCGCACGATTGATGAGCTGAAAGTGTGAGTAAGTGTGAAAATGTTAAGATGGCATGCGTCGGGCATAAGCTTGCCTGAAGCACCACAGCCGGCAGTGGCGCGCTTGGCGAAAAAAACAACACTGGTCTTGTGACGGATGCACAAAATCCGGCTTTTGTACACTGTCGAACTGTCAACGTCACAAAGTTGGCTTACTCTGTTCACCCCAGGGTGGTATGGTCAGATATGGCTGAAAAAGTAGCTATCCGTGCTATATTAAATGTTGGCAGTTTGTAAAAACATCGGAACCGATAAAATGAAAGCAGATGCGGTCGTCGCAGTAGTTGGACTCGGGTACGTCGGCTTGCCACTTGCCGTGGAATTTGGAAAGAAAGGACGGACGCTCGGCTTCGACCTGTCCACGGCCAAGATCGAACATTACCGGAATTTCGTCGACCCCACGGGCGAAGTATCGACGGAAGCGCTGAAGGCCGCGCGCTTCCTCGAGGTCGGCACCGACCCGTCCGTGCTGGCCGACGCCGATTTCATCGTCGTCGCCGTGCCGACGCCGGTCGACATCGCGCACAACCCCGATTTCACCCCGCTCGCCGGCGCTTCCAGGACGGTGGGCCAGAACATGAAGCGCGGTGCGATCGTGGTGTACGAATCCACCGTGTATCCGGGCGCGACCGAAGAGGTCTGCATTCCCATCCTCGAGCAGCATTCGGGCCTGAAGTGGAAACAGGATTTCCACGTCGGCTTTTCGCCGGAGCGCATCAACCCGGGCGACAAGGAACACACGCTCACCACCATCTTGAAAGTCGTCTCCGGCGATGACGAGGCGACGCTGGACAGCGTCGCGGCGCTGTACGAATCGGTGGTGACGGCGGGGGTGTACCGGGCGTCGAGCATCAAGGTCGCGGAAGCGGCCAAGGTCATCGAAAACACGCAGCGCGACCTGAACATCGCACTGATGAACGAACTGGCCATCATCTTCGACAAGGTCGGCATCGACACGCTGGAAGTGCTGAAGGCGGCGGGCACCAAGTGGAACTTCCTGCCGTTCCGCCCGGGCCTCGTCGGCGGCCACTGCATCGGCGTCGACCCGTACTACCTGACGCACAAGGCCGAGATGATCGGCTACCACCCGCAGGTGATCCTGGCGGGCCGCCGCATCAACGACGGCATGGCGAAGTACGTGGCCGAGAAAGCCGTCAAGTCGATGATCTCGTCGGGCTTTTCCGTCAAGGGCGCGAAGGTGAACGTGATCGGGCTGACGTTCAAGGAAAACTGCCCCGACCTGCGCAATTCCAAGGTGGCCGACATCGTGCACGAGCTGGAATCGTACGGCTGCGACGTGCACGTGCACGACCCGCTGGCCGACGCCGACGAAGCGCAGCACGAATACGGCATCCGGCTGGACGCCTGGGACGACCTGCCGCGCGCCGACGCGATGGTCGTCGCGGTCGGCCACCAGGAGGTGCTGGCGCATCCGCTCGAGGCATTCCGCGCCAAGCTGAACGACGGCGGCTGCTTCATCGACGTGAAGTCGCAGTTCGATCCGAAGGCGTTTTCGGACGCGGGCTATTGCGTGTGGAGACTGTAAGACGGCGGTAGCAAGTAGTAAGGCATGCCGGGCCGGCGTGGCGCCGGCCGGTGTGCCGAGGTATTCGATCAACATGGTGCCGCAGGCAGCGGCGCCATCACAAGATGTGGTCCGACTCGTGAACAAGTACGTAGAAGTGCAACAGGCGCTGTCGCAGCGCCGCCACCGGTGGCTGGTCACCGGCGCGGCCGGTTTTATCGGCTCCAACCTCGTCGAAGCGCTGCTGCGCCTGAACCAGGACGTCGTCGGTCTCGACAATTTTGCCACCGGCCACCAGCGCAACCTGGATCAGGTGCAGGCGCTGGTCGGTCCCGAGGCGTGGGCGCGCTTCACGTTCATCCGGGGCGATATCCGTTCGCCGGACGATTGCCGGCGCGCCGTGGAAGGCGCCGACTACGTGCTGCACCAGGCGGCGCTCGGCTCCGTGCCGCGCTCGATCGCCGATCCGCAGACGACCAACGACGTCAACATCGCCGGCTTCCTGAACATGCTGGTGGCCGCGCGCGACGCCAAGGTGCGCAGCTTCGTCTACGCCGCGTCGAGCTCGACCTACGGTGACCATCCGGGCCTGCCGAAGGTCGAGGACACGATCGGCCGGCCGCTGTCGCCGTACGCCGTCACCAAGTACGTCAACGAACTGTATGCCGACGTGTTTGCGCGCACGTACGGATTGAATTCGATCGGCCTGCGCTATTTCAACGTGTTCGGCCCGCGCCAGGATCCGGACGGCGCCTACGCCGCCGTGATCCCGCGCTGGATCGCCGCGCTGATCCGCAACGAACCCGTGCGCATCAATGGCGATGGCGATACGAGCCGCGATTTTTGCTATATCGCCAATGTTGTGCAGGCCAATTTGCTGTCGGCCCTCGCTAATGATGATGCTTTGAATCAAATCTACAACGTTGCCGTTGGTGATCGCACCACGCTGGCGGCGTTGTATGGCATGCTCTCATCCTTGTTGTCCGGCAAATTTGCGCATATTGCCGGACACGCTCCGGAATATGTCGATTTCCGCCGCGGCGACGTCCGCCATTCGCAGGCGGATATTTCCAAAGCTACGAAATTGCTTGGCTATGCGCCAACGCACCGGATCGACCAGGGCCTGCGGGAAGCCATGGATTGGTATGTGCGCGACCTGTCCCAATAAAGTACTGCCATGAATGTCCAAGTAATGAAGAAGAAATCCGGAGGTTCCCGTGCTTAGGATCGCGAATCACTACGTCTCGAAGATCGTGTTCGTGCTGCTGTTTGTCGAATTGCTGGTGCTCCTGGGCGCGGCGTATATCGGCATCACCGTGCGCTTCGCGAATCTCGGCGAACCGGCTTCGCTGCTGACGACGGAACACGTCAGCCATTTCTTTACCTCGGCCATCGCCTTTGCCATCGCCATCATCTTCAGCATGAGCGCGATGGGCATGTACCAGCTGGATTTCAACGAAGGCCTGAGCAATCCGTTCTTCCTGAAGCTGATGCCGTCGTTCCTGCTCGGGTTCCTGATCCTGACGCTGGTCTTCTACGTGGCGCCCGACCTGTACTTCGGCCGCGGCGTGCTGGCGCTGGTGTTCGGCATTTCCGGGGTGGGCATCTTCCTGTCGCGGATGGCGTTCTTCAAGAGCTCGGAAATGCGCTTCATGGAAAGCCGCATCCTGTTCCTGGGCAGCGGTCCGCTGGCCAAGGAATGCAGCGACCTGGCCGCCCAGAGCGCGAGCTACCACCGCTACAACACGGTCGGCTTCGTGCCGACGCCGACCGAGGAATTGTGCGTCCCGTCGAACAACCTGCTGCACCCGCGCGACGGCGATTCGCTGGTGGCGCTGGCGCGCCAGAACAACGTCGAGGAAATCGTCGTGGCCGTGCAAAACCGGCGCGGCGGCTTCCCGATCAAGGAATTGCTCGACTGCAAACTGCAGGGCCTGAAGGTGACGGACGCCGCCACGTTCTTCGAGCGCGAAACCTGCCAGATCCGCGTCGATTCGCTGCAGCCGTCGTGGCTCGTGTTCGGCGGCGGCTTCGACCAGAGCTTCGCCCGTTCGTTCATGAAGCGCAGCTTCGACCTCGTGTGCAGCGGCATCATCCTGGCGCTGACCTTCCCCGTCATGCTGCTGGCGGCCTTCGCCATCTGGCTGGAAGACCGCGGTCCCGTGTTCTATTCGCAGGAGCGGGTCGGCAAGGACGGCAAGACCTTTTACGTGCACAAATTCCGCAGCATGCGCACGGACGCCGAAAAGGGCGGCAAGCCGCAGTGGGCGCAACAGAACGACCCGCGCATCACGCGTGTCGGCAACTTCATGCGCAAGACCCGGATCGACGAACTGCCGCAGATCCTGAACGTGTTCAAGGGCGAGATGTCGTTCGTTGGCCCGCGTCCGGAACGTGCCTATTTCGTCGAGCAGCTGATCGAAGTGGTTCCTTACTACAACGTGCGCCACAGCGTGCAGCCGGGCATCACCGGCTGGGCGCAAGTGCGCTACGGCTACGGGGCTTCGGCCGAGGATGCGCTGCAAAAGCTGCAGTACGACCTGTACTACGTGAAGAACAACAGCCTGTTCCTGGACGTGCTGATCCTGATCGATACCTTGAAAGTCGTGCTGTTCCGCAGCGGCCGCTGATGCCGCCGTCGTTTTACCTCCGACCGTGACGAATATCGCCGCTTCCAGCTACGCGCTGGCTGCCATCGGGTTCCTGGCCCTGGGGCTGCCGGTCCTGTCGGGCTGGCGCGGCCGTGCCCAGCGCGGCACATTGTCGGCGGCGTGCCTGTTCACGGCGCTGTGGGCGGGCGCGCTGGCGTTCAACGCGTCGCACCAGATCATGTGGCATCCGCTGACGGCGGCGCTCGAAGTGCTGCGCGACGGCGGCTGGGCGATGTTCCTGATCGCGTTGCTGGGCAACTGGTACCGCGACGACGCCGACCACGCGGGCAATCCGCTGGCGGCGATGCGCCCGGCCGTGCTGGGCGCCGTCTGTGCCTATGCCGTGCTGGCGCTGATGCTGGTGGGCAGCTACTGGAACGACCGGCTGCTCTCCAGGCTCGGCCTGCCCATCATGGTCGCGTTCATGGCCTCGTCCGTGTACGGCATGCTGCTGATCGAGCAGGTGTACCGCAACAAGACGATCGAAGAGCGCTGGGCCATCAAGTTCGCCTGCCTCGGCGTGGGCGGCATGTTCGCCTACGACTTCTACATGTACAGCAACACGGTGCTGTTCCGCGAACTGAACCCGGACCTGTGGAAGGCGCGCGGCGTCATCAACGCGCTGACCGTGCCGCTGGTGGCGGCGTCGATCGCGCGCCGCAGCGCCTGGACCACGTCGTTCGCGATGTCGCGCCGCATCGTGTTCCATTCGGCGGCCCTGTTCGGCTCCGCGATCTACCTGCTGGCGATGGGGTCGGTCGGCTACTACCTGCGCTATTTCGGCGGCAGCTGGGGCACGGTGATGCAGGCGGCGTTCCTGTTTGGCGCCGTGTCGCTGCTGGGCGTGATCCTGTTTTCCGGCTCGGCGCGTTCGTGGCTGAAGGTCTGGATCAGCAAGCATTTTTACCGCTACAACTACGACTACCGCGAAGAGTGGATGCGGTTTACGCGCACGCTGTCGGGACGCAGCGCGAACCTGGGCGAGCGCGCGATCGAGGCATTGGCCGCGCTGGTGGAAAGCCCGGGCGGGGCGCTGTGGCAGCGCAGCGACGGCGGCCGGGGTGAGCCCTGTTATGAGCCGCGTGCGCATTGGCAAGGGCAAGCCGACGGCGCCATCGAGGCGGCCAATTCGCCGTTCTGCCAGTTCCTGCAGACGACGCAGTGGGTGATCGACGTCGACGAATACGTCGCGCATCCGGAGAAGTACGAGGGCCTGCTGGTGCCGGACTGGCTGCTGGCCTACCCGCGTCGCTGGCTGGTGGTGCCGTTGATGCTGAACGAGAAGCTGTTCGGCTTCGCGGTGCTGCAGCGGGCCCGCAGCCCGGTGAAGCTGAACTGGGAAATCATCGACTTGCTGGAAATCGCCGGCAGCCAGGCCGCCAGCAACCTGGCGCAGGAGCATGCGGCCAACGCGCTGATGGTGGCGCGCCAGTTTGAGTCGTTCAACCGCATGTCGACGTTCGTCGTGCACGACCTGAAGAACCTGGTGGCGCAGCTGTCGCTGATGAACGCGAACGCCGAGAGGCACAAGGACAACCCCGAGTTCCAGCGCGACATGCTGGAGACGCTGAACCACTCGGTGCAGAAGATGAAGCTGCTGCTGCAAAAGCTGTCGCGCACCGAAAACGCGGAAAAGCCGCTGCCGCAGGCCGTCGACGAGGTGGTGCGCCAGGCCGTGGCGCTGAAAAGCGCGTTCGAGCCGCGCCCGCAGCTGGTGGTCGAGGAAGCGGGGCTCCTGGTGGTGGCCGACCGCGAGCGCCTGGAGCGCGTGCTGGGCCACCTGATCCAGAACGCGATCGAGGCCACGCCGCGCGACGGCCATGTGATGATCCGCGTCGGCCGCCGGGGCGGGAAAGAAGATGATGCGGTCGAGGTCGAGATCGCGGATACTGGCGAGGGGATGACGGAGGAATTCATCCGCGAGCGCCTGTTCAAGCCGTTCGATTCGACCAAGTCGGCCGGCATGGGCATTGGCGTGTTCGAAAGCCGCGAATACATCACCGAACTGGGCGGCGCAATGGAAGTGCGCAGCCAGCCCGGACTCGGCACGACATTCAAGGTCGTCCTGCCGCTCCACCCGTCGCCGGTGGCGGCGGCGACCGCGTAAGCAACTGGAAAGAGCAACGTGACGCAAGCGAAACCGAAACTGCTGATCATCGAAGACGACCCGGGCCTGCAGAAGCAGCTGCGCTGGAGCCTGGACGCGTACGAGGTCGTCGTGGCCGGCGACCGCGAGGCCGCGCTGGCGCAGGTGCGCCGCCACGAGCCGGCCGTGGTGACGATGGACCTGGGCCTGCCGCCCGATCCGGACGGCTCGACGGAAGGCCTGGCCACGCTGCAGCAGATCCTGGCGCTGGCGCCGGACACGCGCGTGATCGTCCTGACGGGCAACCAGGACCACAGCAACGCCGTCAAGGCGATCGGCCTGGGCGCCTACGATTTCCACCAGAAGCCCGTCGATCCGGAGGTGCTGAACCTCGTCATCCAGCGCGCCTACTTCCTGCACAACCTGCAGGAGGAAAACCGCCGCATGCAGCAGTCGCAGGCCGACTCGCCGCTGGCCGGCGTGATCTCGCGCGACCCCGGCATGCTGAAGGTGTGCCGCACGATCGAGAAGGTGGCGCCGACGTCGGCGTCCGTCATGCTGCTGGGCGACTCCGGCACCGGCAAGGAAGTGCTGGCGCGCGCCATCCACGCGCTGTCGCCACGCGCCAAGGAGCGCTTCACGGCCATCAACTGCGCGGCCATTCCGGAAAACCTGCTCGAGAGTGAATTGTTCGGCTACGAGAAGGGCGCCTTCACGGGCGCCGCCAAGCAGACCAAGGGCAAGGTCGAACTGGCCCACGGCGGCACCTTCTTCCTCGACGAAGTGGGCGACATGCCGATGGCGCTGCAGTCCAAGCTGCTGCGCTTTTTGCAGGAGCGCGTCATCGAGCGCATCGGCGGCCACGACGAGATTCCCGTCGACGTGCGCATCGTGTGCGCGACGCACCAGAAGCTGAAGGACCTATGCGCGCAGGGGCGCTTCCGCGAGGACTTGTATTACCGCCTGTCCGAGATCGTCGTCACCATCCCGCCGCTGCGCCAGCGCCAGGGCGACGCGGCGCTGCTGGCGCATCATTTCAAGAACAAGTTCTGCGCCCAGGAGTCGCGCGCCTCGCTGCATTTCGCACCGGACGCGCTGGCCGCCATCGAAGGCTACGGCTGGCCCGGCAACGTGCGCGAGATGGAAAACTGCATCAAGCGCGCCGTCATCATGGCGGACGGGAACACGATCGTCGCCGACGACCTGGGCTTGCCGGACACCGAGGCCGTCGAGGAGCCGCTGAACCTGCGCCAGGTGCGCGACGAAGCCGAGTACAAGGCCATCGTGAAAGCGCTGGCGCGCACGGACGGGAACATCGTCAAGGCCTCCGAGCTGCTCGGCATCAGCCGCCCGACCATGTACGACCTGCTGGGACGGCATGGCATCAAGGCCAACGCCTGACCCGGACATGGGCACCGCCAGCACTGGCGCGCCGGCGCGCCGCCGGCACAGCGCGCCCCCCAAGCGCCGCCGCGGGCGCCGCCTGCTGGCCGCCGGCGCGCTGCTCGGGCTGGTTTTGCTCGCGGGCGCCGGCGTCGTCATCGAACGCATCGGCGTCACGCCGCGCGCGCTGGCGCCGTACGTGGACAAGCGCAGCAGCGGCCATAACCCCGCCATCACCGGCTTCGGCCACTTCGTCAGCACCACGCTGTTGGAACTCGACCGCGGCGCCACGCCCGCGCTGCCGGCCGCGCTGCCGCTGAACGTGGGCGCGCAGGCGCGGCCCGCGGGCGCCGACCTGCCGGGCGTGGCGGTCGCCACGGCGGAAGAATTGCGCGCCGCGATCGGCCGCGCGCAGCCGGGCGACACGATCACGCTGGCGCCCGGGACGTACCGCTTCCAGGACCGCGCCATCGACGCCACCCGCCCGGGCCACCCGGACGCGCCGATCGTCGTGCGCGCCGCGCAGCCGGGCACCGTGCGCGTGGAATTCAACCAGGTCGAGGGCTTCCGCGTCGGCGCCCCGTACTGGCGCTTCGAGAACCTGGAAATCCGCGGCGTCTGCGGCGAGGACAGCACGTGCGAGCACGCGTTCCACGTGATCGGCAAGGCCCACCACTTCAGCGCCGTCAACAACACGATCGCCGACTTCAACGCGCATTTCAAGATCAACGGCTTCGGCGACGATTTCCCGGACGACGGCCTGATTGCCTCGAACACGCTGACCAACACCCACGCACGCGAGACGTCGAACCCCGTCACGCCGATCGACCTGGTGGCGGCCAGCCGCTGGACCATCCGCGCGAACCTGATCGAGGACTTCGCCAAGACCCAGGGCAACACCGTCAGCTACGGCGCGTTCGCCAAGGGCGCGGGCAGCGCCAACGTGTTCGAACACAACGTCGTCTGGTGCGAGCGCAAGCTGCACGGACAGGGCGGCCAGCGCGTCGGCCTGTCGCTGGGCGGCGGCGGCACGGGACCGCAATTCTGCCGCGACCGCAAGTGCATCTCGGAGCAGCAGGGCAGCACCATCCGCGGCAACCTGATCGCCGCGTGCTCGGACGTGGGCGTGTACTTGAACAGCGCGTCCGACAGCCGGATCGACGACAACACCATCATCGACACGGCCGGCGTCGAGGTGCGCTTCCCGACCAGCAGCGCGCGGCTGGACGGCAACCTGGTCGATGGCGCGATCCGCGGCCGCAACGGCGGCCTC
>Ga0308169_10004686_pt1 | contig 12687 bp, 21 predicted proteins | sample PhyBR1_2_FD_202139 | JGI IMG/M metagenome (GOLD analysis project Ga0308169, IMG submission 202139) | Phyllosphere microbial communities from UC Gill Tract Community Farm, Albany, California, United States - DLSLSB.R1 | ecosystem: Host-associated > Plants > Phyllosphere > Unclassified | place...
ACTCCTTCTGTCTGTCGCACGTAGCTGACGCTCACAGGGCCTTGGTGTAGAACCACCTTCCCGTCTCACTACCTGGGGCGACACCTCAGCTCTCAACGCCATTGGGCCAGATGGACAGCCCATCATCGATCCAGCGGCCGTTGTCACCGATCGAAATGTGGAAGCCGGCCCAAGCGAGGTCGGCGAAGGCGATCCTAGTTTGATCAGGCAGCGATCAGAAGAAGATATAGTGAGCATGGTGTACTTGGTACCTCTAGACGATGCTGACTATCAGACATCGGGTCGACCTCGCAAGCGGGCTCGAGCTGCATCTGTCGACTCGGACGACCTTGATGCTGAGGTGGCCGGCGAGGCTCCATCTGAGAGAGGGCTTGTCAATGTCCGCCGGCAACCTCTCAAGGCTATCGGCGAGTTTATGGATTGCGGAGAGTGTGGGAAACAGTTCAGCGTGGTATGTGCAACCTGTGTCGGAAGAAATCTGACTGATGCTTACGACCCCAGACGGCATACACCAAAGAGCACCCCAAGCATCCTCAATTATGGCTCGACATCGAATGCACCTACGCCCTCGGTATGGATCCGTTCGAAAAGCCAAAGAAGCCCAAAGCGAAGCCAGTCAAGAAGGAGGACCGTGGGAAAGTGGTGCACTATGAGACGCGCAAGGGCGCTGCATCCCTCTCGGATCTCTGCATCAAGGTGGGTCTATTCGTGTAACGTCACATAGCAATACTCATCGGCTCAGCTCATTGGTGCATATATTGAGGACGTGGAACAGCTTGGAAATATCGGCAGCATCAACATGGACAAGGTGTGCAAGATCATCGCCAAGTCGCGCAAACTGTACGTAGACGCTCGATGCTCTCAACATCATTGACAGGCAGCACTCCCGCGACGGCATCCCTCTTCTACTCTGTGGAGCGCACCGAGCTCAAGATGTACGATTGCACGAGTAAGAGCATTGTCGATCATGCTCGGGCATAAAGCTTACGCCAGACCTGGTGCAAGATGCGTACATGGCCATGGCTAATCTGTGTCCCAACCTCGAATCCCTTTGCTTACACCTTTGCGGACAGATCACCACCGATGCCATCATTTATTGGGGCAAAACGCTGCACGAGCTTCGTCACCTCGAACTCTTCGGCCCCTTCCTCGTTCGCAAAGACGGTTGGATCAGCTTCTTCGAGTCGGTCGGCGCGCGACTTGAGAGCTTCCTCATCACGCAATCGCCTCGAATCGACCTCGAGACGATAGAAGCGATGATCAAGCATTGTCCCAACATCGCTCATCTCCGCCTCGCCGAGATTGGTCAGATGTCCGATGTCCTCCTTGGCCCGCTTGCGCAGCTCAACAAGCTCATCTCGCTGGAGTTATCGTCACCCGGTTCGCCCTTGAGCGACGACGCCGTCATCGACCTGATCAAAGCCGTCGGGCCTAGACTGGAGCGCTTGAATCTCTCCGATACGACCGTATCCGACGCTGTTTTGCCCGCCATCGCCAAATTCTGCCCCAATCTTCGATCACTTTCCCTCAACAACCTCGACTTTGCCGACGAGGGTGTGTCCGCATTCTTCACCGCGGTTTCCTCGCAACATCGGCCTGGCTTTCAGTGGCTGGAAATTGAGAAAGGGCATCACCTTCACGGGACGTCTCTCCGGGCGATAATCGCTCATTCCGGTAAAACCCTCGAGCACCTGAGCATCATGGGATGGAAGGAGGTGGAGAATGAGGCGCTGCAAACGTTGAGAAGATGCGACAAGCTGGAACGGTTGAATATCGGATGGTGCCGCGCGGTGACCGACTTTACAATGAAGGACATCCTGGAGGGGTGCGAGAGCATCAAGGAGGTCCGAGTGTGGGGTGAGTTGGTGGAGATATGTCCCGGCTGGCAAGACTGCGCGACTGACGCTCGACAGGTTGTAATCAGCTGACTGACGCTGTCCCACGGAAGCGAGGGGTCAAAGTGATTGGCATTGAGACGCATGCGATATAGGAGTGGTGCAATGGACATGTACCTGTGTGTATATCGAAAGGTTGTAGATGACGCGGTAACGGGGTCCCATTGCCACATTTCGGGATTATGCAACGAGGTGAATTCAATCCGATGCTGAGATTTCCGCGTGTGCCCGAGTAATCCCATCCCAAGCAAGCGAGCCCTCCCGGTGGCGAATCGAATCGATCCTAGGTGCCAAAAGGTTCCATGCGATCCTAGAAAATTCAAGTTGTGCGGGCGGCGACGAGGTATACTTTGATCATCAGCGTTCACCCTTTAACCACCTAAAAAAAAAGACATTCAATCCCAGTCTTTCCTCCTCTCTCTCTCTCATTCACACTTGCTCATCCCCCCTTCGTCCGCATCATGTACGCCGCCACCCGATCTCTTCGATCGTCCGTCGCTAGGCCAAGCGCTCTTCGAGCCGCCAACGCTGCGGTATGTCAAACATCTCCGGCTCCGATCGCCCCAAGGGTCTCACGCTGATTTCTGCAGCGATGCACTCCCCTCATCACCAAGCGATTCAACAGCGGCAAGGTGTCGGGACCCGTCGTTGGGTACGTCGGATGCGCGCAACTGCATCCATGGCAGTATGAGCTGACGTCTTAGTATTGACTTGGGAACGACAAACTCTTGTGTTTCGTGAGCTCGACTTTGCTACCTGTCGTCCCGCCGCTAACAGTCCTCAGCATTTTCGAGAACGGTGGCGCCAAGGTCCTTGAGAACGCAGAGGGTGCCCGAACGACTCCATCGGTTGTTGCCTTCACCAAGGGTACGTACACCGAAATCCGCAATGAGGAAAGGAAGCTGACATACAGATGGCGAGCGATTAGTTGGACAACCGGCTCGACGACAGGCCGTTGTCAACGGTGAACACACCATCTTCGCTTCCAAGCGGTAAGTGGTCGATGTTACCAAGAGGCAGTGGCGGCTCTAAATACACAGTCTGATCGGACGAAAGTTCACCGACCCCGAGGTTCAGAAGGACATCAAGAACGTCCCGTACAAGATTGTCGCCCACTCCAACGGCGACGCTTGGGTCGAGGCTCGAGGCCAGAAGTACTCGCCATCGCAGATCGGTGCCTTCGTCGTCGGAAAGATGAGGGACACTGCCGCTGCTTACCTGAACAAGCCCGTCAAGCACGCCGGTAAGTCCGGTGCAGGTCCGACCAATGTCTATGTTGTCTGATCCCAGTCATCACCGTCCCCGCCTACTTCAACGACTCGCAGCGACAAGCCACCAAGGATGCCGGTCAGATCGCTGGTCTTGAGGTGCTTCGAGTCATCAACGAGCCTACCGCGGCCGCTCTTGCCTACGGTCTCGACAAGTCGGACTCTTCCGTGATCGCCGTCTACGATCTCGGAGGTGGAACTTTCGATGTCTCCATCTTGGAGATGCAGAAGGGTGTGTTCGATGTCAAGTCGACCAACGGTGACACGCACCTTGGTGGAGAGGACTTTGACATCACACTCGTCAACCACATCCTCGCCGAGTTCAAGAAGTCGAGCGGTGTCGACGTCTCGAACGACCGAACGGCCATTCAGCGAATCCGAGAGGCTGCCGAGAAGGCCAAGTGTGAGCTTTCGTCTGCCGGTGCCACCGACATCTCGCTTCCGTACATTGCCGGCGGTGCCGAGGGACCCGTTCACCTCGACCTCAACCTTACTCGAGCCCGATTCGAGCAGCTCGTCAAGCCTCTCGTTGACCGAACTATCGACCCGTGCAAGAAGGCTCTGTCTGACGCTGGTGTCAAGCCTTCCGAGATCAACGACGTCATTCTTGTCGGTGGTATGACCCGAATGCCCAAGGTGTCCGAGACCGTCAAGTCCGTCTTCGGTCGAGAGCCTAGCAAGGGTGTTAACCCGGACGAGGCCGTTGCCATTGGTGCTTCGATCCAGGCTGGTGTCCTCGCTGGTAACGTCACCGACATCCTGCTTTTGGACGTCACGCCGCTCTCCCTCGGTATCGAGACCCTTGGCGGTGTCTTCACCCGGTTGATCAACCGAAACACCACCATCCCGACCAAGAAGTCGCAGACTTTCTCCACTGCCGCCGACGGACAGACCGCCATTCAGGTCAAGGTCTACCAGGGAGAGCGAGAGCTCACCCGGGACAACAAGCTCCTTGGTGACTTCCAGCTCACCAACCTCCCGCCTGCCCCGAAGGGTGTCCCCCAGATCCAGATCTCCTTCGACATCGACGCCGATGGTATCGTCAACGTCAGCGCCAGCGACAAGGCCACCAACCGGGAGCAGTCCATGACCATCGCTTCGTCTTCGGGTCTGTCCGACTCCGAGATCGAGAACATGGTGTCTGACGCCGAGCGATACGCCGAGTCCGACAAGCAGCGACGAATGGTCATCGAGGAGGCCAACCGAGGAGAGAACTTTGTGACTGAGACCGAGAAGTCCCTCGCCGAGTTCGAGGCTCAGCTCGATGCGACTGAGAGGGAGAAGGTCAAGAAGCTGCTCACTGAGCTCCGAGAGGTCGCTGCCAAGGGTGCTGCCGGTGAGGCTGGTGTCACCGCCGAGGACATCAAGGCGGCTCTCGACTCTGCTCAGCAGGCGTCGCTGGGTCTCTTCCAGATGGTGCGTAAAAAAAAAACGGCCGCATGTGAGACCCCAAGCTGACTGTCAGGTGTACGAGAAGAAGAACAAGGAGTCTGCCGACTCGACCACGGCCAACGCTGAGGGCGAGGAGGCGAAGACCGAGGAGAAGAAGTAAAATAGATCGGGAACATAGCTCCGGCCGCCATTCCCTCCCTTTCCTTCTACCCCTTTTTAGCATAGCATCACCGCGACGAGTCAACATGTACTGCTCGGATGCCGGTAATCAGTAGGACCATAATTTGTACGAATGAATACACTGCTCGCATTCTGAGATAGCGTAGAGGGAAGGGAGAGGCGATATCTGTCGGATCAGACCGTCAAACGTGACGCGACAGAGGTAGCTCGGCTGGCTCCGGTTTCGAGTCGTGCCCGGGACTTCCAATATTCCACTTGTCATCCTTTCCATCGTGCTACTCCCTGTATCATGGACACGGTGGCCTCGGATCCTCTTCGAGTGCTCTCGATACAATCGCACGTCGTATCAGGCTACGTCGGTCAGTCTGCCCGGCGGCGTGACGGGCGGCCTGTCAGCTGAAGGTCAGGCAATCGAGCAGCAACGTTCCCCTTGCAAACGCTGGGGTACGACGTCGATGTTGTCAACACGGTCCAGTTCGCCAATCATACCGGTGAGTTGGGGTGCTCACGCATCTGTGTGTACGAGTTGAGCGAGCAGGCTATGGATTCACAGACGGCCACAAGACAACGCCCGAGCAGCTCTCTGCCATCTTCAACGGGCTCACCGTCAATGGATTGCTCGGACATGGTCGCATCTTGACGGGGTACATACCCGGAGCAGAGGCGCTCAAAGTCGTCGCCGACCAGATCACCCAGATGAAGCAGCATCGACCCGATATCATCTACGTCCTGGACCGTGAGTCAGCCAAACGCCCCCCTCCTCGCTGACTCCAGCCGTCATGGGAGATATCGGGACGGGTCTATACGTGTCGGAAGACGTGGTGCCGATATACAAGAGCATGTTAGGCTTGGCGACAGTGATCACACCGAACCAATTCGAAGCCGAGCAAGTATCTTGACATGTTGTCTGGCTTGCAGCTTACTGGACAGACTCTTATCCGGGATCTCAATCACCTCGCTGCCTACGCTTCATACCGCATTGGAACGACTCCATTCCGAGAACAGTCTACAACACGTCGCATTGTCGTCAATACCTCTGCCCGCTTCGCTCGTCCGTTCTCTTGACCTCCCACAACCGCCATTGGTGTACGCTCAACTCCTGCCGACCCATACATTGCCATGGTATCACTCCGCCGAGGACAGCGACCCAGAAGACGACATATTGGTGTGTTTTGCCAGCACCAAGCTATCCGATGGATCACTCGAAACAACGGCTTTCTCTCTGCCGACGGTACAAGGCTATTTCTCGGGCGTGGGAGATCTCTTCTCGGCCATGGTTCAAGCCCACTATCAGCCCAATCCATCGTCTCCCGCAACAGCACTAGTGGACGCAGTTTCAAGAGCTTTACTGGCAGTACAGTGTGTGCTGCTGCGAACCCACCTCCATTCGCTCTCTCAGGCCCTTATATCGGGCTCTGCTACGCCGAGACCTCTGCATCCTCGCAAGGCGGAGTCGGTCATACCAACCGACAACGAACTCGATTCAGCTACACCCCACGACCCCAAAGACCCAAAGCGAAAGGCCAAGAGGATGCGACTTCGAGAGTTGCGCGTTGTGCAGGAGCGGCATCTGCTCACCTCTCATCAAGGTTGGCTGGGTAAGAGGATTGACTGGAGCGCAACTTAGAGGACATATAATAGTCGAATGCATATGTAAGCTATCTGCCCTGAGACCTCCTGGTTTACGCCGCGTCGGAAAGCGATCGTCTCAGCTCGACTGCAGCTGTGTTTTTGTGTTTGTGCAGAAGCTGGGCCAATTTGTCGTCTGAGAGCTTTGAAGTTCTTGCGACTTGTTGAAGCTTGCTCGCTAGCTGTGACGTATGTCAGCCGCGTCAGCATCGCTAGCCTACTTGTAAGAGAACCTTGCGTCGAGACGCCACCGCATTGAAGGATACCGCTTGTCGACCTGGCGGTCAAATCTGCTGTGGAGTATCGCTGCTCACCCTCGGCCTCAAGAGCGCAGATCTGCTTTGCGAGGTCAGCAGCGCGACTCACAACTCTGTCTGGCAGAGATGCAAGCTGGGCCAAGCGGATGCCTCAGCGTGAGTAGAAGCTCATCACCCAGAGTTGCTCACCGTAATGGTCGACTCTGCCTTCACGGACTTTATACTTGAATGAACCACCATAGATCCCCGGTGTCGCACTGCCGTTCGCTTCGACTGTCAAATGCAAGCTGATCATCAGCGGTTGAAATTTTGTGACTCACTTGACGACTCCGGGAAGCAACTCAAGCGTAAAGCCGAGATCCTTGAAGTGAGTAGCGAAGAAAACAGACGCCTGTCTTGAGTAACTGCGACTGTGGGTAATACACCGGGGTTGCACCTTAATCTGGATCAGACTCTCAGCGATGGCGTGAGAGATTCCGATACCCTCTTGAGGTGCCGTCCCTCTTCCGAGCTGCAAGTGAGTTCCGCAGAAAGGGGATTCTGACCTCATCGATGAGCACGAGTGATCTCTGGGTGGCCATTCCTGTACCTCAGCTTAGCTTTGATCCAGCACCTACCCAATATGACGGACGCGCTCATCATTTCTGCTGCAAACGTCGACAGCGATCGCGACATGCAGTCTGCCGGTCAAAGGAGTCTTAAGTCGAACATATCCTTACCCTCATTGGACAGTCGAGACAGAAGAGCATCATGCGGTCTGATGCTGGCGTAATCTGCTGGCACACTAGGCACATTAGCCTCGCTTGACATGACATAATTTACACACCGGCAGCCAAGCAGACCTTGCACGACAAGCAAGCCGACCTGTCGCAAGTAGGTACTCTTGCCCGACATACTGCCGTCAGCTCCGCACGGCCCAGGCACGGGCGACGGACTTCGGGCCTTGCACCAGCTGAAAGTTCGCCGCGCCTGCCGCAGCGTATCTATCTTCAGTTTCGTGCCTGTCGCTTGCTTGCTCGGCTCACATGTCGTTCGGAACGCAATCTCTACTAAGCCTTTTCCGAAGGATCGGGTGATACCCGGATTTGATCTTCCTTCAACATATAACCCTTGTACCGCTCTTACCGCTAGAGTGTCCCCGTATTCAGGACGGACTGCGCTCAGCTGCCCGAGGCTAATATTTGAAAGTAGAAGAGGTTACCCCACGTCATGTTCACTGGCGCTGTAAGTGGACAGCTCAAAGGACTATCACAAACTTACCGGAGCAAGCGTAAGCCAGACTCGACACCATGTCGAGCAAGCCGATCTCACTGTCAGGCCCGCTCACGTATCAGACCGCTCACAGCTTCAGAGCTACGATACAAGAGCCCTGCCATGTCAGTACGATCGGGACCACTTTCACGCACCACAAGCCTTGGTGACCGCTTCCTCGAGCTCGGTGACAATTTGCAGGCTCATGGTGAGAATTTCTTGTTCGCTGGCGCGTAATCGATTGTTTGCGACCATCTGCCTGTTAGCAGACGCGTGTCGATCAGGCAGGCTTGCACGTACCAACTCGTGTGTAGCGAACAGAGTCCTGCTGTCAGTGACGACATGGTGCTGGCATTCCGGATAACGCTGACCGATTCTTGGAGCGATCTTGGTTGAGGAAATGAGACGAAAGATTGGGCGCGTCTTTCTCGTGCCGAACGCAGAAGCGGAAGCCCGCCTTGGTCCAGAGTGCCTCGCAGTCGAGATCGTGTGTTTCTGACGTTATTGACACGATTTTCGTTCACTGACCTGAAATCGATTCGGCCACTAGCGTTAGCGGACGCGTCAGTTGGGACTTACTCTCGATGATATCCTTGCGGGTGTCTTGATAAATAGTACGGGCCACGTCTAGCAGCTCATGAACGCCGAGTCTGACTGCGAAGAGTTTGGAGCCTTTGGCGGCCAAACCACGGACCACCTGCTTTTGGGGCTCTCGTTCTTCGACCTTTTCTGAGTGGTGAGAGATGGGCGTCCGAGTCTGCGCACGCACCGTTGATGACCAGCGCAAGATCGGTTATCGCCTGGTTCACCAGCCGCAAAGATCAGCTTGGCATCTCAGGAGTGCTCACAACTTGAAGAGACTGCAGCAACGGCGAGGAACTCCCGGTCAAGCAGTCTCTTACGCTCTCGACGACGGTCACCATTGTCTGGAGCTGAACGAGGAGCCCCATGAGATATTCCGGATCTCGTTTGCCTGCCAGTCTTGCTTTACTTTGGGAGAACTGGGGGTGAGATTCGGAAGGTAAGCGAGGCACAACCTCACCTGGGCTAAAATGTTATCGAAGTCGATCTGCACGATCACCGACGTATCCTGTCTTCAACAATGCTCCACCTACCCCCGCCAGAGGTTTAAGTCTCTGTCTCAGGATCTTGAGCTTGTCTGGCACGCCGCCTGTTCCCAACAACTCTTCCGGTAAGCTGTCATGACCCACAAATCAATTCACCATCAATCGCGGTGAGGCGTCGTTCCAGGATACCGATATCTGGGGTCAAAAGTGAACATCCTGTTCGTATTGAGTCTGATACACTGACCGTTCACCGGCTGAAGGATGCTCATTCGCAACATCCGCTTACCCATAGGCGTCTGACAGTAGTCAAGCGTGTCTACGCGTGAGTCCCGTGAAAGATCCGCACCTACCCATGAGACTGCCATATGATAATCGCGTCAATGAATTCTGAACGAGTTCGAGGTCGCGAGCTGTCTGTGTATCGATGAACATTGTTCCTAGCATTGTTAGCTGACTCATGCCCGGCTAGATGACTGACCCTCTGACGGCGCGTATCGGATGAACAGGCTTTCCGGCGCGAACGTCATATCTTTCTGTTGAAGCCACTCGTAGGCAGCTGCCACGGCGGCACTCGCACAAGGCCTAGGATCAGGATGAGCTCAACTGACAACTCCGGCATTGACTTGTCCGCGATGCTCGCCACGGTGGACAGTCGCTGATCATCGTTGACTATTAGTCTTTTCGCTTGCTGCACACCTGAAGTGACTCGGTTGCCTGCAGATAATCAGACGGGACTCACCGACGTCCGGATTCCACAAGCCTCTTTCCAGGTGGATTATTTGGACAGGAAACTCCTCTTCCAGCACCCTTTCGAGCTCAGGGGGAGCATCCTGATCATTCGCATTTGAGGAGGTGGGGTCCTCGGGCAGGATAATCGCGATAGGATTATGCAATTCAACCTGGTTGATTGTACGAGTGAATGCTGTCATTTAGAAGCTTCTCAGCCTTGGTTTTGTCAAGACCGGGACCTACACGGGCTGTCGATGATCTTCGAAGCGTTAGTTGGTTGGTTCAGGAAGGGAAGGTGTCCGCATCAGACAGACTTGCTTGGGTAACTGTCGCCTGGTAAATGTCAGCTTGTGTATAGTGGATGCTCGCAAGGTCAGAACGAATCTCACTTTGCCGGTACTGAGACTGACGGAGCATATGCCGACCGGTGTCGCTCCTCGAGCTGTCGATCAGCCTTCAGGATAACAAGAATGATGGGCGAATTTCAATTACCTGATTCTCTGCAAACGGCGATGACATGACTCTCGCGAACACCATTCGAGGAGGCTCGGGCGGACGAGAGTTTGATGGATGGTGGACGAGACTTCACCGGCTCTGGTGGCATCTGTGCTTGCAGGGTGGGAAGAGTATGGGTGATGTGCCTTCTAGACGAGAAAGTGACAGTAATATCAGAATGTGTCTCGCCGTGGATGGAACAGGAAGGAGTGGACTACCGGTTCGCGGCGGCGATAGCCGATGAGGACCATCCGGCAACGACTTTAACCGCGATCGGCGGCCGTCGCCGCTTTCGCCCTCACTGTGTTACCTACCGTGAACCACTCGAACTTTGCAGCGCATGCATGATGAGCACACACCCAGGAGCTGAACAATACAACGTATGCATACAAGTATGAAGGAGACCGAAGCCCTCGAATCCGGGAGCTGTCTCAGTACTTCGATGCCAAAGCTTATCCGAAGTCGTCCTTAGCATCTCGTCCACGCTGATCAAATCCCCAGTGTGGTAGAAACAAGGATGTCAGCAGCATAGCACCCGCTGAGTTTTGAAACGGGTTTTTGCTGACGCGTCGGGCAGGGATTGAGAAAGACACTGGCGATGGAACTTCAATGCTGGCTTGGGTGGTGAACGGTTTTCCGTAGTCGTCATCGTCAATCTGTTGCCTCGCAAAGGATATGAGGCGAGGGTCAGGGTATCTGCTGGACTGATTATCAGCGCATTCGAGGTGCGGTTTCCATGACGTGTTGAGGGAGGTTTTCTGAACGGTGGTGCGTATCGGCCATTTACTCGTCGGCAAATCCTGAGGGCGGTGCTGATAAGTTGCGGTCCTCACATATTTTACATGATGAACTCTCCTGCGGACAATCCTAGGATGGGCAGGATTAGCAGTGAGTCTAGCTCGTCGCACGTCGATCCCAATGCCAAAAGGCAAATTCCAATTTCGCTTGAACTTCTGCTCGATACACAAAGCACGCCACACGCAAGTTGTCCAAAGGCGCGAACAGAATGGCGGCCTGGTGAGAAAAGAAGTCACCCAGGATGCAAGCTCAAGGAATCTTTTCCACAAATGATGGTCGGGGAGGGGCTGATTTGGATCTTTCTCTTGGCGTGTGGAGCCGCAAAGAGCTACGTTATGATTGCCTCAGCGATTGCATTGTTTGCTTAAGTTTTGCCGGCACGCTTCGGTACATGCTGTATGCAAGCTCGAGTAAAAGACGTTGATTTGCGGACGTCTCAATCATGGTGTCTTGCGCGTCTGCGTCTGCGTCGATGTTCGGCTGCTTTGCATTTGCTGCGCTGCACGTGAGTCAGTTGGAATCACGTCGTGCTCGATTCAATCAGCCGCATTGCGTTTCTACGTCCTCAGGTGGCTCCGACAGTCTGGCATCGCAGATCATTTGCACCGGCCCGCCAGACTTACATCTGCCGGGAAGAACAGTGCGCTTGAGATGTGTTTGCGTTTCCCTCCTCTTTAACGTCTTTGGCCCATTGTTGCCCCATCACCTTCTTGTGATTTGATTGCAGACTGTGCTATGAATGAGTCTGGTGCGGAAGCATCTGTCAGCAAGAGGCTGCGAGCGACAAACGCCGCATGTTGCGGTTTCCGATCGCAAATGCGCGCGTAATGACATTGATCAGCAAGCTTATGTGGTCCGGCGATAGTCCAGGAATACTCCGGCATGCATTTTTGCGTTAGTCACTGAGACCGGAAGATTGCATGCCAATGCAACCTGCAAAATGCCACCCGCTACCTATTTGCAAGTGATGCTGAAATTGCGCCGGTATCGTTCCGCCGTACTATCTGAACCTTGACACTGCCCTTTCCCGCGACACTGGTGTTCTATCGCTAGAAGTTGAGCTAACCAACGTGGGGATGGCTTCGCAAGACCACGTGGTTCCAAGATGGTACAAAAGCTTGATTGCGGCCCGCTGTCAGTGTCATTTCCTGGGACAATGGTGGTCGCTCATCAAGTGTCATTTTGGCAACTCAAAGTCCTTGACGTTCAGGTCAACTCCGTGCTTTGAACGATGGCCCGCCGGCCGTCCCGCAAACGAGATTGGCTGGATTATTAGGGACAAAGAGACTAGACAGTATCATCTTGCTGACTTGACAGGTGTCTTCACACGCTGGCCTTCAATGAGCCTCCAGGGAGCTCGCCGTGAATGGGTAAATGAGCCGTAAAGGCCGTAAAGACGTTCACGGACTGAGCCCGGTAAATGCAACAGACACGGCCCCAATACGCGCCAAGAGGAAGGCCTGCCGTGATACGCACGTATGGGATAGCTGCAGTATTGACATGGTATCAAGCAATGTTGATGTAGGAATTTTAGTACCCGCACAGCGCGATGGTGCCCGAAGTAACTTACTCGCAGCCCGTGCAGCCGGTGGAATTTGTCAGCCACAGGCACCACTCAGTCCTTGCCACAACCATGAGGGGCAGCTATATTATATTGCGCTACGGAGACGGTCACAACAACCTTGCGAGCTGGCAGGCCAATGACGTTGAAGAGAATGACCCGTGG
>Ga0308169_10004687_pt1 | contig 12686 bp, 10 predicted proteins | sample PhyBR1_2_FD_202139 | JGI IMG/M metagenome (GOLD analysis project Ga0308169, IMG submission 202139) | Phyllosphere microbial communities from UC Gill Tract Community Farm, Albany, California, United States - DLSLSB.R1 | ecosystem: Host-associated > Plants > Phyllosphere > Unclassified | place...
TCGCCGGAAAGAAGTTTGATCAGCATGCTCAGCCTCGCGACTTCGAATACAGGCCGGCCGGACGCCACAGCAGGATGGCGATCATCAGCACGATATTGGACACCAGCGCCACCTTGGGCGCCAGGAAGCCGGCATAGTTGGCCAGCAGGGCCATCAGCAACGAGCCGATGAAGCAGCCGCCCACCGAGCCCAGGCCGCCGATGATGACGACGATGAAGACCATGATCATCACTTCGCTGCCCATGCTGGCGACCAGGGTTTCCTTGTACAGGCCCCACATCACGCCGCCCAGGCCGGCCAGCGCCGAACCAGCCGCGAACACCCCGACGAACAGGCGGCGGATGCGGTAGCCCATGGCTTCGACCATCTCGCCGTTCTCGACGCCGGCGCGGATCAAGAGGCCGATCTTGGTACGGTTCAGGGTCAGGAACATCGCGGCAAAGACGAGCAGGCCGACCACCACCGCCAGCAGGCGGTACTTCTCGATCGCGGCGTCGCCGATGAAAATGGCGCCGCGCAGGGTGGCGGGCAGGGGCAGGGGGATCTGCTCGGCGCCCCAGATCACGTTGATCAGCTGTTCGGACACGATCATGCCGCCCATGGTGATCAGGATCTGTTTCAAATGCTGGCCGTAGACCGGCATGATGACGATGCGTTCGAAGGCCCAGCCGATCAGGGCCGTGACCAGCATGGCGACCAGCACGGCCAGGCCCAGCACGCCGAGGTTGGCGAGCAGGGAATCGGCTTCCAGCCAGCCGCGCATCGGCAGCAGCACCATGGTGGCACTGAAGGCGCCGACCGAGACGAAGGCGCCGTGGCCGAAGTTCAGCACGCTCATCAGGCCGAACACGAGGGTCAGGCCGCTGGCCATGATGAAGATCATCATGCCCATGGCGAGGCCGGCCACGGTCAGGGTGAGCCAGGTCGGCAGGGAGACGAAGGGCAGCACGGCCAGGGCCAGCGCCGGGACCAGCAGCAGGGGCGCGATGTCGCGCCTGGCCGCCGGCAGCGGAGCCTCCGCCTGGGTTTGGGGAATCGGGAGGGTTGCGCTCATTGATGGGAGTCCAGTGAAAGGCCGAGCAGGCGCTGCTGCAACGCCTCGTCTTCGACCAGGTCATGCATCAGGCCGGCGTGGGCGACGCGGCCGTCGTCCATCACGCTGACGGTATCGCCGAGGCTGCGAACGAAATTGAAGTTCTGCTCGACCAGCAGGATGGTGGTGTTGGTGTCCTTCAGCTCGCGGAAAGCCATCATCAGGCTTTGCACGATGGCGGGGGCCAGGCCCTTGGTCGGCTCGTCCACCAGCAGGAGCTTCCTCGGCTCGACGATCGCGCGGGCGATCGCCACCATCTGCTTCTGGCCGCCGGACAGGTTGCCGGCCGGGTAGTTCCAGAATTTCTTCAGGGCCGGGAAGAAGCCGCAGATCCAGTCGACGCGCGCCTGATCCAGCGGGCCGTTGCGGGCCGCAAGGTAGAGGTTCTCGCGCACCGTCAGTTCCGAGAACACGGCCATGCTCTCGGGGACGTAGGCGATGCCGGCGCGCGCGATGTCCGGGGTCGACATCTTCGTGATGTCGCGGCCGTCGAAGACGATGCTGCCGGCGCTGGCCCGCCACAGGCCCATGATGGTGCGCAGGGTGGTGGTCTTGCCGGCGCCGTTGCGGCCCAGCAGGACCGCCAGGCCGCCGCGCGGCACCACCAGGTCGACGCCCTGCAGGATGTGGTACTGGCCGATGTGGGTGTGCACGCCGGACAGGGTCAGTATCGGTTCAGGCATAGGATCAGACAACTTCGGGTGTTCCAAGATAGGCTTCCTGTACGATTTGCGATTGCATGACTTCGCGCGGCTCGCCGTCCGCGACCAGGGTGCCGTTGTGCAGCACGATGATGCGGTCGGCCAGCGAACGCACCACGTCCATCTTGTGCTCGACCAGCAGCACGGTCCTGTTGCGCTCGGCCTTGACCTGGTGGATCAGGTCGAGCACCACCGGCACCTCGTCCACGCTCATGCCGGCGGTCGGCTCGTCGAACATCAGGATCTCCGGCTCCAGCGCCAGCAGGATCGCCACTTCGAGCTTGCGCTGGTCGCCATGGGACAGGGTGCCGACCAGCAGGTCGCGCTTGGCGATCATCGACACGCGCTCGAGGTAGTGCTCGGCGCGCGCGATGATCTCCTTGTGGCCGAACCAGACCGAGAACATGTTCAGGCCGATGCCGGCGCGGCTCTGCACCGCCAGGCGCACGTTCTCCAGCACCGTCAGGTGGGGGAACAGGTTCGTCAGCTGGAAGGCGCGGCCCACGCCGAGGCGGGTGCGCTGCGCCGCCTTGTAGCGGGTCACGTCGCGGCCTGCCACGTGCACGCTGCCGGAGGTGGCCGCCAGCTGGCCCGAGATCAGGTTGAAGTAGGTGGTCTTGCCGGCGCCGTTGGGGCCGACGATCACGGTCAGGGTGCCTGGATGGAACGCGGCCGTCACCCCGTTCACCGCGACGTGGCCGCCGAAGCGGATCGTCAGGTCGCGGGTGGCGAGGGAAGGCTGCGCCTGTCGTTCCTGGTCCGCCATGTCAGCGCTTGTTCCGCACCGGCAGCGGCAGTTCGCTGGCCGGGATCTCGCGCACCAGCTCCAGCAGGTCCCACTCGTTCTTCTGGTCCTTCTTGATGCGGAAGTGGTACATCGGCTGCAGGGCCTGGTGGTCTTCCTTGCGGAAGGTCATGGTGCCCTTCGGCGTCTCGAAGGACATGCCTTCCATCGCCGCCGCCAGCTGGTCGCCGTTCGCGTTCGGCACCTTCGACAGCGCCGCATAGACCGCGCCGGCCGCCGCCATGCCGCCCGCCGTGAACATGTCGGGCGGGGCCTTGAAGCGCCTGGTATGCTCACTGACGAGCCAGTCGTTCATCTTGTTCTTCGGGAAGCCGTAGTAGTAATAGATGGTGCCTTCGGTGCCGGCGTAGGCCTTCCAGGTCTTCATCACCGGCAGGATGTTGCCGCCCGGAGCCAGGTTGATGCCGTAGCGCTCGGGCTTCATGTCGGCGATCTTGTTCAGCGGGTTCGGACCGGCCCAGACGATGGCCAGCACGCGCGGCTGCGGCTTGTCCTTGAGGGCGTCGAACAGGCGCTGGGTGGGCGCGGTGAAGTCGGTCGAGGCCGCCGGCGCGTATTCCTCGTGCACCACCTGGGCCTTGCTGCCGGTGGCGGCCAGGGCTTCCTTGCCGGCCTTGATGGCGTCGCGGCCGAAGGCATAGTCCTGGGCCAGGAAGGCCACGCTGCCGTTCTTGAGGGTCGAGGCGGCGGCCAGGGCGTCCTGCATCGAGTTGCGCGCGGTGCGGAAGATGTACTTGTTCCACTTGGCGCCGGTGATCTCGTCGGCCACCGCCGGTTCGACGATCAGCACCTTCTTGTATTCCTTGGCCACCGGCAGCATCGCCAGCGCCGAGCCGGACGAGGTGGTGCCGACCGCGATGTCGACCTTGTCGTCGCCGTAGGCTTCGGCCAGCAGCGTGCGGCCGAGGTCCGGCTTGCCCTGGTCGTCCTTGACGATCACCTTGATCTTGCGGCCGTTGATTTCCATCTTCCCGCCGGTCAGGTACTCGAGGCCCATCATGAAGCCGGTCTCGGTCTCCTTGGCATAGGATTCCAGGGCGCCGGTCTTGCCGGCGATGAGGGCGACTTTCAGATCGGGCGCGGCGAGGGCGCTGCCGCCGGCGGTGGCGATGAAGGCTGCCAGCAGGGCAGTCGGGAGGGGCTTGATGCGGGTCATGTGGGTCTCCTCGTTTCTCTTACTGCGTTTTATTCAGGGCACGGTCGCCAGGAAGCGGGCGATCGCCTCGAGTGCCGCCGGCTCGGTCAGCATCGGCGCATGGCCGACCTTGGGCACTTCGACGTACTGCATGCCGGGGGCGGTGCGCCGCATCCAGTCGGACTGGCGCGGCTCCAGCAGGTCGGACAGCTCGCCGCGCACCAGCAGGACGGGACGCTTGCGCGCCAGCCGCCGGAAGGCCATGCGGCCGGCCAGGGACGTCGGACGGAGTTTACCGGTTTGTAATGCAATGGCAATGTTTGGATCATAGCGCGGCGCCAGCCGGCCCTCGCCGTCCTGCTCGAAGGCGCGGCGCGCCCACTTGTCCCACTCCGCATCGGAGTTGTCGGGGAAGGCGCACAGGTTGATGTCCTTGACGTAGCAGGCGGCGTCGTTCCAGGAGTCCAGCGAGGCGGTCTTGCCGGCATAGCCGGCGATGCGGGCCAGGCCTTTTTCGGACAGCACCGGGCCGATGTCGTTGATGACGGCGGCGGCGATCAGCTCGACGTGCTGGGCCGCCAGCGCCATGGTGATCAGGCCGCCCATCGAGGTGCCGATGAAGACCGCGCGGGCGATGCCGAGGTCGGACATCAGCTTGACCACGTCGCCGGCATAGACGTTCGGGTTGTAGTTGTCGGGATCGGGATCGCGCTGCGAGCGTCCGCGTCCGCGCACGTCGAGCGCCAGCACGCGCCGCGACAGCGCCGCGATCATCGGCGCGAGTTCGTCGAAGTCGGCCGAGTTGCGGGTCAGGCCGTGGATGCAGATCACTGGCAGGCGCGCGGGTCCCGAGTCGGCGGCGTAATCGCGTGCGTACAGCTGCAGGCCGTCATCGCTCGTAAAGCTGATTTCAGTGTAGTTGGACATTGGACCCCGTTGTGATTTCAAAAAAGGGCGCCCCGCGGGACGCCCTGTAGCCATCGGGCGGGGCGATCAGAACTTCACGTTGACGGTGGCGCGCACGGTGCGCGGGTCCCCGTAGAACGCGGTCACGGTGTTGAAGAAGCCGGAGAAGTTGTAGCCGGCGGTCTTGTAGCGCTTGTCGGTCAGGTTGCGGCCATGCAGTCCGACCTGGATCTTGCGGTCGGCGCTGGTCCAGACCACGCCCGCATCCCACAGCGCATAGCCGTCCTGGGCCAGCATCAGGTTGCCGGGGATGGTGGCGTCCAGGCTGGCCACGCCGGTTTTGCGGGCGATCTCGGTCTGGTAAACCTTGCTCTTGTAGGAGACGCTGTTCATGAAGCTCATCGAGCCCGAGCGGCCCATGATGCTGACCGGCCAGTCGTAGTTGAGGGCGATGTTGGCCGAGTTCTTCGGGGTGTTCTGGAACTCGGTGCTGCCGGCGATGTTCACCAGGCTGGCGCCGTTCGCCACGATCCACTCGTTGTACTTGGCGTCGATGTAGCTGTACATCGCGTTCACGCTGAGCTGGCTGGTCAGGTAGGCGACCGCTTCCAGTTCCAGGCCCTTGATCTTGGCCTTGCCCGCATTGGTCAGGCTGCCGGCGAAGCCGTTCACGCTGCCGTCGGCGGCATAGGTCGGGATCGAACCCGGGATCTGCACGTTCTTGTAGTCGGTGTAGAAGACCGCGGCATTGGTCTGCAGGCGGCCGCCGTTCATCGAGGACTTCACGCCCAGCTCGATGCTGCTGACTTCTTCCGGATCGACGCCACGGCGCTTGGCCAGCGACACCGCGGAGTTCGGACCGCCGGTGGCGGCCAGGTCCATGCGCGGGTCGAACATGCCGCCCTTGAAGCCCTTCGACCAGGTGGTGTACAGATTGTGTTCCGGCGTCAGCTTGTAGCCGAAGCCGAGTTTCGGCGTGAACTTCTTGTCGGTGCGGTGCAGGGCATCCTTGCCGAGGTTGGTGTTCGGCGCGCCGAACATCACGGCGCCCGGGTTGCCCAGGCGCGGCGAATCGTTCAGGCCCAGGTAGGTGGCCTTGAAGATCTCGGCGCGGCGCTCGTCCTCGGTATAGCGGCCGCCGACCGAGACGCTGAAGGCATCGGTCACGTTGTAGCTGGCGTCGGCGTAGGCGGCCCAGGTCTTGGAGTCGATGTCGTCGTGGGTCAGCAGCGACAGGCCGCCGGCGGCGTTGTACAGCACGTCGAAGTCGTTGTAGGCATTGGTCTTCATGTAGAACAGGCCGGCCACGCCCTGCACCTTGTCGCCGGTGTAGGTCAGCTGGAATTCCTGGCTGGTCTGGTTGTCCTTGTAGAAGGACGGCGCTTCCCACAGCGGCAGTTCGAGCGAATCGAAGTCGATCGGCGCATAGGACTTCGACTTGCGGTAGGCGGTGATCGACTTCACCGACAGGGTCGGGTTGATCGTGTATTCGGCCAGCAGTGAAGTTCCTTCGGTGGTGACCTGCTGCTCGTGGCCCAGCACTTTGTAGAGGTTGGCGCGGGTGTCGTAGGTGCCGGAGGCCGGCTGGATGTTGCCCGGGGCCGGGCCCAGGGTCAGGCGCTGGCCCTGGCGCGCCTCGGAATCGTCGACGGTCTTGTCGGTGGCCAGGCGGATGAACAGCTCCGGGGTCGGGGTCAGCTCGAGGCTGATGCGGCCGGCCACCACGTCCTTGTTGTAGTTCTGGCGGCCGTTCAGGATGTTGTGGCCGAAACCGTCGCGGTTGAAAGTGCCGACCGTGGCGCCGATGCGCAGGATGTCGGAAATCGGCATGCTGCCCTTGACCACCAGGTCCTTCTCGCCGTAGTTGCCGAAGGTGACCTTGGCGTCCAGGGTGGGCTTCGGCGCCAGCTTGCGGGTCACGTACTTGACGGCGCCGCCGATGGTGTTGCGGCCGTACAGGGTGCCTTGCGGGCCGCGCAGCACTTCGATGCGCTCGAGGTCGTAGATGTCGGTGAGGGCGCCTTGCGGGCGGGCCAGATAGACGTCGTCGAGGTAGATGCCGACGCCCTGCTCGTAGCCGGCGACCGGGTCCTGCTGGCCGATGCCGCGGATGAAGGCGGTCAGCGTGGTATTGGTGCCGCGCGAGGCCTTCAGGGTGGTGTTCGGGACGGTGTCGGTCAGGGCGGTGATGTCGGGCACGGCCTGCTTTTCCAGCTCCGCGCCCGAGATCGCGGTGACGGCGCCCGGCACGTCCTGGATCAGCTCGGCGCGGCGGCGGGCGGTGACGACCACCTGGTTGATGTTGTCGCCGTTGGCATTGGCATTGGCGTTGGTGTTTGCGGTGGCGGCGGGCGCGGGGTTGGCGGCGGCGTCCGCACCTTCCTGGGCATGGGCTACCCCGACCGCGGCGCCGTAGAGCGCCAGCAGGACGGCGGTGGAGATGGCGGAACGGTTCAGCAGCATCAGTCTGTTTTCGGTACGACGCATTGTATGTCTCCTAATATTATTGATAGCGCATGCGTTCAGGTTTTTTCGCACGAAGGGAAGTTTGCCGCGCACAAGACTGGTTGAATAGATAACAACGCGCTCAACAGGTGTGCAAAAATGCACAAGGATGTTTTGAGACGCACCCATGTGTGACGTAAAAGCGCCGGTTCTCACTCTGGCAGCAGGCGGCCGAAGACCTGATTCAAGGAAAGTCTTGGCGCCAAAATGTGCACTGGTGCACAATAATTGTTGCTGATATCAGACAATCAACCTATGAATACCTTGCCTGAGTGGACTGACCTGCGTTTCTTCCTTGAACTGGCGCGTGCGGGGACCCTGTCTGGCGCCTCGCGCCGGCTGGACGTCGAGCACACCACTGTGGCGCGGCGCATCGACCGCCTCGAGAGCCAGCTCGGCACCACCTTGTTCGACCGCTCGCGCGAGGGCTACGAGCTGACCGAGAGGGGCCACGCCCTGCTGCCGCATGCGGAGGCGATGGAAGGGGCGTCGCTGGCCGCGCTCGAGCAGCTGGGCGGCACCGAGGTCGGCGCCCAGGGCGTGGTGCGGCTGGGCGTGCCGGACGTGTTCGGGGTGAGGGTGGTGGCGCCGCTGCTGGTCAAGCTGCTCGACACCCATCCCGACCTGTCGATCGAGATGCTGTCGCTGGCGCGCTTCGCCAACCTGGCCAACCGCGAGGCCGACCTCGGCGTGATGCTCGATCCGCCCGCCACCGGCCGCTATGTGGTCACGCGCCTGGCTTCCTTCCGCTTCTACCTGTACGGTTCGCCGGCCTACCTGGACCGCCATCCGCCGATCCGTACCCACGCCGACCTCGAAGGCCACGACTTCGTCGACTATGTGCAGGACCGCCTGGCCAGCCGCGAGCTGTCCTACCTGAACGAACTCCGCTTCACGCCGCGGCGCCGATTCTGCTCGCTCGGCATGGGCGCCCAGGTCGAGGCGGCGGCGCTGGGCATGGGCCTGATGATGGCGCCGCCCTATGCGATTCCGGACGACGGCCGCCTGGTGCCGGTGCTGCCCGGCTTCTACGCCGAGCGCTCCTTCTGGCTGGCCGCGCCCACCGACCTCTATCGCCTGCGCCGGGTGAAGGTGGTGTGGGACCTGCTGCGCGACCTGGCCGACAACAATCCCTCGCTGTGGTGGATCAAGGACGATATCGGGCGGGCGGCATGATCCGCGTTCGCCCTTATGCGGAAAGCGACCGCGAGGCCGTGAATGCGGTGGCGCGTGCGGCCTTCGCGCAGTACGCCGGCGATTACGCCGACTGGCCCAGCTTCATCGAGGGGATCGGCAAGATGGCCGACCTGGCGGCGCAGGCCGACGTACTGGTGGCCGAACAGGATGGCGTCGTTGTCGGCGCGGTCGCGCACGTGCGGCCGGGGCAGCCGCGCGCCGCCTTCTTTCCGATGGATTGGTCGGTGATCCGCATGCTGGTGGTGGATCCGCGGCGGCGCGGGCAGGGCGCCGGGCGGGAACTGGTGGCGGGCTGCCTGCGCCTGGCGCGGGATGCCGGGGCGCCCGCGGTCGGCCTGCATACGAGTCCGATCATGGCCTCGGCGCTGCGCATGTACGAGGCGCTCGGCTTCGTGCGCGACACCGACCTGCCGCCGATCCGCGGCGTGCCTTACGGTCGCTACGTGCTGCCGCTCAGGCCAGGAAGTCGAACAGCGACATCGGCTTGACCTGGCCATTGCCGAACAGCGCGCTGCCGCCGATGCCCGATCCGGCCAGCGAATACTGTTGCGCCAGCATCGCCGCCTGGCGGCTGACGGTGTCCACGATCTTCGCTTTCTTGTCGCTCAGCTTGTCGGCATCCTGCTTGACCGCGTGAGCCTGGTTCGACACCGTGCCGCCGGTGGCGATCTGCTGGCCGGCGCGCTTGGCCAGCTGTTCGGCCAGGCCCTTGCCGCCATTCGCGAACAGCGCCGTCACCTTGTCCGGGTCGGCGGCGACGGCCGCCTTCAGCTTGGCCTCGTCGAGCACCAGGGCGCCGCTCTTGCGCGTGATGCCGATCTCGGCCAGCGCTTTCGGGTCGGCGGCGTCGAGCACCTGGTTCATCTGCACGGTCACCTGGTTCAGCGCCGAGTCCGAACCCGGATCGCCGCTGCGCAGCGCGGCCAGCTGGCTGCCCATGGTGTTGAAGGCGCTGACCAGGCTTTTCACGTTGGCGGCGATCGCGGACGGATCGCGGGCCACCTGCACCTCGCTCTTGCCGACCGCGCCCAGGGTCAGCGAGACGCCGGCGATGGCGTTGTCGACCTTGTTCGTGCTTGCCGTGACGGTCTTGCCGTCGACCACCAGCTGGGCGTCCTGGGCCGCGGCCTTTTCCGTCATCGCGCTGTTGCCGCCGTTGCCGTAGGAGAGCAGTCCTTGCAGTGCCGGGTCGCCGCTGACGCTGATGCGCATGCCGTTCGCGGCGCCGCTGGTGCCGGTCAGCCTGAGGGCGAAGCCCTTGCCGTCCTGGACCACCTCGGCGCTCAGGCCGGCGTCGCGCATGGCCTTGGCGATGCCGTCGAGGGTGTTGTTGCCGCCGTCGATGCGCAGCGATTTGGACGACGAGCCGGTGTCGATCTTGATCACCGTGGCGGCGCCGCTGCCGATCGGGGCATCGTGGGCGGCCAAGGCCTTGCTGGCCAGCTGCTGGGCCTGGGCCAGCTGCCTGACCTCGACCGTGTGGGAGCCGGCCGTGGCGGTGGCGCCGTTCAGGCTGGCCTCGACCGCCTTGGTGCTGCTGCTGGCCGACATGTCCATCCCGGCGGCGGACAGGCCGCCGGCGGCGTTCCGGAAAGCGTCCAGCGCGAGCGCCATCCTGCCCAGGCTGGACAGGCGCGCGTTGTCGCGCTGCAGTTTCGTGTCGATGAGCTTGACGGCCGGGTTCTTGGCCAGCAGCGACTGGGTGGCGCTGGTGTAGAGGTCGGACAGGCTGCCGCTCGTGGCGCCGAGGCCCAGCGACGAGGTCGAGGTCGAGATAGTCATGCGCCCATTATGGGCCAGGCGGCTGTCCGTCAATGTATTCAATTGCAACGGGTTTACCCGCCAATTCAAGCGTGCGGATCGATTGCCGACACTCGCCTATACTAGATGAAGTATCAAAAAAACAACTGCATAGCCACCAATCCATTTCTCTAGCTGATAAGCATCTCCAATGGCGCCGCCGTTTTCCAAGCCTGCCGTGCTGGTCGTCAAACTGGCTTTGCTGCTCATCCTCGGCATCGCCGTGGCGGCGGTGGCGGTGGCGCGTTGGGAGATGACGCCGCGTAACGGTATCTACGAACCGGTCAACCAGCCGATCGCCTTCAGCCACAAGCACCACGCCGGCGACGACGGCATCGATTGCCGCTACTGCCACACCTCGGTCGAAAAATCCGGTTTCGCCGGCATGCCCTCGACCGGCATCTGCCTGAGCTGCCACTCCCAGCTCTTCCTCGATTCGCCTGCGCTGGCGCCGCTGCACGAAAGCGCGCGCAGCGGCCGGCCGATCCACTGGCTGAGGGTGCACGACCTGCCCGACTTCGTCTACTTCGAACACGATATCCACGTGAACAAGGGCGTCGCCTGCGTCGAATGCCACGGCCGCGTCGACCAGATGCCGCTGACCTGGCGCACCGCCACCCTCGAGATGCAGTGGTGCCTCGGCTGCCACCGCACCGCGCCGCAGCACGTCCGCCCGCTCGGCAAGGTGCTGTCGATGGCACCGCAGCGGCCGCTGACGCCGGAGGAAGTGCGCCAGCTCGACCGCCTGTACCGCCTGCGCAGCACGAATGCGCTGACCAACTGTTCGACCTGCCACCGATGAAAAGAACCGGCCATCCCGTCATCCCCATCCACGGCCACGATCACGATCACGATCATGGCCGGGACGAGCCGTCGCGGCGCCGCTTCCTGAAGCTGATGGCGGCATCCGCGGCGCTGGCCGGTGCCGGCTGCAGCGGTCCCCCGCCCGAGGCCATCGTGCCCTATGTGCGGATGCCGGAGCAGGACGTGCCGGGACTGCCGCTGTTCTACGCCACCGCCTTCGTGCGGCGCGGCTTCGCCCACGGCGTGCTGGTCGAGACCAATATGGGACGGCCGACCAAGGTCGAGGGCAATCCCGAGCATCCCGCCAGCGGCGGTGCCACCGACGTCTTCGCCCAGGCCTCGATCCTGCAGATGTGGGACCCGGACCGTTCGCAGACGGTTCAGCAGGGGACGGAGCTGTCGAGCTGGTCGGCCTTCGAGGCGGCCCTGGAAGCGCGCCGCCCCCGGTTCGCGCGCGACGGCGGCGCCGGCCTGCGCGTGCTGACCGGCCCCGCCACCTCGCCGACCCTGGCGGCCCAGCTGGCGGCGCTGCAGAAGAAGTACCCGGCGATGCGCTGGCATGCCTGGGATCCCCTGCACGACGACGGCGCCGCGGCGGCATCCAGCCTGGCCTTCGGGCGTCCGCTCGACACCCTGTACCGGCTCGACAAGGTGGCCGTGCTGGTGACCCTGGACGCCGACCTGTTCGGCGCCGAGGGCGGACGGGGCGCCGGCGTGGCGCATGCGCGCGCCTTCACCGCGCCGCGCCGGCTCGGTGCCAACGTCGCCGCCAACCGTCTGTATGCGATGGAGTCCACGCCGACCCTCACCGGCGCCTACGCCGACGAGCGACTGGCGCGGGCACCGCACGAGATCGAGGCCTCGCTGTGGCGCATCGCCGGCCTGCTGGAAGCGGCGCCCGGCGGCGGCACCGCGCCGGATCCCGCCGTCGCGCGCTGGGAGACGGCGGTGGCAATGGCGCTGCGCGGGTCGCGCGGCCATGCGCTGGTGGTGGCCGGACCAGGTTTGAGCCCGGCCAGCCGCGCCCTGGCCCACCTGCTCAACCAGCGCCTGGGCGGGCAGCAGGGCCCCGTCGCCCATATCGAGCGGGTGGCGCTCGGCGCGCCCGAGCATGGCGCCACGCTCGCCGGACTGGCGGCCGACATGCAGGCCGGCAGGGTCGACACCCTGCTGATGCTGGACACGAACCCGGTCTACACCGCACCGCCCGCACTCGGCTTCGCCCAGGCCCTGCGCCGCGTGCCGCTGAGCGCCCACCTCGGCCTCTACCGCGACGAGACCGCGCGCGAGGCCGGCTGGCACCTGCCGCTGGCCCACGGCTACGAAGCCTGGAGCGATGCCCGCGCCCATGACGGCACCGCCAGCATCGTGCAGCCGCTGATCGCGCCCCTGTACGGCGGCCGCTCCGCGCACACGGTGCTGGCGACCCTGCTGGGCGAGGGCAGCCGCGACGGCCTGGTGCTGGCGCGCGCCGCCTGGCAGGCCGCGCGCCCCGAACAGGCCGGGCCGGCCTTCGACGCCTTCTGGCGCGAAGCCCTGCGCCGCGGCCTGGTGGAGGGCAGCGCCGCGCCGGAGGTGACGGTGCGCGAGGTGCCGCCGGTGGACATGCCGAAGCTGGAAACGCCGCCGCTGGTGGCGCGATTCGTGCCCGATCCGGCCGTCGATGGCGGCGAGTTCTGCAACAACGCCTGGCTGCAGGAGCTGCCGCGGCCCCTGACCTCGCTCACCTGGGACAACGCC
>Ga0308169_10004689_pt1 | contig 12685 bp, 10 predicted proteins | sample PhyBR1_2_FD_202139 | JGI IMG/M metagenome (GOLD analysis project Ga0308169, IMG submission 202139) | Phyllosphere microbial communities from UC Gill Tract Community Farm, Albany, California, United States - DLSLSB.R1 | ecosystem: Host-associated > Plants > Phyllosphere > Unclassified | place...
GACCTTCTTCCGCTCGAGGCTGCCGCACGAGGCAAAGGAATGGTCTTCACGGCAGTGGGCGGCAACATCGACCAGCATCATCTACTGCCGGACTCCGTCCTGTGCAATGTTGACGAGCTTACGTTTGGGATCGTCCGCGCGATCGAACTCAGCGAGGATGATTGCGAGTGGGGCAGCGCGAACAGGGGTGCGTTCGTCGATCGGTTCACCAACGAGCGGATGGCGGAGCGATGGCTTTCGGTCATCCGAAACGAGCTTATCGCCCCGGTTGGGCAGGGGACTTCCGATCTTGAGGGAAAGCATGGCTGAGAAGAATTCGACGACGTTGCGGGACCAGCTCTCTGTCTTTGTGCGTCTCGCTGGTGCAGACTCACCAGGATGGATCGTGGCCGCGATCGCCGGTGCGGTCGTTCTGGCAGGCCTTGACATGGCGGGTGTCGCAGCGATGGTGCCGCTGATGACGTTGTTCACGGCAGCAGATCCCGCCACCGGGCCAACTGCCCTCTTCGCGCGCATTCTCGGCACTGAGGACGTGCAGACGCTCACGCTCGCGATCGCAGGATTTGTGGCACTTGTCTTCGTGCTGAAGAGCGCCTGCACGATTCCATTTCGGTGGTGGCTGCTAGGTCGAACGCAGAGAATAGCAGCCGACGCGGGTACTGAGCTCATGCGCCGTTACGTTCTGTCGCCGTACATTGCGCATAGGGCGAGAAGTGGCCCCGAGATCTACCGCAACGTCGGAGATTCGACATCCCAGGCCTCTTCTGTGCTGCTCGGTGTCGTCGGTGTCGTTTCTGATTTGCTCGTACTGGTCGCCATTCTGGGCGTGCTTTTTCTTACCGCACCATTAGTGACTTTGTTCACGATCCTCTTTTTCGGGATGATCGTTATGGGGGTTCAGCGGGCCCTGCGCAGGCGTCAGACGAGAACGGGTGAGGAGCTCGCTGAAGCGGGATTGCACGGCTGGGAGTACTTGGTGCAGGCGATCGACGGCTTCCGCGAGGTGCGGCTGACATCAAGCGGCGGTGATTCTGCCCGCGGATACGGACGTGCTCGCCGCAGGGTAGCCGAGGCAGCGCGGTCGCTGATGTTCATTTCGGAACTGCCAAAGTACGTTCTGGAGATCGCGTTTATCGTTGCGATCGGCGGCGTCGCAGGGATTCTCTTCATGACAGGCACGCAAGCCACGGCGCTTACTGTACTTGGTGTGTTCGCGGCCGCATCGTTGAGGGCCTTGCCCACGTTGAATCGAGTTTCTGCGACCTTGGCTCAGATCCGAAGTGGGCAGGTTGGTCTCGGGATATTCGTAGAAGCTGTGCGGGACCTGGATGCCCATGAGCCTCATGTCGAGTCGCCGCGCACGACGGAGGCTTTTCGTGGCGATATTCGACTTGAAGCACTCGAGTTCCGCTTTCCCGATGCGGATGACGAGATCATTCGCGGTGTCGATCTGGTGATTCCAGAGAATACGACAGTGGCGCTGGTGGGATCCAGCGGGGCCGGGAAAAGTACGATATTGGATCTGATCCTCGGACTCCTGACGCCGACACGGGGACGAGTGACTTCGGGTGGGCGCCCTATCGAAGAGGATCTGGCGTCGTGGTACTCGCGCATTGGAGTTGTGCCCCAGGACGTGTTCATACGGAACGCAACTCTTGCCGAGAACGTGGCATTCGGATCCTCGCGCCCAGAGATCGACGATATGAGAGTGATCGATGCGCTTCGCCTCGCCGAGCTGCTTGAGTTTGTCGACACGCTGCCAGAAGGCATCGAGACAGTCATGGGTGAGCGAGGGGTCCGGCTTTCCGGGGGACAACGTCAGCGGCTCGGCCTGGCCAGAGCGCTCTATAGCGAACCCAACGTGCTCGTTCTGGACGAGGCAACGAGTGCCCTTGACAATGAGACAGAACATCGGATTGCCAACACGTTGCAGCGTCTCAGCGGGCGACTGACGATTGTCATCGTCGCTCACCGGCTCTCGACGGTGCGTCGCGCCGATCTGCTGGTCTTCCTCGAGCAAGGTGAAGTTGCTGCGCAAGGCACCTTCGATGAAGTTCGTGCCACGAACTCGCATTTCGAGCGACTCGTGACGCTGGGGGAACTTAACTGATGGGCAACGCGTCATCGCAACCACGCGCTGGTGTCTACTTCCCGGGGATCCATGGGCACGGCGGGGCGGAGCGACTCGCGCTCCAGCTTGCGTTGACGCTTTCACAGCTGGGGTGGGAGACCCTTCTTTTCACGGATGTCGAAGTTGATCGAGTCCAGATTGAGAAGGAGTTCGGCGCGCCGTTGCACGCCGTTGAATTTCGAGTGCTCGCTGCTCCGAAACTCACAAGAAGCCTGACGGGTGAGCCTCGACGGCTCCTTCTGGAGGGCGTGCATGCTCGGCAGCTTCGTAGGGCGCGCCTCGATCTCTTCGTCAACGCGCGTTTCAAGAGCTCGGTGCCGGGAAGCGGTCGAGAGAACGTCTATTACGTGCATTTTCCTCAACGTCTGGAGAACGCCACACGCGGTCCCATGCATCGCCTCTATCTTGCGGCTATGAGTCTTCTCGATCGTACGTTTGTTCAGCGAAATCACCGAGGCTTTGTGGGAACTTATGACCATGTGTGGGCAAACTCCGCGTTCACCGCTTCTCATGTGGAATCGCGATGGGGAGTCGGTGCGGACGTGGTGTATCCTCCCTGTCCCCAAGTCCGTCCGTTGCCAAAGCGGAAGACGATCGCAGTTGTGAGCCGATTTCAGACGCCGCGGGCTGATGTTCCGCATAAGGCGCAGGAATATCTCATCGACGCGTTCTTGCAACTGACGGATCTTCATGTACAAGGGTGGACGCTGGTAATGATCGGAGGTGCGGAGGAGTCCGATCAGTCGTTTATTGAGGCGCTTCGAATGCGGGCGGAGAATGCGCCCATCGAGTTGGTGCCCAATGCTTCGCGGGTTCAGCTCGAACAGATTCTAGGTTCGGCCCTTATCTATTGGCATGCGCAGGGTGTTGCCGGTGACCCGATCGCCAAGCCGGAGACGCAGGAGCACTTCGGGATCAGCGTCGTTGAGGCAATGTCAGCAAAAGCTGTGCCGATTGTCTTCGGGCATGCAGGTCCGGCAGAGATAGTCGCTGGTCTTCCGGGTGACTTGACCTGGCAAGACGATCAGGAACTAGTGAGACTCACGCGAAGGGTGGCCTATGCGCTTCCCGCCGAGCTGGAAGGCGTACAGTCCGCCACAAGGATGCGCGCAAGGAGTTTTGACGAGACACACTTCGCTGCCCAGATAGCCGAACGCCTAGGAAAGGCTTAGGAATGAACGAGGTGAGCAGAGAGCAAGGGGCGGGCTGGCCGAAACTATGTAAGCGGGTTGTGTTGGTCGACCCGCGTGCCTTTGGGCTAGGCGGTCGTGAGACGGCGGTACGCAATCTTGCGGACGCGCTGAGGCGTATCGGGGTCGTCGTCGAGATCGTGAGCGTCTTCCCTGGGGAGGATGGAGGAGACTACCCTTCCCGAATAGTCTTCAGCAATGAACAGCTCTACCGCAGACCGGTTGCGCGGCAAAGCGGCCGCAGGGTGACCGGAACGATTACTCGGCTACCGCGCGTGGTTGCCAAGAGGGTGCGGATCCGGAGCGAGCGCCGTCGCTTTCGGCGCTGGATTGAAAGGCTTCATGACGATACGGTCGTCATCTTCACGGATCCACTTGGTCGACAAGTGCTGCGCGAATCAGGATATCGGCGACCGGCGATGCATTCGCCAATATTCATCGGGCAACATCATATGGCATTTGATAGCCTGGCCAGTCTCCCAGGTGACGCGGCAGGCATCGTCGCTCGTGAGTTCTCTGATGCTGATGGATATGTTGCATTGTCGAAGGAAGATGCGGCGTCGTTTACAACCCTTCTGGGTATTGCCTGCATCTGTATTCCGAATTCGTACGGCGAATCGATCACCGTGCCTGGCCGTATTGAGTCTCTAGAACGTCGAGCTGTTGCGCTGGTCCGCTATTCAGCGGAGAAGCGGATTGACATGATGATCCGCGCATTTTCTTCGGCGACAGCAGGAGGCCAGCATTCCAACTGGCGGCTGGATCTCTACGGTGAGGGGGAACAGCGCGAGACCTTGGAGGTCTTGATTGAGACTCTTGGAGTGGGGGAGCGTGTGACCCTCAACGGCCGAACAGCTGACGTAGGTAAGGTTCTGGGTGGGGCGGACCTGCTCTTGCTCACGTCGCGAACTGAGGGATTCCCTCTTTCTGTCATTGAGGCTGCGCAATATGGCGTTCCGTCGTTGGTCACCGACAGCGGGCACGGAGTGCGCGCTCTGATTAAGCAACTAGACGGATACCTGGTCTCCATGTCTGGCGGCGAGGTCGAGTACGCGCGCGCACTTGCTGACGTCATGGCTGATCCTGAGGGATTGAAGGAAAGAGCCCGCGCAGCGTCGCTTCGTGTCGAAGCTTATGCACCTGAAGTAGTATTAGGCATGTGGGCCGATTTTGTCGGTTCGATATATGCGCGACGCGCGACTAGATGAAGTGGCTCGCCGGCAGTTTGCTTGAGAAAGATGAGCTTGTGATTTTGGCGCGCGTCCTTGCGTGCGTTGTGTCACGATCGTGCTGAACGGGCGATGTCCGCAAGGTGTGCCATGCGTCGTGCTGATGTCACTTCAAACGGCTCGACGATCTTGAACGCTCGCTCGCGTGCGAGGTCCAGATCATGGGGTGTTAGGGTGGCGATTCTCGCCGCGATTGAGAACGCGTCCTTCTCGGCCCATCCTAGATGTTCTCGGTCTGCCAGTTCTCGCCATGTGGTGTTCCGCACTCCGACGACAGGAACCCCGGACCCCATCATCTCGTAGTACGTGCCGGAAGGATCTCCTTGCGGATGGGGCAGGAGCGCGATGTCGACATTATTTCGAACATACTCTTTCCATTGCACGAATGTCATGTGGCCATGGAATGCGACATTCGCAGGCGCGCTCGCTTCAAGGCGCTCTCTCAAATCACCGTCACCGAAGATGGAGAACTCCATCTGAGGCAACTGTGCGGCGACTGTGAGCACTGTCTCGGGGCCCTTTACGGCTGTGACTCGCCCTGAAAATGCGACACGCAGTGGCCGTGAGCCATCCCATGTGAAGCGCTCCTTGGCGAGCTCAAGATCGCCTTCGCGAATTCGATGCTCGCGGAACATCATTGAAGTCCGGCAGATGCCTTTGCCATTCTCTTGAAAAGACGATCGCGTCTGAACTGACCGAGCGTAATGCGCATTTTGTCGATGCGGCCATTTGCCGTGACATGCTGCAGATCGGTTCTGATCCGACGGGTGACTTCTGAAGTATAGACGGAAGGGGCGAGCTCGTTGAGCCATTCGAATTCTGGGCGGTGCAGTGCCGTAATGACGTCCGGTCGCAGCAGTCGAATGGCGCTCGCAATATCTTCTGGCTCGGTGACAACGCGATAGACGTCTGACTGTGCTTCTTCGTGAGGAGTCACCACTACGAGTTCTCCTGGCCACGTTCGTGCGAATTCGGTCAGGCCGTCAACGGCCTTGGCGTCGAGCGGACCAGGAGGGACGTTGACCAGGCGCATATGTCGATAATGTCACACTCATGCGTGTGCTCGTTTGTCCGTGGCGATCTTTCTCTTGGGGTGATAGGGACGATCCTGGATCTCTAGATGCTGGGTGAGATGGCCGTGCGGTCGCAGGCATGTCAGGCAAGTCGAGACGTATCCGATGGGCTCAAGGCAAGGCGGCTCAGGTTAGGCGGAGTGGAGTGCCGTGCGGGACAATGTTCAGCTTCTGCGAGCGTGAGTGCTCTCCAAGTAGATTGAGACCCGAGATGGCAACGAGGATCCAGTTTGGTTGGCGCCGTGCAGTATCGCCCGGACCAGCCTTAGTTGCATATAAACCCAGAGCACCGAACTCGGGTTCGTCAATCGGCTGCCTGAACATCTCACTGCAACGGTGTCGCGATCATGGCGCGGAGCAGGAACTCAGCGCATCTCGATGCGTTCGGCCTCTGCTGTAGTTTCGGCAGACGCATACCCCGTGGCATAGCGAGCCCCGTAGTACCCGTAGTTCCCCGCGCTCGCTCCTCGGCGAGGCACCTTGTTCAACACCACGCCGAGCGATCGACCGCCGGCGCGTTCGACGTTTGCCAATGAGCGCTGCAGAAGGTCGTATGTCGTGTGGCCGGCCGATACGACGGTGAGCACACCGTCGGCGGCGGCCGACAGCACAGCGGCGTCGGTGACCGGCACTGCCGGCGGGGAGTCGATGATCACGGTCGCTTCGCGGCGCAGCTCCGCGAGGAGAGCTGTCATGCGCTTGGAGCCCAGCACCTCGCTCGGGTTCGGCGGAATCCGCCCTGCCGTGATGACGACGAGGTTGCGATCGGCGTCCACGACGTGGGCGACATCCGAGAGCGTCACTCGTCCGGCGAGGATATCGGTCAGGCCGGGCGACTCGGGCAGGCTGAGCGATGCCGCAACGACAGGGCGGCGCAGGTCCGCATCGATCAGTACCGTGCGCTCGCCGGCTGCTGCGAGGCTGCGGGCGAGATTGGCCGCGGTGACCGATTTGCCGTCGCCGGGGAGGGGACTCGTCACGACGATCACGCGCGGTGGCTCGTCCACGCTCATGTACTGCAGATTGGTGCGCAGCTCACGCACCGCTTCGACGGCAGGGCTGAAGCCGGCCGCGCTGTGCACGCCATCCGCCTCGAAGAACGTGCGAGCTGTGCCGAGGTCTTTCTGGCGTGGGATCCATCCCACGACTGTCGCACGGGTCTTCCGTTCGATCTCCTGCGGATCGCGCACCCTGCGGTCGAGCACGTGGCGGATCAGCATATAGGCGACACCGAGCACGAGCCCGACGATTAGGCCGATCTGCACATAGCGGAGCACGTTCGGAGAGGACGGTGCGGTCGGGAGGGCGGCGCTGTCGCCGGGCACAAGATCCACCGCGGGGTGGCCTGAGCCTCCCCCCGTCTGCAGCGCGGCGACCTGTTGCTGCATGCCGCGCACCCAGGCCTCCGCGAGGTCGCGTGCGGCTTTCGGGTCGGACGAGGTCGCTGAGACCGTGACGAACACCGTGTCGGCGGGGTTCGTGACGGTGACGTGCGAAACGAGCGCCTCGGGCGTCGTGTGCAGATCGAGGGTCTTGATGGCGTACTGAGCAACCGACCGCCAGGTTCCGATGTCAACGAAGGACGCCACTTGATCGCGCGCGATCTGGGTGCTGACCATCGTGGTGCCGGCGTCGGTGCTGTCCGAGTGCACCGTGACGAACCCCGTGGACGACGCGGTGTAGACCCGCGGCTGCAGCATCGCATATCCATAGGACGCCAGTCCGCCCAGCAGCACCAGGGCGACCAGTCCGACCCAATGAGCGCGCAAGATGCGCAAGAAATCGCGAAGTTCCATAGGCCCCAGCCTCTGTCGTACCCCAGTGACGAACGTGACCACTGTACAAGTCGCTCGGACTTCGACTGTCGCCCGTGTAACGCAGGAGTCGTCGCGGCGGCGGCAGACACGCTATGCTCAAACTGGCTGGGGCCGCGCATGGGGATGCGTCTTGGGATTGTGGTCGTTGCCGCCGTGCTCATGATCCACGACACATCCTGGGGAACATCTTGTCTGCGCCTTCGAACGACGCCACCGATCATCTCAACCCCGCTCGCCGCGCGAGCAGACGTGCTCTTTTGAAGGGCGCTGCGTGGAGCGTGCCCGCGGTTGCCATCGCCGCGGCAGCACCCGCGTACGCACTCTCACCTGCGTTCACCGTCGCTTTCGTCTCCATCCCGACCGCCTCGAACGCGAACGGGACCGTTTGGGGAACGATCGTGGTCAGCGTGAAGAACAACGGCATTCATGCGACGACGCCGACGATCACGCTGTCCGGCCTGGCCGGGATCACGCTCACTGGCAGCGTCTCCGACAGCTCGAAGATCATCGCCGCGGGGGTGACGCAGAGCTACACGTTCGCTGCGGTGTCGATCTCGCGCCTCGTATCGTCGACCTTTCTAGGGAACCTCAGAGCGAAGGCCACGGCGCCCGGATATTCCGACGGGTCGGGTGATTCGGGCACGTTGCCGTACAAGCCGCTCGTGGTCTCGCTCACCGGCGCGACCGGGGCCGACCAGAAGTCGGTCGTTTTCACGGTGACCGTCGCCAACCCGAGCGGAAACCCGACTTCCGTCGCGACCATTCCCTTGACCGTCACCAATCCCGATGCGGGAACCGTCGCATGGCAGACCGTGCCGGCCGGCGCAACGACAACAGGAACCGGCAACTCTCGTTCGATCTCCATTCCCGTCGATGGGGGTCTCACGACATCCGCTGTCCTGACGTTGTCTTGGGGCAACGCCGGCAGCCAGCGGCACGCGACGCTGAGCCCCAACGGTGCGCCGACGACGGCGACCTACGCGGTCGGGAGCAATACTCCGGCCGCTACCGCGTCCATCGCAAGCAAGTAGCCGCAGCGTCGGCGGCGAGAGAGGATCCCACGTCGCCGGCCTTCGCGAACGGGCCTGAGCCGTGCACGACACTTCGGGTCTTCGTGGGCGGCCCGCTGTCGGGTCTTGCTCGTGTGTACCGAGATGAACAGTGACTTGGCGATCAAGGCTGGCTTCGAGGGCAAACACGTCGAGCTCCTTGAAACTCGTGCTGCCCAGCGCTATGCGCCCCCGCATGCGGCCGACGTCCAGCCTTCACACGCATAATGTTTGGCACGACATTGATCGCGTGGCCTTGGGGGAGGCGCTCGCGGCTTCTGGGGAGAGGCTCGAGATGTGTAGGGGAGTGTTGGGCGTGCGCGCCGACCACAGTGGAGGCGACCACGACCACGGTTCGGCACCGCGATGGACCTGAACAGCGCGGCGGGCCGGGCCCGGCAGGCTGCGGCTGAAGGAGACTTCCAGGCGCTGATCCAGCTCCTGCACGCGTCGCCACTCGAGCTGTGGTTCGGAGTGCCACCGGATGAGCTCGCGACGATGTTCGCGGCGATCCCTGAGGGCGACCTCCACGGGAATGCTGCCGCGTTCCTGGTGTCGCGCGTGTTCCTGGCGCCACAGCCGGAGCAGCTGGACAACGACGAGGCGTTCCAGGATGCCTTGCGCGACAGCACCGAGCTGCGTCGTTGGCGGATCTTCGCCGAGGGATGGCGTGCCCGCATCGACGGCGACTCCCGCCGCGCCTACGAGCTGCTGCGCGAGATGCCGCAGGCGCCGGAGAGCTTTCCGATGCTGATCGACCGGTCGGGGGGCTTCCGCGCGTTCTTCCTGGGTCAGGCGGCTCTGACGGCGGCGCTGGCGGGCGAATTCGTCGAAGCGCTCGGTCTGTACGATCGTCTGCTGCTCGCGCCGCAGGCGCCAGGGGCGGAGTTCCTCACCCGCGAGGCGCGCCTGAGGGCCGCGCTGCTGCACGGACTGTTCGGCGATCGTGACACCGCGCTGATCCATCACGGCTACCTGTCGTCGATCCCGCGGACGTCGAGCTGGCTCGAGGCCCACCTCGACGTCGAACAAGAGCTCGTCGACGCCCTCATGGTGGCCGACGACGATGCCGATGCGGCGTTCGACATGGTCTTGCCGTTGACCTTCCGCCAGATGGGCGAGACATGGCCGTTCTTCATCGCCGTGCTGCAGCGTCTCGCCACCAACGCAGGTAGGCGCGCCCAGATGCGAGACCGCATCGAAGCACTGCTGATCGCGGGACTCGGACAGCCTGCCGGTGCGGGCTTCACCGGCAGCGCGCTCAACCAGGTGCTGGCACTCGACTCGCTGTTCGCCGGCAACATGACTCGCGCCAAGGAGGAGCTCGACAAATCGGATCCGCAGCACTGGCGGACGCGGCTCGTGGTGGGGCTGCTCGAGATCAGCGCCTCGTCGCCGCGTCGCGCGATCCAGACCATGCGCGAGATCGCCGACCAGACCCGGGGCCTGCGCCAGGCGGACCTGCGACGGCAGCTCGTCCTGGCCCTCGCCTACTACCTCGACGGGGAGGAGGAAGAGGCGCTCGCGATCCTTCAGGCGGTCGGCCCCGTCCTGACACCGAGCGAGTTTGCGCTGGCGCGCCTGCTGTCGCCCGCATTGATCGATCTGGCGGTCGAACGCTTGCCCGAGTGGGCCGTGGAGCAACCCTCCGGGGAGCAGGGCGTGCTGGACATGCCTGCCCTCACTCCCCGTGAGATGCATGTGCTGGCGGGCCTCAGCAAGGGCAGGAATCGCCGTCAGATCGCGGCGGATCTCACCGTCTCGGAGAACACGGTGAAGAGTCAGCAGCGGACGCTCTATCGCAAGCTCGGCGTCAACACAGCCGAGCAGGCCGTGTTGCAGGCTGAACAGCGCGGCATGTTCTGATTCCCCCGTTGGTGCGGTCACCCACGAGGTCACCCATATCTCAGTCTCACAACATCTCCCGACTTGGGTGTTCACCCTGCGCTTCACCCCGTGTGTAGACTGCGGTGCTATCCGGTGTCGGACGGAGCCGGGTTCGCTCGGGGTGCGTCACTTGCGTGGCTGACGCCCAAAACGATCAGAGGCTGGGATGACTGAAGAAAACACAGTGGAGGGTGCTGGCTCGCGGGGGGTTTCGCGACGCACGATCATGAAGGGCGCGGCGTGGACCGTGCCCGCGCTGATGGTGGCGACGTCGGCACCGGCCTATGCGCTCAGCTGCGTGCAGGGCAAGTGGAACGCGATCGGCCGCGGCAAGATGCTGAGCGGCGGGTTGTTCAACGTCGACCTCGACACCCTCGCTTCCGTCAATGGAACAATCGCGTCTGCACCGACGAAGGTGCTCGAAACCGGGTTCATTCACGGTCCGAATTCTGAGGGTGACCCGGACGTACATGCCAACCCGTTGAGCGTCACCGCGCTGGGGCTGATCAACGTCAATGCGACGGGACTCACCACAACGGTCTCGACGCTCCTCGGCCTCGTTGCCAGTGCGCCCGACGGCACGGGGTTGCTCAACCAGTTCGGTTATGCGCTGAGCAGCGGCTTGTCGAAGGGGGCGTCCGGCTACGTCGACGACAACGGTACGGTGCGCGTCGCTCCGGCGGGTGGATACCCCGATGTCGCCGCGCTCAATCTGCGGCAGTTCCTCACACCGCTTCTCGGAGGCTCGCTCACCGGTGCGCTCTCCACGATCACCGATCTGACACTCCACGTCGGTGCCATGGTGGGCCGTGCCGTGCTCGAGCAGATGTGCAACACGGTAGTGAATCCAGACGGGTACAAGCTGCACCGCGAATACCTCGTCGCCTACCTGCGCCTCGTGTTGACCTCGCCCGTCTTGGGCAACGTCGTAACGGCTGTCACCGGTCTGGTGCCAAACCTGGTCGTCGACACCAACGCCGTCTGGGCGCTCCTCAACGCGGTGCCCGCGTTGAAGCCGCTGGTCACCGCGCTCCAGGGCATCGTTCCGCTCACGATCCAGGTGACGGCCAATGCAGGAACGTTGGCCAACGATCTGACCTCGGCTCCGGTTCCGGACGGTCCGAATCAACCGATCAGTGTCAACCTCGGCACCGGAACGGCGACCATCGACGTGGCGTCGCTTCTGGGCAGCGCGTTCCCCGGAGGAGCATCGTCGATGGCGAACTCGCTCCCGGCGAATTCGATCCTGTTCGTCGACTACCCGCTGCCGACGACCGCCCTCTCCCAATTCATCGCCGACCTGCAGAGCACGATCATCAGCCGTATCCAGAACGATGTGAGTGTGAAGATCGACGCGTCCCTGGTCGTGGCGGGGCTTGAGGTCACGGGCGTCCACATCTCGGGCACTCTTGCACAACTTCTCAATGGCACCGCGACGGCCGCATTCAAGCTCGCTGGAGTTACGCTCAACCTTGGCGCAGCCCTGGCTCCGTTGCTGATCAGCATCGGAAACCTGGTCAAGGGCACGATCTTCGCCGCGGGAGGCGCCGTCCAGCTCGCGCTGACTGCGGTGAACGATCTGCTCGCAGCGGTGTTCGACGCTCTGAAGACCGTCCTCAACATCACTCTGAACGTGCAGAACCTGCCCGAGAAGAACAACGATCCGACGGCGGCCTACAAGCACACGCCGGGACCTGCTCGCTGGAACAGCGGCGCTCAGGCGCTGCCGGCCGGCCGCTACGACGTGGCTGCGCTCGGTCTCAGTGCCGCGCAGATCCTCGCAGCGCCCGACGTGCTCGACCTGTTCCTCGCACGCGGAAGTGTCGGCCCGCACACGCCCAAGCCGTAATCGGCGCTCGCCGCACGACGACTCCGGGTCTTCCGCGACTGCGCGGGAGGCCCGGAGTCGTCGTGTGCGGCGCTGCTCGCAAGGGAGGATCGGTTACGATCCCTCTCATGCCCCGTCGCTCGTCACGCCGTCGCCGGGGCTGGATCCTGGGGATCCTCATCGGGCTCGTGGCTCTCTACGCCGCCGCCTACATCTCGGTCTATACCGCATCGTCCGACTCCTACGACGCGGGCGAGGTCGACGCGGTCTTCATCCTCGGGCCGCCGACGGACGACCGTATCGCGCTCGGGGAGCGGATCGCGCAGGAGGCCGGGGGAGTGCCCGTCTACCTCTCGGTCTGGCATGGGGTGGTCTGCAAACCGCAATTCGTGTGCGTGCATGCCGATCCGTGGACCACCTCGGGCGAGGCTGCGGCCCTGTCCGAGGCGGTGCGGAACGACGCGGTGAAGCATCCGGTGGT
>Ga0308169_10004691_pt1 | contig 12681 bp, 9 predicted proteins | sample PhyBR1_2_FD_202139 | JGI IMG/M metagenome (GOLD analysis project Ga0308169, IMG submission 202139) | Phyllosphere microbial communities from UC Gill Tract Community Farm, Albany, California, United States - DLSLSB.R1 | ecosystem: Host-associated > Plants > Phyllosphere > Unclassified | place...
TGGCCGGACTCCTGGTGCTGCTCCCGGTGAAGTCGCCCGCAAAGGCGCCCGTCGCCGTCGTACCCGCCAGCTGAAACACCGCGTTCGGGTCCTGGTCCGGGGCTCCGCCAACTGTTGGAACGCAGACTAGGCTGGAGCCATGAACGTGGACGAAACGAACCTTCCGGGCCTGGGCCTCCGGAAGGATTTCATGACCGCCTCCGGGCGCCGCATCGGCGTGGTGGAGCGGCGGGAAGGCCAGACGGAACTCATCGTTTCCACCTGGGACGACCCCGACACCTGCCAGGCTTCGATTCCGCTGACCAGCGACGAAGCGGCCACCCTTGGCAACCTCCTGGGCGGCACGCACCTGGCCATGAAGCTCGCGGAGGAGCACAAGGACGTGCCGGGGATTGTCACCCGGCAGTTCTCCATCGCCGCCGACTCCCCGTTCCAGAACCAACCCATGGGCAAGGCGTCCATCCGCACCCGGAGCGGCGTCTCCATCGTTGCCATCATGCGCGAGGGTGAGGTGCTGCCATCGCCCGGGCCCGACGTCGTCCTCCACCCCGGTGACCTGTTGGTGGCAGTGGGCACCCAGGAAGGCCTCGATTCAGCGGCCCATATCCTGCGCCACGGCTAGTTCCCATGGACCCTTTGGCCCAGACCCTCGTTGAACTGGGGGCCGTCGTGTTCTGCCTCGGCCTCCTGGCCAGGCTGGCCGGACGGATCGGCATGTCGCCCATCCCGTTCTACCTGCTGGGCGGGCTGGCATTCGGTGCCGGCGGCATCATCAAGCTCGAAGGCATGCACGAATTCGCCCATCTCTCCGGCGAAATCGGCGTTATCCTCCTCCTGCTTATGCTCGGGCTGGAATATACGGCTGCTGAACTTTTCACCGGGCTGCGCCGTTCGTGGCAGGCCGGCATCCTGGACCTCGTCCTGAACTTCCTGCCCGGCGCGGGGCTCGCGCTGCTCCTGGGCTGGGGCGGCGTGGGAGCCATGGTCATGGGCGGGGTCACCTACATCTCCTCTTCAGGCATCGCCGCGAAGGTCATCACGGACCTGGGCCGGCTCGGAAACCGTGAAACACCCGTGGTGCTGTCCATCCTGGTGTTCGAGGACCTGGCCATGGCCGTCTACCTGCCCATCCTCACGGCCACGCTGGCCGGGGTCAGTTTCCTGGGCGGGCTGACCACGGTGGGGATTGCCCTGGCGGTGGTCAGCGTGGTGCTGATGGTGGCGCTGCGGCACGGGCACCATGTGTCCAAGGCAGTCCACAGCGAGAACTCCGAGGTCTTCCTGCTCAACGTCCTGGGCGCCGCCCTGCTGGTGGCCGGCGTAGCATCCGCCATGCAGGTCTCGGCGGCGGTGGGGGCCTTCATGCTGGGCATCGCCATCTCAGGTGCCACCGCGCACAATGCCACCCGGATCCTTGAGCCGCTGCGGGACCTGTTTGCCGCGATCTTCTTTGTGGCGTTCGGGCTCAACACGGACCCCACCTCCATCCCGCCGGTCCTGGGCTGGGCCCTGGTCCTGGCGGTAGCAACGGCGGGCACCAAGATGATCACGGGGATCTGGGCCGCCAAGCAGGCCGGGATCGCCCGGCCCGGCCGTTTCCGGGCGGGCGCGGCCCTGGTGGCTCGCGGCGAATTCTCCATCGTGATCGCGGGCCTGGCTGTGGCCTCGGGGGCGGTTCCGCATGACCTTGCGGCGCTGGCCACCGCCTACGTGCTGCTGATGGCGGTGCTGGGTCCGCTGGCCGCGCGCTATGTGGAGCCGCTGGCCAAGCCGTTCATCCGGCCGCGGGCGGTGGCCCCGCAGCTTTAGGCGCATGAAGGTTTCAGGGGTTGTGGCTCAGCGCAGCTACCTGGTGGTGCCGCTAAATGCTGGTGCGGTGGAAGTTCAGGTGGCTGCGGCTGGCGGTGGGGCCGCGCTGGCCCTGGTACCGGTTTCCGTATTCCCCCTGGCCGTACGGGTACTCTGCAGCCGAACTCAGCCGGAAAAAGCAGAGCTGGCCAATCTTCATGCCCGGCCACAGCTTGATGGGCAGGGTTGCCATGTTGGACAGCTCAAGGGTGACGTGGCCGGAAAAGCCGGGGTCGATGAACCCTGCAGTGGAGTGCGTCAGCAGGCCCAGCCGGCCCAGCGATGACTTGCCTTCCAGCCGGGCAGCGATGTCATCGGGCAGCGTCACGGTCTCATAGGTGGAACCCAGGACAAACTCCCCCGGGTGCAGGATGAAGGCCTCGTCCTGCTCCACTTCCACCAGCCGGGTCAGTTCGGGCTGCTCCTGCGCGGGATCAATGTGCGCGTACTTGTGGTTGTCGAACAACCGGAAGAACTTATCAATCCGGACATCCACGGACGACGGCTGGACCATCGCCGGATCGTACGGTTCCAGCACGATCCGCTGGGAATCAATTTCGGCTCGAATGTCACGGTCAGAGATCAGCACCGTCCCAAATTACCGTATCGGTTATCCACAGCCACACTTTCCCGTTGTTGCTGTGGCCTCCTGGGGCTAATGTTGCGATTGAAAGCCACCGGAATGGTCTCCCGGATGGCGTAACAGAGCTGGGGATGTTGTGAATAAATTAGTGGCACCGTCTTTTATTGGCGTGCTCTGTGCATTGGCGTTGGTCTCTTCGTCGGCTGCCGTGCCGCCCAGGCCGCTGCCATTCGGCCAGGCATCGGGGACAGCGAGCATTACACTGCAGACTCCGCTGGTCCGCAGCGGCGGAACCTCCACCCAGGCGGACCCGGCAGGAAGACTCACTCCTGCCGTGGACCCCGACATCCGCGTCGCTTCCCCCTTGACCGGGGCAAGCCCGGCACCGGAGCCCGCTCCCCCGACGGCCACGCCCGCCCCGGACCTCGCCCCTCCGTCCTCCGGTACAGGGGTTGCGCCTTCCACGGAAACGCTGGGATCTCCGGAGGCCACTGCCGCTTCCACGGAGTCCACCCCCCAGACGGCTTCCATCCCTCCACTGTGGGCACCGGACCAGGAACTCGGCTCGCCCTCCACAACGCAGCTGGCGGCTCCCCAACCCGCTCCGGCCCTGTCCGCCGAGGCACTGGTACCGGACAGCAACGCGTCCGCCATCCTTACCGTGTTCACCAAGATCAACGAGTACCGGGTGGCCAACGGCCTTAACAAGGTCAAGTACCACCCCACGGTGGCCGGGATGTCGCAGGAATGGTCGGACAGCATCGCTACGCGCGAAGTGATTGAACACCGGGCGAGCTTCTGGACCGATCCCCGCGCCCTGAGTCCCAACAACGGCGCGGGCGAGGTCATTGCCATCCGCACCGACCGCGACGCCGCCCAGCTCGTGGAGTGGTGGAAGGGTTCACCGGGCCACAACGCCATGCTTCTGGACCCGCGCTTCAACGTAATGGGCGCCGGGATCTCCTACACCAACTCCACCTATCAGATCTGGGGTGTGGTGAACTTCTTCGGGTACACCACACTGCCGGCAGGGACCCTCGATTCGCCGGGCGGCGCAGGGTCGGGCGGGGCTTTCCCGCCGCCGCCGCCGAGTCTGTGCGACGCGCCCGTCAAGCACATGCCGCCCACCCTCAACCTCGCCGCCGCGGCGATCACCGGCCCGGCCGACCTCGTTTCCGTCGACTCCGCCGGCCAGCTGCTGAACCGGGCGTCTACCGGGCCCCGCACCTACGCCGCGGCCAAGGTCATCGGATCCGGCTTCGGCGGAGCCAAGGAAGTCTTTGTCACCGACTGGGACCGGGACGGCGCCTATGACGTCCTGACACAGTGGACCGGCGGCAATCTGACCCTGCACAGGGGGATCGCCAGCGGCGGCTTCCAGGCGCCCATCACCCTCGGTACCGGCGGCTGGAACACCCTGACCCTGGCGGTCGGGGGCTGGTGCGCCAACAACCGCATGCCCCAGATCCTGGCCCTGGACAGCGCCGGCAACCTGTTCCTGTATGCCAACAAGGGCACGGGGGATATCGCGGACCGGGTGGCCATTGCCACCGGCGTCTACGCCTCCCGGCTCTCCATGGTGGACTACGACGCAGACGGCTTCCAGGACGTCCTGGCGTTGAAGGCTGACGGCACCGTGCAGCTCTACCGCGGGTGGGGCACCACCGCCGTCCGCGCTGAGGCCCGGCCCACCGTCGCGACCGGGTGGACGGATGTTACGGGAATCCGTCCGCTGCGCAATGTCACCGGGCTGAATTCCACTGGCATAGCGCTTCGGCGGGCCAACGACACCGTGCAGTACTGGGACCTGACCTCGGGAAGTCTCGCGTCGCCGTCGAACATTGCCGGACCCTGGACCGGGCAACGGCTGGCGCAGTAGGCCAAAGCCCGCGCCAGCAGCTGAAACCCGGAGCCCTGCGCCCCGCAGCCGGGGTCAGATTGCGGGCTGCAGTTCCAGTACGTGCTTCAGCCGGTCCAGCTGGGCCACGTCGGAGCTGACGCGGCGCTGCAGCATCCCGTCGAGGAACGTGAACCTGCTAAGGAAGCCGAAGCGGCCGCCGCGTTTCGCTTCCATGGCAAACCGCACGCGGGTCCCGGCGTCCTCGGTGCTGAGATAGTAGCCGCCCCAGCGCGTTGCAGGGCCGGAGACTATGTGGAATTCGATTTCCGCCCCGGGCCGCAGATTGGTGATCTCCAGCTCCGCCGGGATGCTCAGGCCGGAACGGCCGGCCACCATTTTGCGGTACACCGCGCCCGTGGCATCGGCCGGCCCCTGGACGAGCTTCACGCTCCGGACGTCGCTGCGCCATGCGGGAAGGTTGGTCGCGTCGAGGAGGTATTGGTACACGGCCATGGCGTCGCGTTCTATGAGGACCTCGTGCTCTGCGATTGCCATGTAAAAAAGTTCCTGTGGTTGACGTCGGCTGCCGCAATAGCTGCCTCCCCCAAATGCGGCCGCTACCCGGATCAGGTTAGCCAGCGCTCCCCGCCCGGACCTAGCAGGCAGCGCGGACGTTATTGAAGAGTTACTGGATGACGTTGGCGGTTGCAGGTCAGGCTTTAAGGGACACGAAGCCGCTGCTTCCCCGGGTTGGCGGGGAGCCCGCAGATCTGCGCTAAGCTAAGTTCTGCCCCGCTCAAGCGAGGCGCTGCGGCTGTAGCTCAATGGTAGAGCGCTAGCTTCCCAAGCTTGATACGCGGGTTCGATTCCCGTCAGCCGCTCCAATCCCTTCCTGCCGGACCCGGCGCCCTTCCCCTCTTGCCCGGCCCGTGTGTACACGGCCCTGTTACGCCGCCGCCCGCCGCGCGATTTGCACCGGATGCCGCCGGTCCCGCCAGTCCACCTTGAGCTGGAGCGAGCCCTTCCGCGCCAGGATTGCTGCCACCGTCGCGGCCGCAAGCGCCGGGACGCCCCCGGAGACCAGCAGGGCAACATGCGGATTGGCATGCTCGGCGATCGAACCCAGCATGGGGCCACCCAGCGCCTGGCCCCCGATCTGCACCATGATGTACAGGCTCATCACACGGCCGCGGATGCCCAGGTTGGAACTGACCTGCACCAGCTGGTTGCAGCCGGTCAGGAACATGAGGCACCAGAATCCGGACAGCACCATTACCGCGCCGAAGGTCACCATGGACGGGGCAAGCGCGGCAAGGCACAGCATCAGGCCGTACATCCCGGCGCAGAACACCACGGACCGAAGGCGCAGTTGACGACGGCGGGTGGATGCCACTGCCCCGGACAGGGCACCGAGTGCCACCAGGGCGTTGAGCACACCGTAGCCGCCGGCGCCCACCTGGAAGATGTGGTCCGCGAAGGCGGCGAGGATGACGGGCAGGCTCATGGCGAAGACTGAGACGAATCCGGCCATCAGCCAGGGCCAGTAGATGGTGGGCTTGCTCAATGCATAGCGGAGCCCCTCCCGCAGCATTCCCTTGCTCTTGGGCGTGGGGGCACTGACGAACAGCTGGTCCTTCCGCAGGACCAGGAGCATCACCACGGTGGAGCAGCAGGCCAAAGCGTTGGCCGCGAAGGCCCAGCCGGCGCCCACCGCCGTCAGCAGGAGCCCTGCTATGGCCGGGCCGATCAGGCCGCCCAACTGGAAGGTGGTGGAGTTGACGCTGATGGCGTTCCGCAAATACGTGGGGCCCACAAGTTCGTTGACGAACACTTGGCGTGCGGGCTGGTCGAGGACTGTCACCAGGCCCAGGATCAGGGCAATGCCGTAGACGTGCCACACCATGATGACGCCGGTGAGGGCAAGGGTGGCCAGCGTTGCGGCAAGGACGGCGGCCACGCTCTGGCACAGGATAAGGATCTTGCGCTTGGCGAAGCGGTCGGCGATCATGCCGCCCCAGGGGCCCAGCAGCAAAGAGGGCAGGAACTGCAGCGCCACGGTGATGCCAACGGCCGTTACCGAGCCGGAGAGCTGGAGCACCAGCCAGTCCTGGGCGATCCTCTGCATCCAGATGGCGATGACGGCAATGAAGTGGCCTGCCGCGAAGATCCGGAAATTCGGTACCTTCAGCGAGATGAAGGTGTGCTTCCACGGGAGCCGCTCGGCGACGACGGGAATTGGCTGGGTTTGATTGTCCGGCGGAGCTGAGCCCGCCGAGTCGATGATTGGCTGGGAAATGGAGGCCGACGAAGGCGGTGGGGGTGCCACAGGGATGTCCTCAAAATTGCGGGGCGGTCTGGGATGCCCTTAACGCTAGGCTGGCAGAGCCGATTATGGCGGCGTATGGTCCCTATAACTCGTATTGCGATACGCAATAGAAGCGCCGCCCCAAAGACACCGGAGTCCCGCATGTTCGAACCAGCCCAGTTGCGCTCCTTCCTGGCCGTTGCCGACACCCTCAGCTTTACCAAGGCCGCCGAGCGCCTGGGGCTGGCCCAGCCAACCATCAGCCAGCACATCCGCAAGCTGGAGGCGGCAGCCAAACGCAGCCTGATCACGCGCGATACCCGCGACGTCCGGCTCACGGACAACGGCGACGCCATGGCCGGATTCGCGCGGAACATCCTGTCCGCCCACGACGCCGCCGCCCGCTACTTTTCCGGCTCGGCCATGCGGGGCCGGCTGCGCTTCGGCACCGCGGACGACCTCGCCATCACGGGGCTGCCCCGGATCCTGCGCGAGTTCCGGCAGATCTACCCCCAGATCAACCTGGAACTGACGGTGGGGCAAAGCGACCAGCTGTACCGCAAGCTCAACGCCGGACAGCTGGACCTGGTCTTCGTGAAATGGGTGGCCGGGGCAAAGGACGGCACGGTGGTCCAGCACGATTCCTTCTCGTGGGTGGGCCTGGAGCAGACCGTGATGGAGCCGGGGACCCCGGTACCGCTGATCGCCTACCCCGCCCCCAGCCTCAGCCGGAAGCTCGCGATTGATGCGCTCGAAGCGCACGGCAGGACCTGGCGGATCACCTGCACCACGCGGCAGATCAGCGGCGTGCTGGCGGCGGTCCGGGCCGGCATCGGCGTCGCGGTGATGCCGACGTCGCTGGTCCCCGAAGACCTGAAGATCATCACCCGCCGCTTCGACCTTCCCGCCGTGGGGGACGTGGACTTCACCCTGATCCGCAATCCGCTGGCAAACGCCGAGGTGATCGAGGCCCTCACCCAGTCCATTGTCGGACGGACCATTAACCGGCAAACCTAACTCTCTTCCGGCATGATTTCCAGCATCTGGGGGAGTTAGGGGGTCCGTGTCCATTGATAGGGGGACTGGCATAGCCTATGCTGATTTTCCAAGGTCAAGCAGCAGGCCAGTTCACTAAATCAAGCGCGTCCCCGGCATGCCGGAAACGCCGCTTGGGACAGGCAGCCAATGACGACAGCCAGGAACATCCATCTCGGTTCTGCCCACGCACGCCCGTACTCTGCACCACGGCCGTCCACCCGCCAGAACACCCTCGGAACCGGACACGCCTCCGTTGACTCCGGTTATGTGGGGAAACCCACCTGCGACAAATGCCGTACCGACGAATTCGTCTACCTTGAGTCGTACATTCCGCCCACGTACCGGCGTGACGGAACCGTGGCCACCCTTGGCGAGGTAGCCTACACCTGCACCCGCTGCGAGGATTTCTCGGCGCACAGCGTCCCGGTCACCTGGACACCGCCCGGCTGGTACCTGGGCTAGCGCACATACAAAAGGTCCGGTGGTTGGCTTGTGTAAACAAGCCCAACCACCGGACCTTTTTGCGCCTGCCTGCCCTAGATCAGCGCGTCCGATAGGTGGTTCGGGGTACCGAAGCGGTGGGCGGTGATGCTGACGGCCTGCTCATGCAGGAACGGCAGCAGCTCCACCCGGCCGGCTTCGGTCACGGCGTGGGCGTAGATGGCCAGGTCCGGGCGTCCGCCGGTCGCTTCGGCCAGCGCGGAGGCGTCGCCGCCGATCAGGCGGATGCGCGCGCCGGAGAGCTTGCCCGCTGCGGCGAGGTGCCCGGCGGCAGCCAGCCAGTCGGCGTCGGACTCCACCGTCACGTCGATGTCCTGTGCGGTGAGCACGGAACGCAGCTGTGCGGGAAGTTCGACGGCGGCGGACACCGTGAGTGCCGAGCCCGCCAGCACCCCGGCTGCCACTGTCCGGACGAGGTGTGCCAGCGGCGCACCTTCGGAGAGGCGGATGGTGACGGGCAGGCTGCGGTAGCGGAAGATGTTACGTTCGGCGCTCAGCCCGGAGACGTCCTTGGCGGTGCCGAACTCCGAAGCCCAGGCCTCGGCGTCGGATGCCAGGGCCCGCTGCACGGACTCAAGCTCTGCTGGCTGCAGGGCGGATCCGGTTGCATTCAAGATGCGGCGCACCCCCGGGTTGGTGACGGCTGCCGTCGCGGTGCTGGTGGCAGGAACCCAGTCGCCCAGACCGGCCAGGTAATTGGGGCCGCCCGCCTTGGTGCCGGCGCCAACGGCGGACTTCTTCCAGCCACCGAAGGGCTGGCGCTGGACGATGGCGCCGGTGATGCCGCGGTTCACGTAGAGGTTGCCGGCCTGGATGGTGTCCAGCCAGATGCCCAGTTCCTCGGTGTCGAGCGAGTGCAGGCCTGCGGTGAGGCCGTACTCGATCTGGTTCTGGATGGCGATGGCTTCTTCCAAGGTCTCGGCCGTCATGACACCCAGCACGGGGCCGAAGAACTCGGTGAGGTGGAAGTAGGAGCCGCGCTTGACGCCGTAACGTACGCCCGGGCTCCACAGCCGTCCGGTGTCGTCGAGCTTCTTCGGTTCCACGGCCCAGTTTTCGCCGTCGCCCAAGGTGGTGAGGGCGTTGAGCAGCTTGCCGTTGGCGGGCTCGATGATCGGGCCCATCTGGCTGGTGGGGTCCTGCGGGTAGCCCACCTTGAGGGAGGTGACGGCGTCGATCAATTGGTTGTGGAACCGCTTGGACTTGGCCACCGAGCCCACCAGGATCACCAGCGAGGCGGCGGAACACTTCTGCCCGGCGTGGCCGAATGCGGAGTAGGCCACATCCTTTGCAGCCAGGTCCAGGTCAGCACTCGGAGTGACGATGATGGCGTTCTTGCCGCTGGTTTCGGCCAGCAGCGGCAGGTCCTTGCGGAAGGAGCGGAACAGTTCGGCGGTTTCGTAGCCGCCGGTGAGGATCACGCGGTCCACGGCGGGGTGGCTGATGAGCTGGGTGCCGAGCTCCCGCTCCCCCAGCTGCATCATGGTCAGGGCGCCCTTGGGCACGCCGGCCTCCCACAGCGCTTCCACCATGACGGCGCCGCTACGGGCGGCCTGCTTGGCAGGCTTGATCACGACGGCGGAGCCGGCGGCGAGTGCCGCAAGGGTGGACCCTGCGGGGATGGCGACCGGGAAGTTCCATGGCGGGGTGACAACGGTGAGCTTGGCTGGGACGAACGTGGCGCCGTCGACCGTGTCCAGCTTGCGGGCGGACTCGGCGTAGTAATGGGCAAAGTCCACGGCCTCGCTGACCTCGGGATCGCCCTGGTCGATCGTCTTGCCGGTTTCGCTGGCCATGACCTCAAGCAGGTCCGCGCGGCGGGCTTCCAGGATCTCCCCGGCACGGTGCAGGATCTCCGCGCGCTCATCGCCGGAGAGCTGGCCCCAGGCCCTGCCCTTCTCCAATGCGTTGGCGATGGCGCTGTTAAGCGTTTCCTCATCGTTGATAAAGGCAGCCTTCACTGAGGCGTCGCCCAAGGTGGAGGACGGGACGCGGTCCAGGATGGCACGGCCCCAGGTGCGGTTGGCGGGGAGCGCGGGATCGGTGTCAGGGGTGTTCCGGAAACCGGCGTGCGGCATCGGCTCCGGCGGAAGGTTCCGGTCCTGGCGGCGGTTTGGCAGCGGGACGGTGTTGTCCAGGGCCTCCAGCGAGGAGAGGAAGCGCTGCTTTTCGCGCTCGAACAGGCCCTCGTTTTCGCTGAGCTCAAACACCGCGGACATGAAGTTTTCCTGGCTGGCGCCCTCTTCCAGGCGGCGGATCAGGTAGGCGATGGCTACGTCGAACTCGGCCGGGTGCACCACGGGCGTGTAAAGGAGCAGGGAGCCCACGTCCTTCTTAACCGCCTCGGCCTGGCCCTGAGCCATGCCCAGCAGCATCTCGAACTCGATGCCGGACTCCACGCCGCGCTGCTTGGCCAGGAGCCAGGCGAAGGCGATGTCGAACAGGTTGTGGCCGGCCACGCCGATGCGGATGTTCTTGATCCGCTCCGGGTGCAGCGCGTAGTTAATGACCCGCTTGTAGCTGGTATCGGAGTCCTGCTTGCTGCCCCAGGTGGCCAGCGGCCAGTCGTGGAGCGAGGACTCCACCTGTTCCATGGGCAGGTTGGCGCCCTTCACCACGCGGACCTTGATGCCGGCACCGCCGTTGGCACGGCGCTCCGCTGCCCAGTCCTGCAGGCGCATCATGGCGGACAACGCGTCCGGGAGGTAAGCCTGCAGCACAATGCCGGCTTCCAGGTTTTTGAACTCGGGCTTGTCCAGGATCCGGGTGAAGACCGCAATGGTCATGTCCAGGTCCTTGTACTCCTCCATGTCCAGGTTGATGAACTTTGCCTTGCGGCCACCCGAAGCGAAGGAGTTGGCGCGCTGGAAGAGCGGGGTGAGCTTTTCGACGACGTGTTCCACCGCCTCCTCGAAGGCCCAGGCGGAGTGCGGGGCCACAGTGGAGGAGACCTTGATGGAGACGTAGTCGACGTCGGGACGCGCCAGCAGGGTGTGCGTGCCCTCCAGGCGGCGGGAGGCCTCGTGCTCGCCGAGGACTGCCTCGCCGAGCAGGTTGACGTTGAGCTTGATGCCGTCCTTCTTGATCTTGGCGATGGCCGGGCCCAGCTTGGCGTCGGTGGCGTCAACGATCAGGTGGCCCACCATTTCGCGCAGTACCTTGCGGGCGATGGGGATGACCACCTGGGGCATGACGGGAGCCATGGTGCCGCCGAGGGCCACGGCGCTGCGCATGTACCAGGGCAGGAAGGCCGGAACCTTGGGAGCGAGTGCCGCGAGGTTGCGGGCTGCGACGTTCAGGTCCTCGGGGCGGACCACACCGTCGACGAAGCCGACAGTGAAGTCCAGCCCGTTGGGGTCCTTGAGGACGCCGGCCAACTGCTGGGCGGAGGGGTCCACCGGCACCTTGGCGGCCTCGGTGAGCCAGTGGCGGACCAGGGCGACTGCCTCATCGGCGAGGGCCTTTGCCTGGGGGACGTCGACGTCGACCGTCTGCGGGGTGGCCGCTTTGACGACTGCCGGTTCCATTGCAACGTGGGTCATGGTTTTCCCGATCTTTCTTACGGTGGGAGGGGTCTTTCCACCAGTATGAGCTTCGAGTCACATAAGATAAAGCGATCTTTTCCAACCAATACAGGTTAGGAAAACCAATGAATCGTTCGGCCGCCCAAGGGGTCCTTAAATGCCGACGGCAGGCCTCCCACCCTCCCGCTTGCTCTATCACTTTTGGTCGCTAAAACGGCTGTTTAGGGACCAAAAGTGATAGAGCAACGCGGGGTTTGGGGCGGGAGGCCTGCCGGTAGTTGGACGTCCGGGGTTGTGGTTAGGAAAGCGGGCGGTGAAGGTCCGCGAGCTCCTGGTGGCGGGGGCTGTTGGGGTTCATCAGGGAGTGCTTGCGGCCGTAGCCGAAGTAGATGACCAGGCCGATGATCAGCCACACCACGAACCGCAGCCAGGTTTCCCAGTGCAGCTGCAGCATCAGGAAGGCCGAGGCCAGGACGCCGAACGCAGGGATTACGGGCATCAGGGGCAGGCGGAACGTACGGGGGGCGTCCGGCCGCTTGTAGCGGAAGATGATCACGGACAGGCAGACGACGACGAACGCGGCCAGGATGCCGATGTTGGTCAGGTCCGCGACCGCCTTGATGGGGAAGACGCCGGCCAGGAACGCTGAGGCGATGCCGCCGATCCACGTGACCCGCTGCGGAGTGCCGTGCCGGTCAGTCTTGGAGAACCAGCCGGGGAGCAGGCCGTCGCGGCTCATGGAGAACCACACGCGGGTGACGCCCAGCAGGAAGGTGAGCATCACGGTGAGGATGGACAGGACGGCGAACACCGAAATGATGGTGGCGATGACAGGCAGGCCCACGGAGGTGAAGGCCGAGGCGAAGCCCGCCTTGGGGTCGATGTCCTTGTAGTTCTGCATGCCGGTGAGAACCAGCGTGGCGGCAACGTAGAGCAGCATGGCGATGATGAGCGAGAGCACGATGGCCTTGGGCATGTGCTTCTTGCCGTCCTTGGCTTCCTCGGCCGCGGTGCTCATGGCGTCGTAGCCGAACACGGCGAA
>Ga0308169_10004692_pt1 | contig 12681 bp, 8 predicted proteins | sample PhyBR1_2_FD_202139 | JGI IMG/M metagenome (GOLD analysis project Ga0308169, IMG submission 202139) | Phyllosphere microbial communities from UC Gill Tract Community Farm, Albany, California, United States - DLSLSB.R1 | ecosystem: Host-associated > Plants > Phyllosphere > Unclassified | place...
CGAGACGAGAGCAGCGAGCAAGAGAACGGCGCGAACGAGCACGACGCGTGGCACCTTCGCTCGAGCGAGGGGCTCGAGCTCCGACTCGTCGCGCTCTGCGCTCGGGAGAGCTTGTCGGGACGATTCCTGTTTGCAGCGCTGCTGAGCACGGTAGCTGGAGAGAAAGGAGAGAGAGGAGGGCCGACAAGCGGCGGTGAGAGCGCGACAACCCTGTCGCTCGAGCGCAAAGTCGGGCGCCGCTCGTCTTCTGCGCGTCACCGTGACGGCCTAATCTGCCCGCAGGCGTCTCAAAGCGTCGTGCAAGCACTTGCCTGGCTCGAGAAGAGCAGTCCCGAGCGCGGAAGAGCGACCGTCTCCCCCTTCTTCCTGCGCAAAGCTGCGCGGCGGTTCGTCTATGCGACGGTCGAGAGGCCCTTGTTCTTGAATGCATGTCTATACACGTCGATCGAGCGCTCGGCGGGCCCAGGAAGCGCAGTACGGCGAGCGCAAGGGTGATCAGCTCCTCGTCCTGCTCCTTCGCAGCGCGAGTCGTGCGACGCTTCTCAGCAGGCGCTTGCCGAGAGGGTCACATCCTCTAGTAGACGTCTCAAAATGTCCGGCGAGCTCCTGTATGGCCCAAGAAGAGCAGAAACAAACGCGCAAGAGCGATGCGTTCCTTCTCGACGACGCTGGGCTCGAGCGCGACTTTGGGCGGCGGTCCTTTGCAGCGGGTCGTCGAGACGGCCTCGATCTTCAGTGTGCGTCTCGAGAAGTCGATCGTGAGCTTGCTCGGTTCAAGAAGAGCCCTGTGAAAGCGCAATGGCCGCCACCTCCTCCTGCTCCGTCCGGCTCGAGCCCAAGGTCGGGCGGCGACTACGTTCATACGAGCGCTGAGGCCTCCCAGTCTTCGAGAGGACGTCTAGCAGCATCGAGTGAGCGCTCGTCGCGTTTTGAAAGAGCAGCATAGCGAGCGCAAAAGCGACCGACTCCTCGACCTGCTCCCTCTCAGCGTGAGTCGTGCAGCTGTCCTATGCAGGCGGTCGCCGACAGGGCCTCCTTTTCGAGGACACATCGCGAGACGTCGACGAGGAGCTTACACGGCCCAAGAAGAGCCGATTTGAGAGCGCGAGAACGACCAGCTCCTCCTCCTCTGTCCGGCTCGAGCGCATGGTGTCGCGCTGCGACCCTCTCTAGCGCGTTGCGGAAAGGGCCTCACGCTTCAGCAGATGCTTCGAGCCGTCGACCGACCACTTGGACAGCCGAGAAGGAGCAGATACGAGAGCGCACGGGCGACCAGCTCCTGCTCCTTCCTCCGGCTTGAGCGCGTCGTCGCGCCGCGACCTTCCCCGACTTGTCGCCGAGAGGGCCTCATTCTCGCGCAGACGTCCCAAAGCGTCGAGCGAGCCCTTGCCCGGGCAAGAAGAGCACAAGGGAGAGCGCACGGGCGACCGGCTCCGCCTCGTCCTCTCCCCCCGGCCAGCGCAGCATCGAGCGATGTCATTTCGTGCGGGTTGTCGAGAGGACGTCATGCTCGAGAACCCTTCTTCCGTAGCAGCACTCGGAGGCACAGCTCGTCGCAAAGCGGCCCGATCAGCAGAGCGCGACGAGTCGGAGCTCGAGCCCCTCGCTCGAGCGAAGGTGCCACGCGTCGTGCTCGTTCGCGCCGTTCTCTTGCTCGCTGCTCTCGTCTCGGCTCGAGCGAGATCTACAGCCTCGACCTCGACGAGCACACCTCGACGCCGACGGCGCTGCACAGGCGCGAGGGTGGGACGAGGTTGGAGCGCTCGGACCCTTGGTCTCGCTCTCGCTCTCGCTCTCGCTCTCACGCGACGACGACGAAGGGAGGGAAGCCAAAAAGTCTTGGGCGTGGACATAACAACGGGGAAGCGCGTGCAAAAGGGAGAAGAGAGAGAGATGCAGAGGAGGAGCAACCAGACTCTTCCTTTAGCCCGAGCCGCCCGAGTAGACCTTGCCGAAGACGAGCTCCTGGAGCTTGTCGTACATCGACAGGACACCGGCACCGGCAACACCGCGCAGGACTGCGTGCAGAAGAGAGGGAGAGAGGGAGGAAGAGAGTCAGCTCGAGGGGACTTGGGCGAGGAGGAGGCTCGGAGGCTCGAGCGCGAGAGAGGAGGACGCACTGTTGGCACCGGCACCCTTGAAGAGCGACGAGACGCCCTCAGCGGCGACGATCTTGCGGCCAGCGTCGCTGTTGGTTGGGGAGGGAGGGAGGAGAGGAGGAGGAGAGAGGAGGGCGAGGAGAGGGGAAGAGGAGGAGGAGAGGGGCGGAGTCAGCCTCTTGCTCGACCGACGTCGACGAGACCCAGAGAACCGAGGAAGGAGGACGCACAACATCGACGAGTAGTGGACCTTCTCGCCCGAGGTCATCATCATGCGACGACGGATCGTGTCGAGCGGGTACGACGCGATACCGGCACCGGTCGTGACACCCCATCCGAGGAGGAACGACGCGAGGAACGAGCCCTCGAGCGAGCCCGTCATGACGACCGGCTTGAGCGAGTCGTACATGCCGAAGTAGCTGCGGGCGGGCGGGCGCGAGGCGGGCGAGGAGGAGAGGGGAGAGGAGGGGAGGAGAGGAGGGGCGAGTCAGTGCCTCGCTCGACGACGACGACGATGAAGAGAAGGGCGGGACGCACAGGATCGACGAGGCAGTGATCACTGACACGAAGAAAGAGAGCTCGTCGGGCAAGCAAGTCGACGAAGCCGTCGAGCGAGCAGCGAAAGAGGCGGCGAGGCCTGAGCGCGAGAAGCTCCCTCTCGCAGTTCGCCTCGTCGCAACGAACAGCGCAGCCCGATGCACCTCTCGTGAAGCTCCTCGCGCAGCCCTATTCCTCGCAGTGCACGACCGGCGCACAGCTCTCGACGAACCCTCAGGGGCGTCCCGATTACAGCATCGTCTCGTTCCATCAGCGCGCGACAAGGTGCAGCGCGGCGCCTTACGCCTCCTCGACACGGACGCGGGCGTTCGAGTTGTTGACCTTGACGCCGAGGACCTTTGCCTTCTCGACAATGGCGACGCGCTTGCGGGCCGAGACGCCGTGAGCGATCGTGGCCGAGAAGCTGCGGGGCGAGCGGGCGCGACGGCGCGACGAGGTGCGGCGAGGCGAGGCGAGGACGAGGGGTGAAAGTGGAGAGAGAGAGAGAGAAGAGAAGAGGTGGGAGGAAAGAGAGGTACGAGCGTCAGCAAGGTGGCTCGGCCGACGAGGAGAAGAAGCCGAGGAGGACGACGACGCACTTGTTGTTGGCCATCAAGAGGGTCTGGACGTCCTGCTCGTTGTGGACGACAAACTCCTTGTAGCCGTTGGGGAGGACGTGGCGGGTCTTGGCGTTGGACCCGTAACCGATCTTGGGCATGGGGAGCTGGCCCTTGAAGCGGCGGCGGACGCGCGAGTCGATACCCTTGGGCTTGCGCCACGAGTCCTTCTTGGCGAGACCCTTGTAGCGGTCGGCCTGGTGGCGCTTGCTGTCGAGGGCGAACGGCGGGAGGGACGGCGCGGGCGAGGAGGATCACGCCGGGCGGGTCGGGTCGAGGTGGAGGTGGGGGGTGACGGGTGGCGAGCGGGCGAAGGGAGGGAGGAGCGCGCATGGCGGGATGCAGCGAGAGGTCGACGACGTAAGGCGAGAGGCGCAAGGGCGAGGAGAGGGGGAGAGAGGGAGGCCATGGTCAGCAGGTTGTTGCGACCGGTCGGGTCGCGAGGGGAGGGAGAGGGACGCACAAGCCGTGGGTGCGCTTCTTCACGATCTTGATGTTGACGGGCATGACTGCGAGCGCGAGTGCGCGTTAGCTCTGGGCTCGTGTGCGTGCTGTGGCTGTCGAAGCGAGGTCGGCGGTCGAGGCGAGTCGAGGTGGACCGGCAGCATCTCCCCCTCCTCCTGCGCACGCTCCTGCCTGCCGCTCCCGCCCGTCCTGCCGATCCCGCCCCTGAGGCCGCCCTGCGCTGGATGAGCATAGGTTCCCCTTGCGCGCATGCTGGGCAAAGCTGCGGCCGCCGGTCCACCTCGCCCGCCGTCCCGCGCCGAGATGCTGCCGCCGTGTGCCGGGTGGTCGAGAGGGGAGGGTGCAGGCTGGTGGGAGAGCCGTACCGAAACTGCAGGCGGAGAGGGAGGAGAGAGGGGAGGCGAGCCGGAGAGGAGGTCAGCGACGAGCTCGCTCCGCCGGCCAACGTGAAGTCCGCGCCGCCCACAGCCCTCGCCGAGGTGCGCGCCTGGCTAGGGCTGCCGCATTGCCGCAACCTGGTCCACCGAGGCGCCGACCGGGCCACTCTGGCGGCGAGGCGGGTCGGGCCTGGGAGCGGCCGCGGCCGTCAGGGTTTGCCTCGCCGCCGAGGACGAGTCGACCACCTCTGCGGCTCGGCGGTGGGCTGGGGCGGGACGGGCGGGGTGGTAGGTGGTGCAGGCGAGAGATCGAGGCTCACAAGGGGTCGAGAAGAGGGTGGCCAGGAGACGAGGAAACAAGCGAGGCGTTGCTGCTCGTCGCCGCTCCGCTCTCCTCTCCTCCCTCTCCTCTCGGACTCGGCTCCAGCTCGCTCTCCTCGTCCTCCACCTCGTTCTAGCTGCTCGGCTGGCCACCATGCACAGCTCTCCTCCCTGCAGAGCCCCTCCCCCTTCTCAGCCCGGCTCCCCTCGCCGTCGCCCGTCTTGACCTCGCGCGGCCCGACCGCACGCTCGCTCTCGCCGAGACGGCTATCTCTGCTGCTGCTCCTCGCCGGCCACGGCCTCGAGCTCTCGCTGCTCGACCCGCCTTTGTCGACCGAGGCTGTCCCTCACTCTCTCGAGGACCTGCTCACGCACGACGAGCTCGAGTCTGAACAACCTCGAACTGCAGCACCCTCGCTCGCTCCGTGCGGTGCTCCTCACGTCCTGGAATGAATAGAGACGGGAGCCGCCCCTCTCCTCGCTCGCCCTGCGCACACACCCTCGCTCCAACCGCGCCGCCCAGCTCAGTACGCGTCGCCCTCGCCGCCCTCGTCGCCAAAGCCCTGCCGCGCGAGGAGGACCCGTTCCCGCGCGTGCTTGGCCGCGAGCTTGGCCTTCTGCTCGGACGCGATGACGGACGCCAGGTGCGGCCAGGGGACGAGCGTCAGCGCGGCGAGAGGGGCGTCTTCCAGGTCGAGGTCCTGCGGGCGGGCGAGATGGCGGCGGGCCGGGATAGGCGTCAGCGACTTGTTGTGTGCCAGCGCAAGCTCGTCTGGCAGCCCATGTCGAGGCGCCGAGGCTCGACCCGGCTGCGGCTGAGGGAGAGCGGACGCACCACCTCTCCGAGCAGCACGACGTTCTCCCCTCGGACGAGGAACACGCCCCGCTCGGTCTGCGCGTACGCCTTGGTCGCCGGGTGGTATAGCCGCTCGATCGTCTGCGTCAGGACGAGGTTGGCTGAGGCAGGTTGACGAGGTCGTCGGTCGGGAGCGAGCGAGGGAGGAGGAGGAGAGGGTTCAGGGATGAGCGTCAGCGGTGCTCGCTCGGGCGAGGCAGGAAGGAGCGGAGCGGGGACGCACCGTACTGGTCGTACGAGCGCAACACGCCGATCAGTTTCCGGTCGTCTCGCAGGTGCACGAGGACCTTCTCTGCGAGCGAGCAGGCGAGGAGGGTCAGCGAGCTTCCTCGCAGCGGGGCAGAAAGGAGGACAGGTAGACGCACTGTCGACGAGCTCGATGAGTGCGCCCGAAGTCGTGAACTGGAGGTTGCCGAGCGGGTCCATCGCGGGAGAGACGAGAGGCGAGGAGGAGGGGAGGAGGACGAGAGGCGGGACGGGCGAGGGAAGGCGGCTCGACTGCTGTGGGTATCGCAGAGGTATGTAGGACTGCTGCTGAGGCGGGACTGGCTGCTCGAGAGGCTTGCAGGGGCGAGAATCGAGCGAGTGATGCGCCGCCTGAGAGATGAGGACCGAGGGGCGACATCAGCACGCTGCGAGCTGGTCTGGCTCGTGCATAGAGAGAGCGGACGTACCTGATGCTGTGCGAGGAGACTGGTACAAGCTCGGCTGGCTGAAGCTGGGAGGACGAGGGCGGCCGAGCCTCTCCCCGCTCGCGACGAGCGACGACCTGCTCTCGCGGCGCGCAACATCAGCGCGAGTGCTACTGTGAGAGATGGACTGCATTGCTGCACAAAGCGCACTCGTGCGCCGAGATTAGGGACCACACGGCGACGGAATTTCAGATCAAGCGCCTCCCCGTCCTCCTCGTCCTCGCTCCTCGACGACCGCCTGCACCCGCCTCGATGCCCTCCCCCTCAGTACCCGAACGTCTTCTTCCAGTTCGGCCCGCTGCGCGCAGAGGGCGAGCGAGAGTCAGCTCGCGAGCGACGAGGGACACGCCGACGGACCGCGGGGGAAGGGGAGCGAGAAGGAGGAGAGGGAGCACACAGGACGAGCCGACGACTCACTAGTCGCGCACCATGCGCTCCTGCATGGCCTGGATGTCGCGGTCGACCTCGGCGGCCGTCTTGCGGTCCGAGTCCTGGCGCTCCATCTGCGGCGGCGGCGGAGGCGGCCCACCGCCCGGTGTCGCCGATGCCGCCGTCGCCGTCGAAGTCGGCCTCGGCGCCGCGGGCCCGTCCTCGTCGTCCGAGCTGAGCGTCAAGTCGACGACCTCGTGCCGCCTCGCACCGCCAAGCGGCGTGCTGCTCCCGCCCGTCCCGACGCTCGCCGACCCGCCGCCGAACCCGCCGCCGCCGCCACCCGAGCCGTAGTCGACCCGCCTGCGCTTGGCGAGCGGCGCATCGCTGTCGTCCGACTCGTCGTCCGACAGGAGGACGAGCTCGCCATCGGCGCGCTGCTTGCCCTTGTCGCTCCCCCCGCCGCCGTCGCTCCCGGGCGTCTCGCGCTTGGCGGCGCCGTTGCCGACGGGCGTGTTGCGGCCCGAGGCGTTGGCCGACGCGAGCGACGAGCGCGGCTTGGCCGTGCCGTACTTGTCGTTGTCCGAGCGCCAGGTGCCGTCGGGCTCGACCGTGACGGCGTCGACGGCCGACGAGCAGACCTTGAGGATGTCCTCGAAGTAGCTGTTGCAAAGGAAGCCGTGCAGAGAGGGGTCAGCACGGGCACCGCAGAAGGTGTGAGGCGCAGGGCAGGCCGAGCGAGAGGAGAGAGGAGGACGCACCCGTCGACGACGATGTCATCCACCTTGAGCGTCTTGGAGCAGATCGGGCACTGCCACTGGGGCGTCTGCTCGTTGACCTCGAACCAGGTCGTCGCGTCGAAGCACGCAATGTGCTCGCAGTGCGCCGAGCGGATCGGGATCTCGATGCGCGTGTAGGCGAGCTGCGACGAGGGGAGGGTGCGCTCGAGTCAGCAGCTGAGCGAGTTAGGGTGGGCGAGGGACGGCGTGAGGACGAGGAACGCACAGGGTCACGCAGCGAGACGCCGAGCGCGCTCGCGTCGACGTCCTCGTCCGAGTTGATGGCGATGACTGCGAGCCGAGGAAGAAGAGTCAGCACGTCGCGCTCGGGTCGGGCTGTCGCTCTCGACGCTCTGCAGAGGGGAGCGAGACCGTGACACACTGCTCTGGATGACCTCCTCCTTGGGCTTGGTCTTGCCCGCCTTGACCCGGTTGACGACCTTGTCGACGGGCGTGTACTCGACGAGGTAGGCGATGAGGTAGAAGACCTGCACGGCGATTCGCAGCTCGGTCAGGATGAGCACACGAGGACGAGCGCGACGAGGAGAGAGGGTGAGCGAGGACGCACCTTGTCGGTGTTGATGTAGTGCACCTCGGCGCGGTTGGGCACGCCCGGCGCGAGCGAGATGGCCGTGCCGGCCTTTGGGCTCAGGTTGACGGGCGGCGCCGTGCCCGGCTGCTTCTTGATGCCCTTGGTGTTGGCGACGATCGTGACGCCGTTGATCTTGATCTCGCACACGGCCGGGTACTCGACCGGCGCCGGGAACTGGTTGACGTGCGAGCGCAGCTGGTTGTAGTTCGTGTCGCTCGTGCAGTACAGCCGCACCTGCCACTGCGGGTTGCTCGGCGCCTCGTTGCTCTTGGCGAGGAGCGCGCGCTGCGCCTCGGTGAGCGTGATCGGGCACAGGACCGTCTTGCGGTCGCCCTGCCCGGCCTTGGGCATCGACACGACGGGCGACACGAACTTGTCGACGCGGAAGAAGGGCGACGGCCGGAACCGGATCGGGATGTCGTCGGCGACGCGCCCGTAGCCGTTGACGGCAGCCGCCGCCGCCGCCGCCGCGCCCGTGCCGTACGCGCCGGCGCCGCCGAAGCGAGGAGCGGGCAGGTTGTTCGACGCCGCCGCCGCCGAGGTCGACGCGCCTGCGCGTGCCGCAGCAGCTGCACCGGCCGCGCCGGCGGCAGGTGCGCCGTACCCTGCGCCGGCCGCCGCCCCGCCGTACCCGGGCGCGCCGTACCCGTTGACGGCCGCCGCGGTCGAGGTCGAGGCGCCGTAGTTGCCGTAGCCGGCGTTGGCGTTGTAATAGGTGCCGACAGGAGCGATGTTGGTCGAGCTGCACGACGGCGGGGAGCGTGTGAGCTGGCTGCGGAAGGCAGGGCAAGGAGGGGCAGGGGAAGAGGGAGCGAGGACGCACCCGATCTTGGCGGCCGAGATGGCGGCGCGCATCGTGTGGAAGCGCGACTTGTCGGGCTTGCCGTACTCGAACGAGAGCTGGTTGATGAGGGTGCTGTACTGCGAGCGTGCGGCCGAGGCGCGTGAGCACGACGCTCGACGAGGCGCAGGAGAGCACGAGCGGGACGCACAAGGTCGTTCTTCTTGCCCGTAACGCGCATGTGCAGCGACAGGTGCTGGTTCGTGTTGCGGATGGCGAGCTTGAGCTTGTCGACCGTCATGCCGGAGAGGTCGACCTCGGCCTGGACCCGGTGCTGCGAGCGCGACGAGCGAGGTCAGCGTCAAGAGGCCCGGACGAGCAGGAAGGAGCGAGCGCAAGGACGCACTGCGTAGTCAGAGCCGGACATGCTGTCGAGTTTCGGGGCCCAGTAACGGTGGGCGCTGAGCTGAAGGTCGGTCGGCGGCGAGTCGGGGCGCGAACGGTCGTCTCGAGCGTGCTGGTCCGACGAGTTGGTCGAGGAGGTGCGGGCTTGCGATGCGGTCGAGGTTGCCGAGCTGGAGCGCGACGGGTACTGCGGCGGGAGCTGAGGCGAGCGCGAGAGGGCCGGCGAGAGCTGCGGCGGCGGGTCGAAACGGCCGAGGGGGGCGCCTTGTTGGGCGAACGGGTCGGCCTGCTGGACGACGTGCGGTGGAGCGCCGTAGCCCGAGTAGTACGGGGACGGGTAGGCGGGCGCGTACGGGTTGACGAAGCGGAGGAGAGGTGCGGGAGGGGGGAGCGCGCCGGGCTGAGGGGTCCAGGACGGCGTCTGGCCGGCGTAGGTCGAGAAGCCCGTCGAGTATCGGAGAGGTGGAAGCTGCTGGTATGAAGGGTCACGAGGGTCGTAGTAGGGCGGGCCGTTGGGTTGCATGCGACGGCGACACCGCCGAGTCGAGGAGGAGGGACGGGCGTCGCGCTGCGTCACGACGAGGGAGAGACGAGGGTCAGCGCTGCCAACCTCGTAGTGCTATCGAGGTCTGCTGTGCGCCCTGCGCCCTGCCCGGAAGCGCCGAGAGCTGAGAGGCCCCGGCCGAGGGAGACGAACGCAGGCCGTGAAGCAAGGCCTCGCCGCATGGAGGGTCGCGCGCCGCCTCCTAGGGCGTGTGTACAAGTCCTGCAAGCCCGCCTTGCCACCCTGCAGACGCACGCGAGCCGTGCTGGACCGAGAGGAGCGCGGTCCGCCACCTCGAGCCTTGTCGCCCCTCGCTCGACGTGATCGCGAGCACAGCCACCACCTTGCGCGCGCTCGAGGGATGGGGAAGGGAGGACTCACACCGCAGGAGCTGCAAGCTGGTCTGCCCGAGTTGTAGTCGACGAGCGCGAGGCGAGGGAGCTGTCGAGGCGGGGTCGGACGAGCGTCAGCTCCTCCTCGGGCGCGGGCGCAACGAGCTCGACAGGGTGGAGACGGACCTTGCTGTTGGGCTGAGCTGCGCACTGCTGGCAGCAGGGCGAGCGAGAGAGCGTGCGTGAGCCGACCCTCGCCTCGACGCCGGCTCGTCTCGCACTTCTCTGTCGCCGATGACTACGTTCTCGTCCTCAGACGCTTGCGCAGAGTCGCTGCATGCATCGAGGCTCTCGCTCTAAGCAGCCCGGGGCCAAAGCACACCCTCTCCGAGGCGTGTGATGGTCCGTCTCGTCCCGACTCGCTCGGACGCGCTCTCGCACTGGCACTGCGGGTGGGCGAGGCCGTGTACGGTACGACGAGCACGCTCGGAGGGACGAGGGCGACCAGGGCGAGCCGCAGCACGCCCAAACTTGACCGTCGTCGCCCTTTCAGAGCCGGTCCCGCTCCCGCCGCCGAGTCGCCCGCTTCGCCCCTAGGAGCGCTCGCCGAGGACTCGCTCCGTACTCCTGAGCCGGACGAGCGCTGCGCTGCGCTATCAAGCACCAATCGGGCGCAGCCTCGGAGCTTTCGCCCACCTCGGTACCCGCTCGAGGGCGCTTTCAGCTGCTCGGTGCGGCCGCCTCGCTTCGCCTTCCCTCTCCCTCTCGCTCCTCCTCCCCCCCCCCTCTCCCTCTCCTTTCTCCTCATACAGCCCTCGTCCGGTGTCTTTCTTTGCGACCGCGCCTCGCCTAGCAGTTAGACCATGGCCCGCGCTCGCTCCACGTCGTGCTCGTGAGTCCCCCCTCCTCCTCGTCCTCCTCCTTCAACCCGGCTCCCTCCTTCCCCCAGCCCCTAGTCGCGACCCGCAGCTGACCCAGCCTCGAGCTCCTTCTTTCTGCGTGCCCGCAGCTCGTCACCGGGCAGGCCCGACAAGCCCGTCGTCGCCCTCGCCGCCCAAGCGCCAAGCCGTCCCGCCTCGACGCCCCACTACCAGCGCGCGCGCTCGCGCTCGCTCTCGAGCCAGGGTCTCGTCCGCATCGTGAGCCAAGCCGCCTCAACTTCGTCCAGCACGGGCAGCCGCGGCGCGAGGTCGACCTCGCCCGGGCTCCTCGAGATGGTCACCTCGACCACCTCGTCCTCGAGCCTGGACCCTGACGACCCTCGGCAGCGCCTCCCCGTCCACGCCACCCACCAGTGGGTCCTCCAGCCCGTCTTCGCAGGCTCGCCTCGCCCGGGCGGCGCCCCTTCGCCGTCGCCGTCGCCCTCAAAAGCGCACTGCGCGCACTTCCTGCCGCCGTCGACCTACCCGCCGCGCTACCCCTCGCCCTACGCCCCTCGCACGTCGACCGACTACGTCGACGTCTCGACCACCGCCTGGCCGCCGTACCCGACGCCGCCCTTCACGTCCGGCCTGCCCGGCGCGAGCCCGTACCCCTCGCCGGACGCCTACCCGCTCAACTCGTTCCCCTTCCCCGCCGTCTACGACGGCTACGAGGCGCACGTCGACCCGTACACGCCCTACGGCCCGGCGACGACCTCGCCGCCGTTCTACACGCACTACCCGGCGACGGCGTGCGTTCCGTACGGCCCGACCTCGACGCCCTTCTTCGACCCGCCGACGACGCCCGTCCTCCCGCTCTCGCCGCCGACGCACTACGTCCCTCGCCCCGACCTCGTGCACCCTCGCCGCGGCAGCGCACCCGTCGTCGTCGCCGCGCCCGCCCCGTCGGCCTCGCCCGCCGTCGGCCTCGGCTTCACCGGGCCGCGCAACAGCCCTCGCCCGGTTCGAGGCGGCTCGCCGAGCTTGCGCGACCTCCTCGACGGCGGCGAGCACATCCCGAGTCGCGGCAAGGTCAAGTTCTTCAACGCGCGCAAGGTGAGCCGTCCTCGCTCCCCCTCCCCTCCTCTTCTTCCTCCTCTCGAGGCGGCCCCGGCTGACTCTCAACGCTCCCTGCAGGGTTACGGCTTCATCATCGACGACCAGCACGGCGAGCTGCAAGCAGACGGTGCGTCCCTCTCGGCTCGTCCTGTGCCTCGACGAGGACGCTGACCCGCTCGGACCTCCAGTCTTTGCGCACTACACCGGCGTCGACCTGCAGCAGGGCTTCCGCTGCCTCGCCAAGGATGAGCGGGTGCGTTCACGTCCTCTTTCTACGTCTCTTCGAGCTCGCGCTGACGTCGTCGCCCTGCACGCAGGTCGAGTACATCCTGACGACCCACTCGAAGGGCGGCTACCAGGCGCTTTGCATCACCGGCGAGCACGGTGCGTCTCTCTTCTCGCTCCCTCTCCCCCTCCATTCCTCTCGAGGGCCTCGCTGACCCGACTCGCTCGCCCTTGCTCGCTCGCAGGCGCACCGCTCAAGGGCCTGTCGGACCCGCACAACGCTGCCATCGTGCGCGAGATGGCCGCCGAGACGAACGCCAAGCGCGCGTCGATGTACCCGGGGGCGCAGGAGCTCCTCGCCATCGCCGGCGTGCGCTCGAACGGCGACGGGGCGGCGGCGGCGGCGAGCGCTGCCAAGGTCAAGATGTCGCTCGGCGGCGGCGGCAAGGTCAAGGGCTAGGAGGGGCGGGCGGAGCTGGATGTCAGGGGAAGTGCGTTCTCTGCTATACTATCTATCTTGAGCAGTGCGCTGCGTGCGAGCTGAGCGTCGAGAGCGAGAGGCGCGCCGGATCTCAACCCCCTGCTCGAGAAGACCGACGGCAAGGGTGGCAAGGGTGCGTCCTTCTCTCGCTCTCTCTCTCCCGCATCGCCGACGTCGTCGTCGAGGAGCGAAGGAGGAACAGGAGCAGCACGACTTGGGCAGGGTCCGAG